>Ga0164292_10000076_pt1 | contig 60459 bp, 92 predicted proteins | sample GEODES117metaG_FD_111486 | JGI IMG/M metagenome (GOLD analysis project Ga0164292, IMG submission 111486) | Eutrophic lake water microbial communities from Lake Mendota, Wisconsin, USA - GEODES117 metaG | ecosystem: Environmental > Aquatic > Freshwater > Lake | place: USA: Lake Mendota... | reverse complement strand
TGAGCAGTACAAACACTACCGCAAGGAGAATGACCTATGAAATACCTGATCGCTATCTGGGCGCTGACCACCGCTGGCATGGTTTGGGCAAGCTGCACCACACACACCTACTGCAATGCCTCCGGACGTTGCACTTTTTGTACTACCTGCTGTTATTCAGGGTCGTGCACAACCACTTGCAGCTAATAAGGAGAACAAATGAAAGCCATCGCTTCCGCACTCGTCAAAGCGCAAAAAGAATTTGGACCTGCGCTGAAGACCAGTACCAATCCACACTTCCGTTCGCGCTACGCTGATCTGTCGGCCTGCGTGGAGGCAGTGATTGATGCCTTGAACAACAACAACATCTACCTCATGCAGCTCACAGAAGAGCATGAGGCTGGTGTAAAAGTTTCCACCACGTTCATCCACGAATCTGGTGAACAACTGTCAGGCGGCACGCTGTTTATGCCAGCTAGCAAGCACGATGCCCAGGGTTTTGGCTCGGCTTTGTCTTATGCCCGCAGATATAGCCTGATGGCTGCGTGCGGCATTGCCCCGGAGGATGATGATGGTAACGCAGCAACAAAGACTGCGCCGCCGCAAGCGGCTCCTAAAGCTGCGCCGAAGCCTCCGGTTGCGGTGCCAAAAAAGGTATCGGGCAAGGATAGCGAGTGGCAGCTCAAAGTCTCGGCACAGCCTGACACGAACTTTGAAGACTGGCTTGCCGTCGTGGTCGAGGCTACTGTTACAGCGCTTGACACGGCAGAGTCGCGTCAGCAGGTGATGGACATCTGGCGCACGAACGCCAACATCTACAAGATCGTCGAGCAGCAGGACGCGGCAGCCTACAAGGAACTGACGCAGACATTCGGCACCTACAAGGAGGCATTCAACGATGGAGAATAAGTATCCCAACAGTGGGCGGCTGAACTACAGCCAGAAGAAACTTCACCCCAAGTCGCCGGATCTGTACGGCAGTCTGACGCTAGAACGGCAGTATGTGAAGGAACTACTGGAGGCAACAGACTCCGACGACATTCTAGTGAAGCTGGATGCTTGGCAGAACGACGGTCAGTACGGCACTTACTTCTCTCTCAAGGTAAACACTTGGAAGAAGCCTGACGCTGCACCACCACCGAAGCCCATGCCAGAGCCACCGGCTGACGATAGTGACGTGCCATTTTAGAAACAATTTTTGAGGTAGCCATGAGCCATCTGATTGATTACCTGTTGAGTGAGTACAACATCCGCACTGACGCAGAGCTTGCGCGTTTGTTGCAGGTTCATCCACCAACAATCTCGAAGCTGCGGCACGGTCACATGCCGTTACACGCCACCATGATTTTGCGCATTCACGATACGTTTGGTATGTCGATAGCGAATATCAAACGGATTGCGTATGGCATCTAAGTCACCGACACAGCGCAGCCTTGAGTACTTGCGGGAGCAGGGATATCACTGCGAGGTGGTGGAGAAGTGGAACCCGTGGAGCCGCGTACGTCAGGACCTGTGGGGCTGGTGCGACATCTTGGCGATCCGTCGGGATGAAGTGCTGGCCGTACAGGTAACAGCATCTGGCGTTGCGGCAAGGATCAAGAAGATACAAGAGTCGGACACCGTCCTGCGAGTGCGCGAGGCTGGCATTCGTGTGGAAGTCCACGGCTGGACTAAGCGGGCTAACGGCAAGTACGCATTGAGAGTGGAGGACATATCTTGAAGGAGAAGAACGGATGATCACACTAACCCGCGAGGAAGGCTACTACTGCGTGGTTTGCGGCAGATATTTGCCTGCTGACGAGCATGGCGTGATCGTGCATGACGATGTGCCGCATCCTGCTGATATGGATTTTGGAGATGAGGAGAAACCACAATGACACCAAAAGAAATTAACGAGTTAAAGAAATTGCACAACCAATACCAAGAAGAAGGCCAAAAAGTCTACGCCTTAGTGATGGATTTGCATGAGAAATGCATGAACTTGCAAAAAGAGATTCAAGAGGCAGAAGGTGACGAATACGATCCAATACCCCTGATTTTTGGGGCTGGATTCTGGATTGACCCTAATCTGTGAGGCAAGAATGACCATCACACTAACACGCGAGGAAGCGCAGCAGGTACTGGATGCGTTGAATAAATATGTCGGCGTTGTCGTGTCTGTGAACGATCCTGATAGCTGGACTCCGAAAGTTGCAGATGGGGGTGACCCAGCAAGGAAAGCAATCGAAACCCTCCGCGCTCGACTCGCACTACACGACATGAACAAAGCAGCAGAACAGAACGGGGAGGAACTGTGATTACATTGACTAAAGAGGAAGCGCAGCAGGTGCTGGATGCTTTGGAATGGAACCTTCCAGTGATTGAAGATTTTGGCGATAAGGAACAATTACATAAACAGCACAAATCAATTGAAACCCTACGCGCCCGACTCGCGCAGCCTGAACCGGAGCCGGTGGCGTGGCGTAAGTTGTGGGAGGGCGAGACTGAATATACATATTATTGGATGAACAGGTATCAAGGTTCAGAACCTCTTTACACCGCCCCACCACAGCGCGAATGGCAGGGGCTGACGGATGAGGAGATTATGTCGCTGTTGCCCGGTGCAGTCAGGCTGCCGCCGGGATGGTCTGAAACTGTTCGCGCCATCGAAGCTAAGCTGAAGGAAAAAAATGCCTGACATAAAGCTATACGACTACCAGCGCAACCCGCACCCAAGCTACGTTTCCGCGATGAGCTACTTTGTACCAGAGCAAAAGACTAGCTTGAGCTTGCACCCGAAAGCACCGTGGGGCGACGGCAATATGTTCACCTGTTACTACGACAAGGATGACAAGCTAGTTGGCGTTAGGTTTGTCTACGCAGACGGCACATACAAGGATTTGATTGAGGTGACAGATGGAGACTAGTCAGTTTGAAGCAGTCAAGGTTGGAATAAAGCAGGACAACTCCGGCTACATCCTGACCTTGCGCATACACCCGGACGAGCTGCCGGAAGAGATCATGCGCGACTTCGTTGGCAGCCGGTACATGACGGTGATGGTGCGGCTGAACGAGGAAGAGCGGCCTATGAACCGCGAGCAGGAGTTGGCAAGGGACATGGTGCGCATTTCTGGAATGCTGTGCCGGGATCCAGGGTTCTGGCAGTTCTTGCAGGAGTCCAACCAGATTATTGAGAGATCAGAGAAGGAGGCAACAACATGGTTGAAAACGTATCTGAAGGTAGAAAGCCGCGCCGACATTTCAAAAAGTCAGCAGGCGGTGGAAAAGATGCTGGGGATCAAACAGGAGTTCGTGTCGTGGAAAAATCGAGCAGACTGATTCCGTACTCCGTCTATCTGTCGGAGGAGGTTCACACCGCGCTGAAGGAGAAGGCTCGTAACAGACAGGCCAGCAAGGTCGTGCGCGATGCCATCACCATGATCCTCGAAGGCAGCGATCAGTTCTCGTCTGGCTACAAGCAGGGACTACGTGATGCTATGGACATCATTCACAAGGATGACCTAGCTAGTACCGTGGCTGTTCATGACCGCAAGATCGCAGATCATTTGATCGACCAGATCGAGGGACTGATTGATGAACAGAGATGACATCATCCGCATGGCGCGGGAGGCTGGCGGCGATGACTGGGGAATATTCCGTGACTTCATGCCAGAGATCGAACGCTTCGCCGCCCTAGTCGCAGCAGCAGAGCGAGAGGCGTGTGCGCAGATTGCTCACGACACCTACGAAGGGTTTGGCCCTCACGCCAAGGGCGTTGACTTTGTTAAGCAACATATCGCCATACGAATCCGCGAGAGAGGTGCGCCGTGAGCAAATGGGTTGTCCATACAAAAGGCGGCTACACGACAGATGCGTTTGAGATTTGCGTTTTGCTTTCAGATAACAAACACGGCAAAGACTCTTACGGATGGTATGGCAAAGACAAAATATATATCAGCGGTTCTGGTGGCCCATGTCGTAACAAAATCGTCAGCAAAATAGTATGGGATGGGTTGGTTGAGCTGGCGCACAAAGTTGCAGCAAAAATGAATGAGGAAACTAAATGACCATCACACTAACCCGCGAGGAAGCACAGCAGTTATTAGAAGTGTTTGAATTGTTTTTAGAGGAAGCTGAAGACGTTACCACCCTTGAAAACAACTTAGTCAAAATGCTCCGCACCCGAATAGCGCAGCCTGAACGCGAATGGCAGGGACTAACGGATGAGGAAATAGATCAAGTCGCCGCAAGTTTTGGTTATGGGTACATAGACGTTGCACGAGCCATCGAAGCCAAGCTGAAGGAGAAGAACACATGATCGACGGCAAGCCCACCATCATGATTGGCACGCCCGCTTACGGCGGTGCCATGTTCATGGAATACGTAGACAGTATGCTGCGCAACGTCAGCTTCCTTGAGAGCAAGGGCATCAAGACACGCTGGCAGTTCATGAACAAAGAGGCGCTGATCACTCGCGCCCGCAACGAGATCGCTCGGTATTTCTTGGATGAAACCCAAGACGATTACCTGATGTTTGTTGACGCCGATATCTGGTTCCCGACAGACGGAATCTACAAGCTACTCCAGCACAACAAGGAGATGGTGTGCGGTATCTATCCCAAGAAGTTTATGTTCTGGGATCGCATCCGGCAGGCAGCGTTGCGGGGAGAGCAGGACATCGACAAGTTCGGCTGCTCGTATGTGTTGAACGCAGTGAACGATCAGGGTGATCCAGACAAAGTACCGCTGGGACCAGACGGCCTGGTAGAAGTTATGCACGGCGGCACAGGGTTCATGATGATCCACAGAAGCGTGTTCAAGGCGCTGCGATTCAAGGTGCCTACCTACCGCACCAGCCTGATCACCAACCCAGCGAACGGCCAGTTCCTTGCACCGCTCACCCGCGAGTTCTTCGGCACCAGCATCACAGAGCTAGGACTGCTGTTGTCAGAGGACTATCACTTCTGTGAGCTGTGGAAAAAAGAGAGTGGCAGAATATACGCCGATCCCACTATTGAGTTACGCCACGTAGGACAGCATGTCTTCGCGGGTGACTTGATGCGGGCTGGAAGAAACAACACTTAGGAGGAAACATGTTACGAGATGGACAGTTCATCAAAGAACCACCGCCGAAGATCGGCAGCCACTATGTGCCGCAGTTCTATCAGACGGTGCAGGAAAGAAGCGGCGCGATAGAAAGCGAGAACAGATGGGAAGCGTTCTACCGCAAGAACATCTCTTCGTTTGACGTTGGCGCAATCATGATTCTGATGTACGTGGTACTCGCTTTTGTCATCACCGTTCTGCGCGAGTTATTTCACCTGTTGTTTGGATGAGCCGGAGGTTATTTCAGATGGCAAACGAAGCCGCAGAGGGTGAAGACCTGATCTACGCGCCGGACGCTGCCGCTATGGCGTGGATGCGGAAGTTCTCGAAGATGGTAACGCTGACAGAACGAGAACGCTGCGCCGCGCTGGTAGAGAAGCTGGGCATAGAAGGCTACGGCACGCTTGCCATAGCCGCCATCATTAGGAAGGGGGAGGAATGAAGGTAGGCATCCATAACCATTATGAGTTCATCACCCGCGACGGATACCTATTCAAGAACGAGAACAGTGACGTAGGCCACAACCTGCTGCGTCCGTGGATGGAGCTGCACAATATGTGCAAGCTGACCGGTATTGACCTGTACACACTTGACCAGGTGGATCCACGAGAACTGGACTTCGTAATCTACATGGACCGCCCGCGTGTGGAGCCGGACATCGGCAACGCCCGAAAAGCACTGGTGCTGTACGAGCCGCCAGCCATCCTGCCGGACAACTGGGATCCCGCCTATCATGACCAGTTCACCAAAGTGCTGACATGGAACGACGAGCTTGTGGGTAAGGGCGGCTGGGTTTATGAGAAGCACAACTTCACCGTGGACTGGGAAGCCCGGCAACGTTGCCACATGACGGAGGAAGAGTTCCGCGCCCGCAAGCTGCTGACCATCATCCAGTCAGCCAAGAACATGCAGTTCCCCGGCAGCCTGTACACCAAGCGGATCGAAGCCATCCTCTGGTTCCAACAGAACGACATGTTCCAGTTCGACCTGCACGGCTACGGGTGGAATATCAAAAACTTCCACTGCTACAAGGGCAAGACAGAGAACAAGCTGAAGACGTACAGCAACTACCGGTTCGCCCTGACATTCGAGAACTGCGACAACGCCGTCGGCTATATCAGCGAGAAGATTCTAGACGCCTTCATGGCAGGGATTGTGCCGGTGTACTGGGGTGCGCCCAACGTCACCGACCACATCCCGCCCGAGTGTTTTATTGACATGCGGGAGTTTGGTGGCTGGCAAGATTTACACGGCTACCTCACCAACATGGACTACGCCCGCTACGCCGAATACCTCGAGGCCATCGACGGATTCATCCTGTCAGACAAGGCCAATCAATTTAGCAACGAGCATGAAGTCAAACAACTGTACCGACTGATAGAGAGGAACAGATGAACATCGCGGTGATTACCAGCACACGAGGCCGCGAGACGATCCGGCAGGCTATAGACAGCGTGAAGGCGCAAACCATAAAGGCTAGACACTATGTCTTCGCACACGGTAAAGATTGTTGGGACGCTACGGCGGCAGCTACAGCGGGCAGTAACGTTGATGTTGTTTATCTTCCAGTTGCCAACGGGGGTGGGGGTTATGCTATGGCTCCTGTTTACGCTGCTGCTCCTTACTTGGTCGGTGAAGACCTGATCTTCTACCTCGACGACGACAACTTCTACGACCCTGACCATATCGAATCCATCGTTAACCTGATGGAGCAGCATGAACTTGGCTGGGCGTACAGCCTGCGCAAGATCGTGGACAACGACGGCAACCCCGTCTGCGAGGACAACTGCGAATCGCTGGGCTGCCACCGGAACTCACACGGGCATTACTTGGTGGACAACTCATGTTACGCCGTGCGTACAGAACACGCCCGTCAGCACAGCCATGCGTGGTACGTACCCATCGTATCTGACCGCTCGTTCCAAGCTGCGCTGATGCAGGCCAAGATCAAGTGCGGCACTACCGGCAAACACAGTGTCAGCTACCGCCTGTCTAGCGACGGCAGCGGTGGCATGACCAAAGAGAAATTCCTCGGCAACAACGAGTGGATGGCACAGCATCGTCCAGGCTTTGAATGGACAAAAAAGCAGATCTTTAACTTCTAGGAGAATGGAATGGCAAAACTTTTCGTAGCGACCCCGATGTACGGCGGTCAATGCTTTGGCTACTTTACCCAGTCAATCATGACCTTGCAGAACAACCTGCGTGAGAACCGTGTAGACATGGCGTGCAGCTTTCTGTTCAACGAGTCGCTCATCCAACGCGCCCGCAACGCGCTAGTCCATGGCTTCCTGAAGACAGACTTCACGCACATGATGTTCATCGACGCGGACATTCACTTCGATCCCAAAGACGTGCTGCCCATGCTGCTAGCAGACAAGCCAATCATCTGCGGCATCTACCCTAAGAAGGAAATCAACTGGGCGAACGTCCATGCAGCCGCGCTGGCAGGCGTACCACCGCAAGACCTGCGCAAGTACAGCGGTTCGTTCGTGGTCAATCTGGTCAACTACCAGAACGAGCAGCGCGTAGAACTGGACAAGCCGGTAGAGATTTGGAACGGTGGCACGGGCTTCATGATGATCAAGCGCGAGGTCTTCGAGCAGCTCAAGGAACACGTGCCTACCTATGTCAACGACACCAACGATCTTGGCGGCAACATGGGTAATGACCGTATCCATGAGTTCTTTGCTACCAGCATTGAGCCGATGGGCGAGCGCCTGCTATCCGAGGACTACCACTTCTGCAAGATCTGGCGCGACCATTGTGGCGGCACAGTCTGGGCAGCACCGTGGGTACAGCTTGCACACATCGGCACCCACAAGTTCGACGGCATCCTGACAGAGAAGCCACAGGCTCCTAAACCACAAGAGGTGTAAATGTTTACAGCCGGACAGACTTATATCCCTGCCTCCGGGCAGGTGGTAGGCGACCGCGAGAAGGAGCTGATGCACGAAGCTGTCGACCGTGGCTGGTTGACGGCAGGCGCATTTAACCGGCAACTGGAAGAAGGGCTGACCAAGTTCTTAGGCTGCAAGGCCGTCAGGACTACCAGCTCTGGCAGCTCTGCCAACCTGCTGGCCTTCTCTGCCCTGACCAGCCCGTCGCTAGGCAAGCGGGCAATCCAGAGGGGCGATGAGGTTATCAGCGTTGCCTGCGGCTTTCCCACCACCATCGCGCCGATCATCCAGTTCGGTGCGGTGCCGGTGTTCTTGGATGTCAACAGCACCCTGAACATCGACACCCGTACGCTGGAGCAAGCCATCACCAGCAAGACCAAAGCCATCATGATCGCGCACACGCTGGGCAATCCGTTCAACGTGGATGCCATCATGGAGGTGGCAGACAGGTATGGTCTGTGGGTTATCGAGGACTGCTGCGATGCGCTGGGTTCCCGCTGGCGCAACCAGAACGTCGGCACGTTTGGTGATCTTGCCACCCTGTCTTTCTTCCCGGCGCACCACATCACCACGGGCGAAGGCGGGGCGGTCATCATCAACAACACCAAGCTGTCTCGGCTGGTGGAGTCCTTCCGCGACTGGGGCAGGGACTGCTGGTGCGAGCCAGGTAAGAACAACACCTGCAAGCGCCGGTTCGATCAACAGTTTGGCGAACTGCCCTACGGCTACGATCACAAGTACGTCTACACCCATCTGGGCTACAACCTGCGGATCACCGAGATGCAGGCTGCCTGCGGCGTGGCACAGCTTGAGAAGCTGCACCAGTTCATCTCTACCCGCAAGAGCAACTACGGGTACTTGCGCCAGCGTCTGGATGCCTATGATCATTTCTGGTTTCCAACCGTCTACGCAGATGCGTCGCCTAGCTGGTTCGGCTTTCCCATCACGGTATCGCCGACTGCCAAGTTCTCGCGAGATGCGCTGACCCAGTTCCTTGAGAGCCGTCAGATCGGATGCCGCCTGCTGTTTGCTGGCAACGCGACCAAGCAGCCGTTCTTGCAGGGACAGAACTACCGCGTCCACGGCACGCTGGAGAACACGGACTACGTGATGAACAACACGTTCTGGCTGGGCGTACAGCCTGCGCTGACAGAGGAGATGCTGGCCTATGTCTGCGACACCATCGACGAGTTTATAAAGGAAAACGGATGAAGGCTTCTGACTACATCTGCTCGAGGATCAAGGAGCTAACAGGGACGGACACCGTATTCCTGCTGTCCGGCGGAGGCATGATGCACCTGCTGGACAGCGTGGGCAAAACGGATGGCCTGAAGTACATGCACTTGCACCACGAGCAGTCCTGTGGATTCGCAGCCTACGCTTACGGCAGGACGGTCAACTCGACGGGCGTCCTGTTTGTAACCTCTGGCCCCGGCGGTACGAATGCCATCACCGCCGTGGCGTCAGCGTTTGCAGACAGCGTACCCATGCTGATCATCTCCGGCAACATCACCCAGACCTTCTCGGCACACGGGCTGAACCTGCGGATGAGGGGCTTTCAAGAACTGGATATCGTCGAGGTGGTCAAGCCCATCACCAAGTACGCCAAGTTCATCAGCTCCCCGCAGGACGTCAGGCGAGAACTGGAGAAGGCCGTCTTCATTGCTAACGACGGACGCCCCGGACCTGTCTGGCTGGACATCCCGCTGGACGTACAGTGCGCTGACATCAGCCATGATTTGCAGGAAGGCTTCACCGGCTTTAGTTCCAACGCCGCGCCGACACCGGAGCTGGTGCAGTCCATCATGCACAAGCTGCACACAGCCGCTCGTCCGCTGATCCTCTTTGGTAACGGCACCTACACCAGCGGTGGCAAGGATGCCGCTAGACAGTTAGCCAAGACGTTCAACGTCCCGGTGCAGACAACCTGGGGTGCAGTAGACCTGATCCCAGACAGCTATCCCAACTACTTCGGGCGATCCAATTCGTTCGGACCACGCTACCCCAACATCATCATCCAGAACGCCGACTACATCCTGTCTATCGGTGCTCGACTGGGTGTACAGCACACCAGCCACAACATCGAAACCTTTGCCCGGCAGGCATTCGTTGACATGATTGACCTTGACCCAGCAGAAGCAAACAAGCCGGGGCTGAATGTCGGCAGGCACTCACGAGTCTGCGCCAAGAAGCTGATAGACGAGCTGCTGAAGCAAGGGCTGGTACGAGCCAACAAGGATTGGCTGGACTATTGCCAGAAGGTCAAGGACAGGTTCCCTGTTGCGCCTACCATGCAGGCGGTGAGAGACGATCACTACGTGGATCCGTACTACTTCTACTCCGAGCTTGGCAACCAGTTGCCGGATGACGCTGTGCTGACACCGACAGGATCAGGACAGGCATTCATCATCGGCCATCAGGTGCTGAAGATAAAAGAGTCCACCCGGATGTTCGGTGCCAAGAACCTAGCCATGATGGGATCCTGCCTGCCGTCAGCTATCGGGGCGCACATGGCAACAGGCAAGCAGATCATCTGCGTGACAGGCGACGGCGGCATACAGCTCAACTTGCAAGAGCTTGCCATCATCAAGCACCACAACCTGCCTATCAAGATATTCGTGTTCAACAACGCTGGGTATCACGCCATCAGGATCACGCAGGAGAAGTACTTCGACAGTAGATACGTTGGATCTACCGAGCATACCGGCGTCCACATCCCGTCGTTCTCCAACGTTGCCAACTGCTACGGCCTGCGGTATCGCAAGCTACACAGCAACGTGCAGATTAAAACCCTGATCGCCAACGTGCTGACCACGAACGAGCCAGAGATCATCGAGGTCATCCTTGACCCGCATAAGCCGACGGAACCAACCATCGGTTCGTACATGCGCTCGGACGGCACGATGTCATCACGGCCATTGGAGGATATGGTGCCGCTGGTGGACAGGGAAGAGTTGCGCAGCCTGATGTTTATCGACTTAATGGACTAGGAGGCGACGTGAAGATCATCATCATGGGGGCAAGTAGCCACCTTGCCCGTGACCTAATTACGTCCTTCAGCGACGAGCATTTCCTAGAACTATTTTCCCGCGACGCCGGTGTCATGAGCCGGTGGATGGTTGAGCACAACCTGAAGAACTTTTTCTCCCGGACGTACTCCAACTTCGCGTCCATGGCTAAGAACGCAGACGTCATCATCAACTTCGTCGGTGCTGGCAACCCAGAGCGCATCAGGAATATGGGCAGCAATATCTTCCAGATCACGGAGACGTTCGACAAGATGGCACTGGACTATCTGGTCGAGAACCGTGACTGCAAGTACATCTTTATCAGCAGCGGTGCTGTGTTCGGCGACAACTTCAACACGCCTGCCGACGCACACAAGTGTGCTACCTACCCTGTCAACAACATCCAGCCGCATCACTATTACGGGTTGGCAAAGCTGGCCGCAGAGACGCGCCACCGCGTGACACCGGGCTGCATCATGGATCTGCGGATGTACAACTACTTCAGCCACACCGCTGACCTGAACAGTCGGTTCATGATCAACGACATGATCCGGGCAGTAAAGGAAGGCATCGTGTTCCGCGCAGACAGAACGCCAATCGTACGGGATTACGTCGGCTCACTAGACTTCTTCCAGATGATCAACGTCCTGCTAGGCCAGAATATCAATACCGCTATCGACTGCTACAGCCGCCAGCCCGTGACAAAAGAAATGCTGCTCGACTGTATGAGCAAACGGTACGGTATGAAGTATGAGATTGTTAATACCCCAGCAGGTCTTCCTGCAACGGGCATCAAACAGAACTATTATTCTACGAACACAGACGCGTATGCGCTGGGATATAGACCGACGCTGAGTTCTTTGGAGACGATCTATCTTGCAGCAGACAAACTCCTCAAGTGATCGTTGGTGCGCGTACTGTTATAGCTTCAGGCGTACGCCAGGCGGCTACTTCAGAACAGTAGGTAAGCGTCGGCAGTGGATGTGTAAAGAATGCTACTCAAAAATAAGGCCAAAAAATGTGGTGCCCGACATGTGACAAACCTACCCAAGTAATCGACACCCGTAAGTATCAAGACGTTTCTCGTACCTTCGACTTTGTGCAGCGCCAGCGGATTTGCCGCGAGTGCAACCAGCGGTTTCAGTCAATTGAAATACCGCAGGAAGTATGGGAGCGGCACTATGACCCGAACCTAGAGGCAGAGCAGATTGAAAACGATTAAGGAGTACATGAACGAAGTAGCCAACATTGGCTGCGTTCTCTGCCATCACCTTGGCTACGGTCATACCCCTGCTCACCTGCACCACCCGCGTGATGCGGTGGGCGGGGCGCAGCGGGCTTCTGACTGGCTTGTGATTCCGCTTTGCCCAGAACACCATCAGGGGCAGTCTGGCTACCACGGGTTAGGAAGCAGAGGCTTTTATACACGGTACAAGCTTACCGAGTGGGATCTGATGGCGATGACTATCGAGCGCCTGCAAACTGCTTCTTGACCTCTAGCCGCGCCTCTTCCATCTGGCGGGCAATCTCGCCGATGATGACCTTCATACGGTCGATCTCTTCTTTCTTCTGAGCGCCTGACATATTCTCGTCGTTGCGGATAGCCAGGATAGCCTTGCGCATTTCTGCCATGTCCTTCGCCGCGTTGTCGTAGAACTTCGCCATGGCAATCTTGTCACCCTTGTCCTTCAGGATATCTTGCACCTTGTCTGCCTCGCCTAGCTGCGCAAAGTGGCGCATGTCGGCATAGGCTTGGGCGATCTCTTTGTTGTTCTCGTAGAACGCAGTGACATACCTGGACTGCGTGGCGGGCAGGCTCTTGATGAACCCAGCAGACAGCGTCTCCGTCCAGTTGTTGTCAGGGTATGCAGACTTGGAGAACGGCTGCACAGCATAGTGAGATGCCCACGAAGCAGTACCACCCAACCAACCCAGATAACCTTTGATGGCGTAGTCTGCCTGCACGGGCGATATCTCCGTGCTCTCTGGCAGGAAAACGTTGGTAACTTTGGATAGCGCGATAGCAAGCGGGCTAGTCTTCTCGGCAATACGCTCGGCTTTCGACAGACGTTCCATGCCAGCAGTTTCAATCGGTGCACCCGTGAAGCTGTCCTTGTTAGCGTACAAGTCCACCAGTGGCTTGATCACCTGCGGGATTGGATTGATGGCGAACGTGTCTGTGAGCATACGCTTCAAGCTCTGCTCGAACACTTTGCCTTCTGCGCCCTTGTCAACGATCTGCTCTGCCACGCGCTCGACCATCGTGCCAAATGCACCAATCTCAAATGGCTTTGGTATGCGCAAGGCGTTGTCCATACCCGGCAGCTTGAACCACCAGAAGTTATCTCGATCCCACTGCTCACGTTTCTGGAACTCTTCGTCGTCCTTGAACGCCATGTATAGCATCAAAGACGCTAGTGCCACGGCAGACATAACGATGCTGAACTGTTCAGCCTTTTGTTTGTCCGTCGCCTCAATAGGTTTGCCGGTAGCCTTGTTGTAGATCACCCGGCTGGTCGGCACAATACCGTCGCGGCCAAGCTTGTACAAACCCTGCACGCGCGCATTTAAGAACGGGATGGTTTGTGTTAGCAGGCGGAAGGCAGGCCACGAACCCTGCATGGAAAAATCCAGCAAGTCACGGGCATAAAACGATGCCTCTAGGTGCGTAAAATTTTGTTCCGTCTTTGGATTAACCGTATTCCGAAGCTGCTGATACAACGCCATGCGGTTGGCCGCTTCTGACTTGTTGCCCAAGTCCTGATATGCGCGCCATGCAGCACGCAGCCCAGACTCAATCTTCTTCTCATTATCAAGGATTGTGTCACCCTTTACGCCCTGGTTTAGCAGGCGGCGGATCAGTTTGGCCTGATCGCCTTCGTACGCAGAACCAAAGTTGAAAATGGCACCGCCTGCTAGCGCAGAGATATGCGCCGGGTTGTTGCGGTCGGATGCAGCCCAGCCCTGTGCCACGTTGGCAAACGGATTGCGCTTTAAGTCTGACACCGCGATAGCCGAGATGGAATCACGGAACAGGTTACGAATCTTGAACGCTGGGGATAGAGTGACACCGAATTGCAACATGTTCTTGAAGTCACGGGCGATGTCGAGGAACTTGGACTTCGGACCCATGTATCCGATAGACATGATGGACTCAAGCAAGAGCGGCTCGATTACCTCGAAGTACGCAGGCTTGCCGCCGATCATGGTCTTGATCAACCCCTTGCCATCGCTGCTGGTGTACTCTGGCTTCAAGCTGCCATCACCTACCATCGCGCCAGTTTTGTCGCTGTAAACCTTGCCATCTTCCCAGCGCAGACCTACCTTTAGGTTAGGGAACGCACCGTTTAATTTTATCGCCGCACGAATGGTAGCGTTAGCAGCTTCGTTCTTCATAGACGCAGACAGGATGTGGCTCCAGTTGCGCAGCGTGTTCTCCATCAAGTCGCCGAACGGTTTCTCGCCACCCTTCAGCGCCTTTGAGAAGTACTGGTTCACCAGCCCTGACTTAGTAGCCGCAGCCTGCACGTCACCGCCCTCTTCCATCACCTTGTAGAACGGGATGTAGTTGATGTCACGACGGAAAGTTTTATAGGCTTCCTTGTCAATAATTCCCTGGCGCAAAGCAATTGTCAGCACAGAACCGTTCAACTTTTTCATGTCGCGTTGAACTTTTTTGTATACCTCAAGTCTAGATTGGTTGCCTATTTTCCCATCCGATAGCTCATCTCTTCGAGCAACAATCTCTTTGTTAACAGATGGGGCTTTGCCTTTGGCAACCAATTCTGCATCGCGGTTTAGGGCAGCCCAAATTTGATACCTATCAACTTCATTTCCAACCGGCTCCAAAACCTTCAGCAGACCCTTGCTGTTTGGTTTAATATCCAGCGCGCCGTTATTCAGCTTGACCTCACCATCAAACAGAATGCCTTCCAGCGCTCCGTCGATGGTCTTCGCCATCCGGGCTTTCATGTAGGCTTCTTCGCTGTAGTCCTTGATCGTGCGGTACTGATCAGCAATACCCTGCGCCAGCCGCTGCCAGAAGCGGTCACGCATACCGTCTATCTTCTGAACAATATTCTTATTCTGCGGGAAGAAGGTAGGACTAATCTTATTCCACAGATCGTCAGGCACACCCTCAAAGCTAGACGGCTTCTCTTTCGGAGCGCCCGTCCGCATCTTGTCCCACTTCTCTTCCAACTTGTCCTGCATCCGTTTGGGTTCTTCCGAGGCGTCGGCAGGCGCATCTTCAAATGGTTCTTGTTTTTTGTCCTCTATTCCAACAACTTCATCTTTGGCGAAGCTAGCCTGCTGACTTGGCCTAGATACCAACTCATCAGTCAATGCGATAATTTCTGTAAGGGCGTTGTTATTTTTGAACCCAAGCAGTTCAGCCACGTACTTGGTAAACGCACTCCATGCGGTTTGCTTTTGATATGGAATTTTGGCTAGTTCATATTGAAAGTTAACGTTGGAGTTCGACTCTGCCACAAACTCTTCAACATTTTTCAACGCGTAAAGCTTTCCCTTGCCTCGACTAGATAGATAAGACTTAACATGTTTGTACAAATCATTGATTTTTTTAACTGCTGGCTTCTGCGCTTCAGTTGGATTACGCAAGCCATCCATGGTCAAATGGTGAGTAAGCTCGTGAGCTACCACATGTTCTACCGCAGCGGTGGCTTTGCTGCGCATGTAGATATTGCGTTGGCTAGGTATGTATATGCCAGAGTATTTTCTATCTGACCTAGTAGCTTCAGGTGGGAATAGCCCGACGCCAAACGGCCTGGCTTCTTTAGCTAAGTCAGCAATACGCTGAATAAACGGATTTTTGCTTTCCTCAAGTTGAGTAATTACGCCAACAGGATCATTGTTTGCAACAGCATCTGCTAACGCCTTGTTTGGTTCAAAACTAAGCTCGGCAGATACACCGCCAGGAACTCTAGTAAAACTAGGTTTCCCGCCAACTGCTTTGCCAAACATGTGCAAGGCTACCAACTCGGCCAAGGCATCGGGAGCTTTGGCAGACTCGGCCTGTTTCTTGTCACGCTCGTCGTCGCGCACTTCTTCCACTGTCTGTGGCGGTGGGCGAACAACCTCTGATTGATCTGGGTAGTATTCGTCTATTGGCTGTTCTGGGATTTGTTCGAGAACTCGCGCAGGTGGCTCAACAGCTCCAGCCTCTGTTTCGGTGGGAGCGCCCGCAACGCTTTCATAAAGTCCTCTTTGCTCATCAACCGCTTCTTGGACGAGGGTGTTGAATGTTTCTGCATCTGCATACTCCTTGTAGGCATCCTCTATATTTGATAACTCAACACCAATCTGCTGCAACCGCATGTTGGTTGCGTAGGTAAGGTAGTTTCCTTGGCGTAGCTGATCCTTGATGTATTCTTCAGCGTCTTTTGCCTTGGCTAGTTCGTCGCCTTCTAGACGGCCAAACTCAAGTTGATCCGGCGAACCGTGATATTGCTCTGGCAGCCAGTCGTTTAACTGCCCGCTTGCAGTCAGGTCAGCAATTGATGTGCCTCGTGCGCCCTTGGGTGCAAGTAGCATCCTAAACTTTTTGTCATCTAGTTCGCTGAAGTCAGACGGTATTAGGTTGCCCTTGATGGCCGACCACAGACTCTTGCCAGGCTCTCCACGTTCCAAGCGCTTTACCTCTTTGCCCAGCGCTTCCATGTCTTGCTCCATCTCTGCAAGCTCTGGCGGACGTGGCGACGGTTCGCCTTGGGCAAACTCGGCTTCTGTTATTGGCGGCGCTTCTGCACGAGCGCGTAACTCATCTTCTGAAACGACAGCTTCCGGCGGTGCGCCCGCAGGTGCAGGTGCAGCTCTTTCTGTTGGTGGCAACGTTGCCGCGCCACCAGGTTCTACAGGAGGGGCAACTCCCGCTGCTGGTTCAGCAGCAGGCTCTGGCTTGGCTTCTGGTGCTTCACGACGGCTGACCACACCTGCCGCAGTACCCAGCCCTAGACCGCCAACAGCAGCCATACCCATCGTTTCGCCCAGACCTTCTGTCAGGCTACGGCTAGGATCGACTTGTTGGATGGCAAGGTTCTGGGCTACCTTTCCGCCACCTTCTTCAATCATCTCGCTGACGGTTTCGCCCAAGCCGCCTTTAACAATAGCTTTACCTCTAGCCGCAATACCGCCTTTAATAGGAACATTAGCCAGCGCGCGCTCGATAGCACGGCCGCCCGGCAGTATCTGTGCACCCACCGATATAGCGGCAGCCCCCAAGCCAGCATAACGAGCGTAGCCAAGCACGCTGCCAGTAGCCTCTTCCGGCGACATGCCTTGGTCTACAAGTTTCTTGTGCAACTCCTTGAACGTCTCTGCACCGACGTCTGCGCCTTGTTGTGTAGCGCCTGTGCCGACAGCACCAGCCACCGCCGTGCGTGCGCCAGCACCGGCAAGACTCAAGCCGCGCGCGACTGCAAGACCGGGAATAAGGTTGGGCACCTGCTCTGCGATGAAGTTAGTCAGCAGCGCAGGATTGCGGAGTGTTTCTTTGGCAGCAGTAAGACCAGCAGACAGTTCGCCTTCTTTTGTAGCCTCTTTTATCTTGGCCGCGCGCTCAGCCTCCAAGCGTTTCAGCTCTTCCGACTTCATGCCTTCACCGGTCTCGCGCAGCTCGCGTCCAACCTTGGTTAAGCCAGTGTCGGAGAAGTCGCCTGTGGCTAGACCGTATAACTGACCTGGCAACTGTGCCAGCGCGCCCACGCCAGATACCGCACCAGCACCAATATCTTTGAAGAACTCACCAGTTGTGCGTTCTTTGGGAGCAGCAGGAGCTTGTGGCGCAGGCTGTGAAACCATCGCCTGACGCAAAGCATCAGCCAGAGCCTGTGCGGCCTGCTTATCTCCCGCGTTGTGTGCGTTTAGAAAGGCTCGCTCAAGCTCTTGTACTGTTGCCATTTATTTTCCGCCGTATTGTGATAATGCTTTCTGTGCTTCTGGGCTTAGTTTGAATGGGTTTGTAACTGTCGAAGGCTGACCACCGCCGGCCTGCAATCTTTTGGTTTCCTCTTCAACCGCCTTTGCATAAGCGTTCGGATCTCGCAAGCTCATCGCAAAATTTATATCAACCTGTGCTCGCTTGGCTACATTATCAGCAGCCTTGTCAGCTAAAGACGCAGGACTAGCTCCAGCGCCGCCTTTAACAATAGCAAGAGCGTCGGCAAGCGTAGCATTTGGATTAGTCTTGCGCATATCTGCCAAAACTTGATTTGCCAGCGTAGATGTTTCGCCCATACCTGCTCTTGCAAACGCACCGCTCTGCTGCATTTTTTCGACGGCAATTCTGTTTTCGCCCTCGTAAACCGCAAGAGCTTTGCGCGTAGCGGTTTCAATATCCAATTTCTCTTTGTCAGCAATAAATCTAGCAAGTGTTTTAACGCCATCGTTGTACTGATCAACAGCTTTAAGCTGCTGATCGTCGTACTTGCTCTGCTTTCTTTCAAGTCTTTCAGCATTCTTGGCTGACTGATCGCGCTTAAATCGATCTTCTGCTAACAGCAACTCGCGTTCACTCTTCTTGATATCGCGTTCTGTTTCACGGATGTCTCGAACGGAAGCGCTGTACTGCTGCGCTGCCTGCCTACCAACGTCTGCAAGTACCTGAAATTCTTGTCCCTGACGAGCGCCCATCAAGCCAAGACCAGCCATTAACAGCGCTTCGCCCTTTGCTTCTTCTCTACGCTTCTTCAGTTCCTCGCGGCGGCCAGACTCCTCTTCGCGTAACTTGCGGAATAACTCCGGCGTATCCACGCCTGCCAGCCGCTCTGATTCTTTGCTGATATCAAATTCGCCTTGCAATGTTGGCGCTGCTGTCTTTCCGTACTCGCGGAACCTAAAGCCGCCCGGCAACGCCGGCAAACTGTCTCCAGCGGGCGCAGCAGGCACCTCAGGCATTTCACCGCCCGGCTGTGTAGCCAGCCCCCTGCGGAACGTATCGCTACCAGACACAAGATCGCCGTCGGCATATCCGGGTATGTCACCACCGTCGGCAAATGCCACGATGCCACCGCCTGCCATCTCTCGCATCCCGCTTGGCAACGCTGCCACGCCCGCGCTAGGAGCAGGAGCGCCTGCCGCCGCCATAATTCCCTCTGGCATCTGACCCTGTGCAGTCGTAGGCATTTGCGGAGAAAGCACATCCTCTGCAACCGTAGTCTGCGGAGGCTGCATAGCAGACTTGGCAATCCGGTCAATCATCATGCCAGCCATCAGCGCACGCTGCGGATCCAACATGCCCATCTGCACCATGCGTGCTAAATCAGGCTTGCTGTACTTGGTAGCAAGTTCACGGATCTCGTCTATCCGCATTCCAAAATCATCTCGCTTCATCATCAACCTCTCGACAGATGATCAACTGCTAGATCGGCTAGACCGCCACCAGCAAAAAACTTGCTTGCCCCGTACGCCGCTGTGCCAAGACCAGCCAACTGTGCTGTCAACGATGGTGGCGCTTGGTAGATAGCTTGCGTGGTCTGCTGCGGCATACCCTTTAGCATCTCTGTCATGAATGCAATCTGCTGATACGGGTACTGTTTCTGCGCCAAGAAGTCTTCGTACTCACGAGTTAGCATCTGCTGCTGCAACGCCTGCCGCTGCTGCCCCACACCCTGCAACGCGTTGATAAGACCTTGCTGCTGCTTCATTTGTTCTGCACCAAGACCACCCAACTGCTGGGCTGCTTGCAACTGCGTCTGCAATCCCTGCATGGTCAAGCCAGCGCCGTACTGACGAGACTGTTCTAACGCTTGTTGCGCCTGTAACGCTCTTGCCGCCTCGGTGCCATACAGGTTCTGCGCTTGCTCGAACGCAGCTTGCTGCCCGCGCTGCTGAATGTCTGCCTTCTGCTGCGCTAGATTCCTAGCCGCCTCGGCCTCCATAATTGCCTGACGACTACCGCCGTACGCACCGCGACTTACTGCCTGCGCCTTCAACTGTTGGTTGGCAATGTCTGCCTGTCTCTGCGCTTCACGCTGCTGAATGTCGATAACATTCTGCGTGTACGGCGACATGTACAAACCAGCCAGTCCAGGCGTGGTAAAGCTGGCTGTCCCGAACTGCTGCGGTGCGTACTGTACATCGCCCGCCTTCAAACCAGCCGCTGTTGCAAACTGTGATGCTGGGCCAAGCTGCTGCGCAGGGCCAAGGTTGGCTACCGCCTGCTGTGCCGTTAGCTGGAATGGATCAAAGCCAGCAATCCGCTCACCCATGTACCGGGTATATGGCCGTGATGCTTCCGCCAGAGCGCGACCGGCAGTCTCGGTGACCATCGGCTTAAACTCTTCCGGGTAACTAAGCTGAGTAACCGATTGTTGGGTCGGCTGCTGCTGACTTGGCCCACTGTCATACAAACGAATCTTGCCGCCCTCCGCTTTGAAAGCGCCAAGATCGCCGGGGATAAACCCAGCTTCCATCATTGCAAAAGATATACGGCTCATAGTAGCCTCTACTCAAAAAATCTTTGGTACGTCACGCTTTGTGCTGTGTAGCCATACTTTTCAGCGTGCTTCTTCCAACCCGGTCTGCCAACAAACTCGATGCCCTTGCACCCAGCATCTACTGCGTAAGTCTTTGCGTACTCTTGCATCAGCGGTTCTATCTGCGCCATCTTGTTTGGCAACATTGCCGCATACTGAATGACCAACATTTTAAACTGTGGATACTGCTTGACCTGCGTGATGAACTGACCGTGCGCCTCTTTGGTCTCATCATCAAACACCACCCACAACTGCATCTCGCCTGTAAACAGGAAGCGCAGAATATCGTCCACGCTTGACCGACCTCTACTGCGCTTTGCCGACTCCACCAGATACGGCATGATGGCCGGAATTGTTCCGGCTACCGCGCCGTAAGGTATTAACGCTATGTCTAACTTCATGCAGGCAGCAACTTCTCTGCCCTGCTATTTACTGCTACCTGATTTTTTCCTATCGACTTGCGTCGAGCACGCTGGACACGATCCATCATCGCGTACAGTTTGCGTGCGCCAGCATCAGTGGAACCGTTGCCAAGTTCGGACACAATCCGCGCTGGGATTACAAACTCACCATCAGCAAGACGAGCAGGCTGCCTGCCACCAATAGAAGCAGGGATTGAATCACTAACTCCATCGCCGGGTCCTTTCAATAAACGACCACCGTCAGAGTAATCACCCAAGTGATACCCGCCACGCGCATAACCACCCATCGCCATCATCGTGACCGGTGCCGTATTTGCAGAAGCATCCACGGGGATTACCACTCCCGGCTGGGCTACTGCGTTAGATTGCGCTACCGCAGGTTGAATTTGCTTCTCACCGATATTTGCCAACTGCTGCTCGTAGTTCTGCTGTTGTGGCAATTGTGACGGCTGCGGCAATCCAGTTAAGCCTGGCATCAACTGACCCTGCGCTGGTGCTGCTGCAGGTGCGTCAAACCGCAGGCCGCGCTGCAACGCAGGCGCAGTCTCTGCCGCTTGGGCCGCCAACGTCTGCAAGCCAAGCTGCTCTTGGAACGTCGGGTTCAACGGCATAGCACCTTGAATCGTCACAGGCCCACGAGTCTGTGGTGTCTGCATACCTGATGGCGTCGGCGTTAAGCCGCTAATAGTTCCAAGTCCAGTCTGCACCTGCTGGGTAGGCTTGTACTCAAGCACAGTGCCCGGCGCATACTTTTCAAAATCTAACCGAGGTATCAAGCCCTGCGTAAACTTCTGCTTGTAGTCTGGCGTTTGCTTCAGTGCCTCTACCAACGACTGTTGTGTTTGGCCTTTGGAATACTTGTTAATTTCATCCAAGGTTGGCTGCCTGCCAAGAACATCCTTGAACGCCGTCGCAATAGTTTCTATTGGCAGTTTATTAGCAGCAGTAATTGACTCCAGCCCTAGCTTGTTGACGTTTTCTAGGAACGCAGCTTGACCCTTAATATAAGTACGCAACTGATTGAAGTTAGTTGGCTTGGCTTTCTTCATAGCCGCAAGCTCACCACCAGTAGGCTCACGCCCGGTGTAGTATTGCCAGTTCTCACGCAGGTCGTCGTCGGTGTACGACATCTTTGCCGTCACATCAGGCAATCTGGTAGCAAACGTAGCGATAGCTGCGTCGCTCGTTCTGGTTCCCAAGAACCTGTCCATCTCCGCTGCTGTCGGGCGGCGGCCAGCGACATCTTCAAAGATAGCTTGGATGTCTTTCTCTTCCATCAACCGAGTGGTTGGATCGTACGCAAACTTTGTAAGTGGCTTGTACTGTCCTGCGGTCTTTAGCTGTGCATTGAGCGCGTTTATCTGTTGATCAATATTGGCGGTAGACGCTGTCGGTGACGTTGTTATGGCATTAACCTTTTGTTCCTGCAACGCTCTTATCTTGTTCTGTATTGCCTCCGCAGTTTCAAAAGTTGCGGGGCGTAGCGCCTGCACATTAGTAGCCTTGCGACCGGTCTCATCTTGCCAAGCCTGCTTCTCTGCCGCTAACGCATCTTGATATGCGTTGTACTTTTCCATCGCTGCGTCATACGTAGCTTGTGCTTTGTTTGTAGCTGCTTCGTTTGCAGCCACCATCTTGTCACGCGCCGCAATACTTGATTGATAAGCCTTAGCTTGATTCAGGTTTGCGTTCGCAACGTTGATGCGATTCACCATATCCGCAATAGGCTTGGCGTTTGCTCTTGTGTTTTTTCTTAGTTCGGTAAGTTGCGCCCTTAAATCATTAACCTGACTTTGATAGGCATCAAGATCGTTAAACTTTTCCAACGATGCAATTCGCTTATCCAGCGCCGCTGTGCTTTGGAGCGAGGGCTTTGGTTCCGGTGGCTTTGCTACAGCTTTTAACTTGGAAATAAATCCGCCTGTTGCTAGAGACGCGATGCCGCCGCCTGCAAGCTTCTGCTCGCCGGTGTACGGATCTGTCCGCTGGTAATCCATAGGCTTGAAGACGTTCTCCGATATCGGCACGTTGCGCGGCACCATGTATCCATACGGGCGCATGTTTGCCATCGGGTAGTTCGTGTTTGCACCAGTAGATGCCTCTTGCGACATCTTCTCTACTGGCAAGTCTGCCAGACCGCCTTCTGCTAAAAAGGTGTAATCACGCTCACCTGAAAGCCCTGGCGTTGGACCGGCGATGTATTCGCCCGTGTACGTGCGGGTAGGACGAATTGGCTGACCCGGCGCTTGCTGCGGCATCATCGGCTGATCTTGCGACAGGGCAAGTGCAGAAACACCAGAGGCAAGAAGCGGCATCTTGTATTCGCTCAAGAAATTCTTCCGAGCGTCTTCGCCTTCTTGACCACCGCTAAACAGCTTGCCGCCAAACTGCTGGAACCGTTCGCCTAGCGTTGGTGCTTTTACTGCTTGTTCTACGGCAGTAACACCCTGCGTTGTTGGTACGTTTGCCGCAGTTGGTCTAACGATTGGATTAACTGGCGCGCCTACTGTAGGAGTTGGAACAAACTGACCGCCAACCATCGTGCCGCCTGCTGGAGCCTTGGCAATAATGCTTGCAGGCGTAGGCGGAGGCAATACACCAGCAGGGTTTGCGCTAATAGCAGCCAGCTTATCGGCATTTGATGCTGCTGTTGCTGCTGCACTAGGAGCAGCCGCTGCGGCTTGAGACGCGGCAGCTTGCGTTGCTGCACTTGGCCCCAACAAACCGGCACCCAGTCCTGCGCCACCATAAGCGCCCATACCCATCATCAAGCCCTTGCCTAGACTGCCGGTGGCAAGTGTGCCAATACCTGCGGTCAACAGGCCAGCCGACATGGCGCTAGAAAGGCCGCCAAATTTGACAGCCATACCAGCCGGACCCAAGAATGCGCCCGCTACCATAGGCAACAGAGCAGACAAGAAGCCTGCTTCCGGCAAGCCAGTCTCTGGGTTGACCGTAAGGCTGCCACCATGAGCCATCGCCAACGTTTGCAAGCTTTGGACTTCACGCGGGGTCATGTGAACAAGGACCTTGTCCTCGCCCCTACCGGCGCTTTGAAGATGTTGGGCTAGGGTATGGAGGCTCATATTAAGACACCTTTATTTTTAATACGTTTGTGGCAACGTCATAGTACACATCGCCGATTCGCAACTTGCCTGCCGACTCATCCATGCTGGTAGCAAAACTAACAACGGAGTTACCGCTAGTTGGATCAATGGCACTAAAATTTAACGCAGCAACAACAGTATTTCCCGTTCTCTGTACAGATCCTGCGCTCGGACCGGGATTGTCCAATTGCGAAAAATACAACCGCAAAACGTTGTTTAACTGATCCTGATAAGTACGACTGTATTCTACCGGAGCGACTGGTAATGCTGGGGATTTTGTGGTACCGGTTGACATGTTTACCTCCGGCCATCAGGTCTGATGTCAATTCTAGGAGCGCCTAACTGCCATGCACAGCCAATCTGGTTAGAGCTGACCTTGAATGCCATCTGACGCCCGCGCAGGCGCGTGTACACAATCTCCGTGAACTCCTGAACCGTGTAATACCGCACGCCGTTATACGACTGTGTCGACGCAACGGTTGGCGTATCAGACGTGCCGTACGGCGCACCAGGGTTCTGGCGGGGACGAACGGTGAAGGTGACTTCCGGCTTGCCGGGCGACGGCGTACTCGAGCCATCGAACGTGATGTCGGGAATCATCCGCCAGACAAAGCCAAAGTTGTGACCGTCGCCGATGTCAAAGTCAGAAGACTGGATGTAGGCGTTGATCGGGACAACCTGACCACTCACCTCTACGTCATCGTTGCCATTCTCATGGAACACGATTGTGTGGCTGTAGGTCGCACCCATAGGGTACTGGCGCAGCGGGCTGTCTAGCCATGCCGTGCGGCCAAGCGTGCCGTAGTACCAAACCTGATCCAGATAGTTGTACACGACGTACCGGTCAATCACCGTCGAGTTGGCCGAGCAGTAGTACCACCAGATTTCGCTGTAGCCCTCATTCGTGCCAGCAAAGAACTGGTACGACTGCTCAAGGTTGATGTCGTTGAACACAAACTGACGCAGCGCACACGGCAACGTTTCCACTCGACCGGTGTAGGCGTAAAACTTGTCCGTGCCCATCCAGTAGGTAATGTTGTTGGCCGTCGCCACCGCGTTCGGACCAGCGATGGAAATATTGTCAGACAGGATGTTGAAACCCCAGACAAATGGTGGCCCCAAGTACTGCATCGAAAACACTGCAGCGTCGGTAAAGACCAAGATTTCCTGACGAGTCTGCTGCGCCGTGATGATGGTTGAGCCTGACGACAGCCGGAAGCTGCCCGCCTGATTGGTGGCTGCCGGTGCCCAGACCTGATAGTCCTCTTGATCGGACCAACGAATCAGCAGCGGATCCTGTTCTGCCGAGCCATAGTCGTTGCACCCGAAGGCAATGACAAAACGGGACGAGTCCGAAACCATTACGTAATTGGCTATCGTCGGGCAGCTTGTGTCTGTCTGGTAAATCCCAGAGCTGGTGCTAGACAGTAGCTGCGCCCGTGTGCCGAACAACAGGTTGCCTGCGCCGCTGTACACCGGCACCCACATATACAGCGCACCGCCGCGTGGATTAATGATCAGGTAATCGCCGAAGTTGGTTTCCGACCACAAGCGCAACTGCTGCGGGATACCGAACGCCGCAGACTGACCCCAGCCGGTAAAAGAGGCAGCGTTGTACACCACAGTGTTAGCGGTGTGGCTAGTTGCCACCGTGCCGTTAGCACCACGCAGCGTGCCGGTAAAGATGGTGGCAGTGTTGCCAGAGTATTGCGCCAACTCCTGATCCATCAGGATCGTGCCAGTTGCGTTGGAAAATCCAAGAGTAGATGTAACGGTAATGTTGGTGTTGGCAGCGTTTACACTAGCCGTCAATATGGTCTGCGTTGCGCCCGTACTAAATCCGCCCCACAAGCCTGCGCCCCAGCCTGCAAGGAAGCCATAAGTAGGTAAGCCGACGTTTAGCTGATATGCAGCAGTTACCGTGCCGCCGCCTGTGGCAGACGAGCTTGCGTTCGTCAGCGCAGAAATGGTGTACGTGTTGGTCGTCGCAGTTAAGATTTCAAACTCACCGTTCAGATCCAAGCCGCCTACCGTCGACGCACCCGAGAACGTCACGTAGTCACCAGCAATTGCGCCGTGATCCGCATCTGTCACAGTCACGATTCTGGAGCCGCTGGTGGTAGTAAACGGATTTGTCAGAACATCCGTCGCACGAATCGGCGTGATGTCGTTATAGGTGCCACCGTTCTCAACGTAGTACTTAAGATTGGTTCCGACGCCCAGCAGGTTATACCCGCGCAGCGTGACCCAGTTCCACAGACTACGAGCAAAACCTAGATAAGTGTCGCTGGAAATCGGCTGCCAGCCGCCTAGCTTCTGCGGATAGCCCGACCGGAAACGAACCTTGTCACACTCAAACCAACCACCTTCGTTGGCAAGCGTCGTTCCCTCTCTGTTGACGCCTGGGCGCAGTTGCAGTTTCTGGAGCGGCATTTTATTTCACCGTTTTTCTGACTGATTCGTACTGGGCGTAGCATTGCTTGAGGGCAATGGCAAGCTCGTCGGCTTCTCTACCGAGCCGGACAAGAAACTCGCTATCCTGTCTGTAAAGGTCTTTTCCGGTACAGCCGCCTGATCCAGCACCGGAGGCATCGGACACGGAACTACCTTCGGCGGGGCGGGCCTTCCGGTCGCGCAGGCTGTTAGCAAGAGCGGTATTCCTAGCAGCAATATCCCGTATCTCACGATCTTTCTCCTGTCTTAACCTATCTGCGCCCATCTGAAGTTGCTGCTGTATTTCAACAGATTCTTCCATAGCCTTGGCATACTGGGCATACTGCTCTGTCTTTTCTTTGTCCCAAGCCTGCTGCACTTCAGCCTTGCCTGCGTCGTTGCCTTTATAGTACCCGCCAACGGCTGCCGCGCCAATGGCAACAACACCAGCGAGGATCAGCCACGGATTCATTTTGGCTCCGTAAAGTACAAGGCAATCTCATCATTCCGACGCTTTATTAGCCCCGGCAAAACCTTGCCGCCGCCCTTGGTGAACTTCAGGAACTCCTGCTTCACACCTTCAAAGTCACCACGGTTGTGCTTCTGCCGCAAGGTCGATCTCTGTAGCGTTCCTAGCCCAACATTGAATGCAAAGCTGACCAACGCTCCCAAGCGATTTTGGTTAAGATTGTTAGGGCAGTAACGAAGAACACCAGCGATAAAACGCTGTAGGTCTTTCTCAAGGATCGAATCAACTTCGTCTTTGCTGAATACACGGAAGTCCTCTATCTTTAGTGCGAACTTGTCACGCTGATCTACCGGCATCTTGCCCTGCTCGGGGTAAAGCACATGCCCTACCCCGATAGTCCACAGCTTTGCCGGACACTTGTACGGCTTGTATCTCACACCCTCATGGTGCTTGATCATTGCAATTGTGGCGACCGGTATCTTCATGGCAAATTACTTATTAAATAAGCACACAGAAATACAGTTGTAGCAATCCGAGCGTAGATTAAATAGATCACTTGCCAGCTTTGCTGTTGCCACGGCTACCAAACCACATAGCGATGATGGTGCCCAGTAGCGCCATCTCGTCAGCATCAAACACAATCTCCATGATCTGGATCAGCTCACCAATCGAGGTGACCTTGTCGCCGTGCATGAATATCCACAGCATGGTCAGCAGGTTAATCAGCACCAACTCGAAGACGAAGATGAAGGTGACGAACGGACGAGTAGCCGCAGTCATATCCTTGACCCACTGGGAAGACGACTCAAGCAGCTTCTCTTGATTGTTGTAGATCATGCCCATCTGCGCCATGTACTGCTGATGGTCTTGCTCGTCGTTCTCGCGCACTTCTTCCGTCTTATCGGTAGGCGAGTAACCCTTCTCCGTCAGTGCTAACTGCTGACGCATCTGCATGTGCAGGATGTCTAGTTCGTGCTTCTTGTCCGCACGGTCTTGCAGCATATCGAACAGGCGGGGAAACAAGGCTACGATGTAACCGCCAATAGTAGAGATCAGAGTTAGCATGATTCACCTTCCGTAAAGTCGTTCTTCCAAAATCTCGCGCCGCAGTTCTTTCATCTTCTTGACTTCAGTCACCGCTGCCTGGGTCGCAAAGTACATGTCGTAGTACATAAACGCTAAGACCGGCATGACGATGAAAAACATCAGCAGTACAGCTAACACCACGACAATCAATGACCAAGGGACATTCTCGTCATCGCGCTTCTTGTCGTTAGCCACATCAACCCCACTGCCCACGCCACCACGAAAATTACTCCGGAAACCCACGCCAGCTTTGACTTGACTTCCGCTATTCTTTTTCTGCGTCGCCATGATGCTATCTGTGCCAGCCTAATTTCCTCTGCGTGAGCTTCCTCCTGCTCGGCAACAATTCGCTGCCACATCTCTTCAAACTTGCCCCACAGTCCAGATAATTCTGGCGGGCTACGAAACACCATGGTTTCTCTTATTTCAGCCAACATCGCGTCTAGCCTTGACGTAATCAGTATCCGCTTTAAAGCGCGTCTGCCGATACTCTCGTCACCCTTGTAAACCTGCTTGGCTTCCAACTGCTCTTTCAGAAACAACTTGCTAATCGCGTCGTACGCATCCATCAGTGCGCCCAACTGATTGCCGATGTCCGTGAAAACATCATTTGGGTCAGCCTTGGCTATCTCCTGCACACGCTGGACTTCTGCGTGGTACTGCTGTTTTTGCGTTGGCGTGGGATCGACGATCTTGTTGTACTGATCCTTCAGATCATCTAGTACTTCCTTGACTTCCCCTGCCGCGCCTTTGATTTCCTTGTACAGCTCACATCCCTTCTTAACCGCTGCAACAGCAGCATTCGCCGCAGCAAGAAGGGTCAGCGGGTCAATTTACGCCTCCGATGCTTTCCACGAAGTCGTGGCTTCATCCCATGAATACATCTGGCCGTCGGTAGGCATATCCACAGGTGCTTTCCACTGGCAGGTTTCTTCGTTCAACACCCAGCTTGCAAACGGCTTGGGCGGGATGAACGCATCACGCTGCTCGTCAAATATGTAACCCTGACCGGCGTAGTTCTTGCGCTTGTTCCCGTTGTAGCTGGTCTGTACCCAGCGGCCACCCAGCAGGCGCTCGCAGAAAGCAGCACCGATATGTTCTTTCTCAATGCCGCTTGCATCAGAGGTGTCGCGGTTGTCAACGACGATGACGCGCAGAACCTCGTTGTTTGGGCCAAGTTCACAGAAGTGAGCCATCATTCTTCTCCTAATTGCAGTCCAGTTAAGCTCTCATCGACACCGATGTGTCCCTTGAGAAAGGTATTAAATGCGATGCTGACACGGGTTTCGTCGCCCACCTTCGTTTGCACCATGTGCTCGAGATGAGATGGGAACAGAATCAAATCACCTGCGCCAACTTCATACCACCAGCTTTCAGAGTTCCAGTGGTTCCATGTGTCTGGCTGTAGCTTGATACGCTCGTAGCCGCTTTTGTAAAAGAAAATCTTGTCTACCAGCCTGTCAGCCTGCGGGTAAAACACACCGCTGATAAAGCTGTTCGGATGCGCGTGCTTGTGATGCCACTGCCCAGGCTCTGTGTAGTTCGACCACGACTGCGTGATGTACAGGGATACGTCACCTTTAGGATCGTGCACCGTCTTAAAGTATTCCAGAACCGCGTCTTCGATGAAGTCACGAATGTCTGTCAACTCTTTACCAACCAGTATCTTGCGGTCGGCGCTGGTGGTGTTGCCTTCGTTGGCATAGCGCTCTTGACCGAGGATAAAGTCCAGCTCTGTCTTGGTCAGATCACGACCGAGTCGGGCGAACCCAACAGGCAGGGGAAAAAGGTTCTGGATATTCATCCGTTCACCGCCTTGTCGTACTCGCGCTGCTGCCCTGTGATCTGGGCAATCTGCTCGTCAGTCCAGATGGTGTTGATGCTGTCTTCGAAAGCTTTAATCTTTTCCATGGTGTCATTCACTTCTTCCATCGTTGGGCAAGGGCGTGGATCATCCCATACGCTGAAGAAGTTGTTGGTGATCTCCCAACGAGCGCCCGGACGTAGCAGGTGCATCGCTGTATCAATCCCTACCATCATGTAGATTTTGCTGTCCATAAGTCCTTTTATGAGTTTAGTTTAAGGATGACTACGCCAGATCCGCCACTTCCGCCTGTTGACGCTCCGACATTTTCACGTTGACCACCACCGCCACCATTTCCTGTGTTTGTTAATCCGTTTGCGCCATTGATTGCGGGGGATGCATAAAGCCCACCGCCAGCGCCAGCAGCATAAGTGACAGAACTCCCGCTAATTGATGAAGAGCTTCCATTGCCGCCAATGCCGGGAGCGTTACTAAATCCACCGCCTCCAGCCCCGCCTGCGCCGCCGCCACCGCCAGCGCCATAGAAAGGCCCATTAGGATTACCGCTGCCCCCGTTATTACCTTGACTTGGATTTGTGGACGGTGTGTTGCCAGCAGCACCAGCACCACCGAATCCAGCTCCGCCACCGCCAGATCCGCCAGTGCTGCCTGCATTAGTTTGTCCTGCCGCTGATGATCCACCTCTACCGCCACCATTTGATGTAATGGTTGAAAAAGAAGAGTTGGAACCGTTTGATCCGTTGGCCTGAGAAACACCAGCACCACCGGCTCCAACAGTTACAGTATATGAAGTTCCAGAAGTAACGGAAAATGCCGTTCCAGTTCTAAACCCACCAGCGCCGCCTCCGCCGCCAACTTCTCCACCGCCAGCACCACCACCCGCTACTACTAGGTAGTCCACACTGACCACGCCCGGCGGACAAGTCCACGAGCCTGTATTGGTAAACGTCAGCACGCCTGTCTGTGGGGCTAGGTATCTAATAATGACAATGCCGCTGCCGCCGGTGCCGCCTTGCCCGTTGCCACCGGCACCACCGCCGCCACCTCCACCCGTGTTTACTGTTCCATTAGAACCTGTTGCAGCATTCGTGTAGCCCCCGTTAGCGCCGCCTCCAGATCCACCAATACCATTTAGAATGGTATTAGGTTGAAAGCCACCGCCACCACCGCCACCACCATAAGTGGTTGAGCTGCCCGTGATAGAAGAAATTTGACCGTTGCCGCCGTTTCCAGACTGTCCGGTTACACCATTTGCTCCAACCGCACCAGCACCTCCACCACCACCTGTGGGGAAATTACTAGAACCAACAAATATTCCAGTTCCGCCGTTGTTGCCTTGCGATGGCGTTACTGCTGGAGTGTTGCCATTTCCACCAAGCCTAGTTCCAGAAGGAAAAGCACCACCACCACCACCGCCGGAACCGCCATCAGTGCCAACAGTACCAAGATTTCCACCACGACCCCCGCCGTTTGAAGTGATGGACGAGAATATGGAATTTGCGCCAGAGGTTGCAGAAACTCCGCCTGCACCAACGGTAATTGAATATGTTGTTCCCGGAATTACTGCAAGCCCAGTACCCGTTCTAAATCCGCCTGCTCCACCACCACCAGCAAAGTCAACACCACCACCGCCGCCACCTGCCACTACCAGATAATCTACCTGCGACACGCCGTCAGGGCATGTCCACGAGCCGGAAGCCGTGAATGACAGCACCACCGTGTTGGTAGGTATGCCCGGCCACACGCCTGCTTTTATAGCCTGTAATGCCTGCTGTAGCGTCCAGATGCCAGATGCCTGCGTCGTGCTCGGTATGACCGGCGCACGCGTCATTATTCTGCCGGGATAATCACTCATGTCTTACCTTATTGATTGCACTTGATGATGACAATACCAGAGCCGCCGTTACCTGCGGTAAAGCTGCCATAGCCTAGAGCGCCGCCACCACCACCACCACCGAGATTGTCAGTGCCATTCGTAGCATTTTGCCCAGTTCCACCGCCTGACGTTCCTCTCGCTCCGGTTCCGCCGCCGCCAGAACCTCCAATTCCAATTATTTTCTTTGGAGATTGAGATGTATCTGTATCCACTCCGCCACCGCCACCACCAGCGTATGTGACGGACGAACCAGAAATAGAGGATGCTGTTCCTGCTCCACCGTTCCCACCGCCTGAACTTGTTGCCGCAGCACCAGCAGCAGAAGCACCGCCACCACCACCGCCATTTGTAAAACTAATGTTGTCAGTGTTTCCTACGCCGCCATTATTTCCTTGAGATGGAGATGTAACCGGAGTATTTCCTGCGCCGCCAGCTCCAGTTGCAGCACCGCCACCACCACCAGAACCACCGGCTCGACCAGTATTATTTGTAGTTGCTCCGCCACCACCGCCGCCGTTAGAGGTTATGGTGCTAAATACGGAATTTGCGCCATTCGATCCTTGACTGGTATCAGCCGCTGCGCGAGCGCCACCAGCGCCAACTGTTACGGTGTAGGTAGTGCCAGCGGTTATAGCAAGCGCAGATCCTGTTCTATAACCACCTGCTCCACCACCGCCATAGTTGCCACCACCACCACCGCCACCAGCCACAACCAGATAGTCCACGCTCGTCACGCCGACAGGAGCAGTCCACTGGGCAGTAGAGTTGAACACAAAGATAGACTGATTAGGTGCTGTGTAGCGTAGGATGACAATACCAGAGCCGCCAGCGCCTCCAGTAATCCCAGTAGCATCTGAGGCATTTCTTGCTCCACCGCCACCACCTCCAGTGTTAGCTGTTCCATTAACAGCATCGTTGCTAGTTCCGGTTCCTCCTGCTCCACCACCGCCAGAGCCGCCAGCGCCACCGGGCGCTGATGACGCGCAGCCTCCGCCGCCGCCAGCATAAGTTACGCTACTTCCAGTTATGGAAGACGCAGTACCATTCCCACCTGCTGCTACTCCGGGTGATGAACCAGTTCCCCCAACAGCAGAAGCACCACCCCCACCACCACCAAACCCACTGTTTAAAGCCCCTCCTGTGCCACCGTTATTTCCTTGAGACGGAGAAGTAGATGGAGTGTTTCCTACTCCTCCAGCGCCAGAAGCACTGCCGGGAGAAAAAACATTACCGCCACCACCGCCGGAGCCTCCATTTGAACCAACAGTTCCATTGTTTGGGCCTCCGGGCCAATAGCCGCCGCCACCGCCACCATTAGACGTAATAGTGGAGAAAATTGAATTGCCGCCGTTCGACCCTTGATTTCCGGTTGTGGCGCTTAAAGCACCCGCACCACCAGCGCCTACAGTAATTTGATATGTTGCGCCCGGAGTTACGGGTAACGCAGAGCCGGTTCTAAACCCACCAGCTCCTCCACCGCCACCACCACGCTGTCCGCCGCCGCCACCACCCGCCACCACCAGATAATCTACAGCCGTCACACCCGCAGGAACAGTAAAGAAGCCAGATGCAGTAAATGTCTGGACAACAGTTACCCCTCTAGGCCAACTACCTAGATTCCAAATGCCGGACGCAAAGCCGGGCGTGTACAGCGGCGAAGTCGCGCTGATAATGTTGCCGGGATACCCGTGAATCGCCATCGCCGCTCCTTACGAGCTGATCTGTTCGTAGCTTACCGAGAAGGATATTGCGTTGTTCGTGCCGCTGGCAACGATGACAGCCTTATCCTCCAGCAGATAAGTGGCCGTCGTCTTGTCCATCACAATCAGCGACGCAAACGCAGGAACAGAAATGTTTGATGCAATCGGGAATGCGTTAGCCGATGTCACCACCACAGCGTTACCTGCCGCAACGTTGCCGCTGGTGAAAATCATCACCGTGCAGTTGGCCGCAGTATTGGTCTGGTTCGCAGCCACAATCTGGTCTAGCTTGAAAACGTTGCCAGAGTTGACCGCGTTGGTAACGAGTACAAAGTTAGACGTGTTTGCAGGCGTCAGATATGTGGTCTGACCGTAAATTTGTGTCACATTGACAATGTTAGGATTTGGCACAGCGTTCTCCTTTATGAGTGGTTAGCGTAAGCGCCGTGATACGTTTCACGAGCCTCTACCGCAACAAGTTCAGCAATTTCAAAATCGTCAAAGTAGCCAATGTTCTTACGCTTTTTGTTTATGTCCACGTAGACAAACCACTTTCCTGTTGCCTTGTGCCAAGAAACTCCCTTGGCTTTAGAAGTGTTGTTTGAAAACAGCCGCCGATTGCTTGCGTTTTGCGCAACCGTGGCAGACCGTAGATTCTCTATCCGATTATCTAGCGTGTCACGATTAATGTGATCTAGCTGCTCCGGCACGTATCCATGATGCCATAGGAAAATTAGCTTATGAACACACCAATGCTCTCCACAAATTTTTGTGGATACATATCTGGCATTTCTTTGCCCTAAGTTTTTTGCAGCATAGTTACCAACCTTGGATCCAGCTTTATTTGCCGGACCCGCGCCCGATACCTTGCGTATCAAGTACCCATCTTCGTGATACTCGAACAACTCTCTTGCCCTGTCTTGAGTAATTGTTGTCATTTTAGAAACCGAAGATCATAGCCATAGCGATGGCTTTGCCCGTGGTGATGCCAGACGCAGTAGGAGTCTGGCTGACCCAATGCGTTCCGTTACTTGTTAGTACATTGTTTGCCGTACCAGGCGCAACCAGCGTCACCGTGCCGGTGTTGTTGCCAACCACCACGCTGCCCAGTGTCAGGTTTGCCCTGCCCGTGCCGCCGTTAGAAACAGTCAGCGGGTTGGCAATCGTAACGTTGGAAGCTGCAAACTCTGTGATGTAAGTTGTGGTCTCGGCGACATTGATGCTGTCGTTGAAGATCACCATCGATCTGCCATTCGGAACCGTTACCGTGGTGCCCGTCGGCGACGCATTCGACCCGTTGGAAATAACCACCGAGTTCGACAGATTGTTGACGATGATGTACTGCTTCTCTATCGGCGGGATAAACAGCGTCTGACGGTTGGTAATCGTGCCAACCAGATTTAACTCTAGGTTACGCGCCACCTGCGTCGCGTTCGTGTCGGTCAGCGCAATAGCAACGTTAGAGCTGGCAAACGTAACGTTGGCTGACCCAGTAATCGCTTCTTCTAGCGCAGTGCCCAAGTTGGTATTCGTGGTAACGCCCCACGTACCGGCCTGATCGCCCGTGCCAATTAACTCAATCTTCAGGCTGCTATATGTGCTTGCCATGATGTTTCCTTACTAAATTGTGTTTATGAGCTGCCAACTCGTGTTGTCTGTCGTGCTCAAAGTTCCCCAGCCCGGCGACTGCGGATTGTTTATCTCCACCCAATCAGCCGTCTGACTATCATTTATCAACTCCCACAAATACCTGCAACTGACAACATCTGATGCTCTAGCACTTTCTGTAGAAAATACGTCATTGTCGGATTCTGCTCCATCTACATCTAAAGCGGTCGTGTTCTCCGTAATCGTGACCATGAACTGCGCCAAGGCGCTAATCATGTCTTCCGTCGATACAGATTCCGCGATGTTTGCAACAGTGATTCTGGTTACGTTCGCCGTGTCTGATATCGCCGCAGACTCGCTGACCGCACCTGCAATACCAAATCCGCTCTTAACCTCTACCGATGCGTTCGCAGTTTCACTTGCTACGCTCGTAAATACAAGTCCGCCCGCTACCGTGTCTGACGCATTCGCACTCTCGCTGACGCTTCTCTCTACTGTTACAAACGTCCTGACCGTATCACTCGCATTTGCCGTCTCGCGTACCGCTGCGCCAAACGTTGCCTGCGCTGCTACCGTTTCCGACGCCGTCACAGATTCCGACACCGCGCTGGTAAAGATCACCAGACTGCTGACCACATCTGTGATCGATGCCGACTCGGATACAGCACCGGATAAAACAAACGTGCTTGATACCTGATCCGCCGCCGTTACCGCTTCTGCTATCGTCGCCGTCGCATTCAGCGCAGCAGCTACGATGTCTACAACCTGTACTGATTCCGATACTGTCGCTGCTATCGGCGGTGTTGCCGCTACGTTGACGCTATCTGATGCGGTAATTAAACCGCCGTTACCAAGTCCCCAACCGTCTGATCCCCACGGGCCGTTACCCCAGCCAGCATTCGAAATAAGCGGATAGTAGACCGAGCAGCCCCAACCGGCCTCGCCCCATGTGCCACTACCAAATCCGCCATCGACTTGCGCCACATATTACTCCGCAGACTCCAACTCATCTTGCTTAAACCAGCGCGAATGAACCTGACCATCATCGCCAGTCCAATCAAGCAAACACCATACGGTGCCATCCTCATCCATACGCATGGAGGAAATCGGACCCTGCGGTACAACTGCCTTGAGCTTTACAACGTCACCCTTCTTGTACATGTTCAGCTCCTATCAGGTCGCATCAAGGTTGAAAGAGTAGGTAACGTTCAGAACGTCACCGCTCACCACCGTACGGTCGCCAGGCGCTTGGAAGTCGGACACCGAGAACAGCAGGCCAGATGTGCCAGTTGCCACGTTCGCCAAGAAAGCACCTGCAATGGTCGCATTCGCGTTCATCGTAAACGACGCAGTAGAAGATGCGTTGTTGATGTTCGATGGATCCGCCAACGTTGCCGCACCAAATGTTGCAGCTTTGCGGTTACCAACATAGCTGGAGTTCTCGTCCCAGCCAGGATGGGTTGGCAAAGTATCGCCACCAGAGAACGTGGTGCTGGCAGACGTGCCATTCACCAAACCGATATACCAAGCAGCCGTGTAAGTACTGCCAGTGAAGTACTTGTTATTCATGTCTTGCAAGCCGACATTCACAACGAGGTTCGGGCAAATATCTACCCACTTTTCGTTGCCTGTGCTGTCATAGCAGGTGACGGTAAACACACCGCCTGCCGACAGCTTCTCATCAAAGCCTGTTTTACGAGCGACAGCGCCGTTGACGGTTTCGCTTGACTTAGAAGTTTCAATGCTCATAGCTACTCCTCAATTAATACGTATCAGCGCACTCGACGCCGTGTCAGGTGGCAACACTACGGAAAACGTGCCGTTGCCAGCCTGCGTCTTGTCACTACCAAAATCCAAAGTGGCTACCGACGCATTTGCTCGAGTGAAGTTGTATATCAACGCCCCTCTAGTTACAAACTGTGCCGGGTTCCACACCACATTATCAAAGCTCACATACACAATTCCGTTACTGGTCGAGTTGACGGTAACGTTTGCCAACGTCTGACCACCAGCCACGTACCCAGCGCCAGTAATCTCGTTGGTTGAAGTGTACTCATTTGTGTTCTGATCTAGCTCTACGTACCCGTCGTACAAAGCCATCTTCAAAGTGTCCGACGCAATGTTCTGGCGGCCATTCAGAATGTCCACCTTGAACTTAGTAGTCAGACCTTGGTAAATCGTCATGTGACCCTCACCCTAACCTGACCACTACGGTATGCGTCCTGACGCTCCATACCATCGCCCAGACGTTTCAGTTGACCCATAGCCTCGTTGTACTTGGCCTCGACGTTGGCAATCAAATCCTGCTCACCCTTCATGTACAAGTACGCCTCGCGCAAGCTGCCATACAACAGCACCGGATCGTAATTGTCGCCGAGCCATGTCCGACCATCAGGCGCAGTCGTGATTGACTCTGGGTAGTAGTAGTAATGCAGCTCTACCGTGTACGCCGCATTTGGCGTCGGACCCAAGATAAATGACAGCTCGTCCGTCACAACATTGCTAGTAGTCGTTGGCCCAAAGATCGCGTAGTACTGCGGCAATCCTGTATCCGCTGGCGTAGGGTAAGCAGCCCGAATGTAGTTCACATCCTTGTTCAGAAGGTAGTGATACTCCTCGGTTGCCGTGCCGTAGTTCTCAATCACAGCCAGCGAGTACACCGCTAGGAAATCACCCGGCGCAGACAGGTACTTGTTGTTGGTCGACAGGATGCCGGTCTTGTTTGCACGCAGCGCAGGTATCTGCACCGTGTTGTAGACGCGAGTTTCCGTCTGACGAATAAACGTCGGAATGTAGGAGATAAACTCCTGTTCGTAGTTTTCCGTGTACGACTGAATAGCCGCGACCAACTCCGTGTACGTCATGCCATCGGACCCCTAGCCATCACACCCTTGGTAGCCGCGCCCGTGCCACGAATCTTGATGCCGGTAGTCTTGGTGTCTTCCCGACCAGGATCGCCCGCAGACACGCGCTGCACAGCCGTGCGTGGACCCAGCTTGTCAACAGCGATGTTGTTGGGATCTTCCATCTTCTTCAGCTTGGCAGACACAGCCTTGCCAGTCATCGTGTGAGGAGGCGCATAAACCGAAGCGGGACCAACTTCCTTCCCACCCTTCTTCATCGAGTACTTTGCCATATCAGCCTCACTTGGTTTTCTGGTTCTGAATACGTGCCTCATTCCGCCCGTATTTTTTCAGATCAGCAGTGGTCACGCCACCTTTTTTCATGCCTTTGTGCATACGCTTCTCATGCGCTTTCACCTCGGCTTTGGCTACCTGCTTCATCTTGTCCATCATTCACTCCTAGTTGATAGTCACGTTTGCTACCGTCGTTTGCGCCACCAAGTTGTTCGGTGTCAACCCTGCATCATTCGCCCTAGAGCCGCCTATCGGTGCCCAACCCCACTGGAAGATCCGGCTACCACCGCCGGGGAATCCATCCTGCAAGATGTTTGTGCCAGAGTTGTAGTCTGCCTGCAACCCCGTCATACCAGACTGCCAGTACGACTTGTCCGGCCTTGGATCCCGTACCGCCTGCGGATCATTGACCGGATATAGGCCAAGACTCAACTGCGGCTGGTCAGGTTCCCAGCAAGTCGGACACACCTTGATCTTGACGTTCTTCGTCTTGATCGTCAGCGTCTTCAACACTTTGAGCTGATACCGGAAACCACACCGGTCACACTCTGAAATACTCTTTTTACCACTAGCGTACTTGCTAGGCATACATCACCTATATGTGATCATGCGTGGCACCAGTCTATCCGGTGCCTTTTCCCGATCCTCGCCAGCCGCCATCTCCCACGCCTCGTCATACTGCGCCTTCAGAAACTGAATGCGCTCCAGACCACCAGGAACCTTCATCGCCAACCGGTATGCCAACCCGCAGATGATGGCCTCCTGAAAGCGGAATGGGATGTCCTCAACGTTTACACCGTTGCCTGCGTCAAACATCCTGCGCAGCCGCCAGTACACGAAGTAGTAGTACGGAGTCTGTGCCGTTCCCTGATCTGGTGACGGCCAAACGTTGATCTGCGGATTCTGCGGTGTTGCGCCCGGCACGTCCGTTGTCTGGCCGCTACGACGGTTTATCCAGACTTGGATCGGACGCCCTTGCGTGATCTTGTTCGGGATCGTCGCGTAGGTCGAGACAGAGATTCGGTTGATGTTGATGTCTGACTGGGTGCCAATCTGACCGGGATTAGTTCGAATAACATGTTCCAGAAGATCCACGGTGTCAATAGGTAGATCATAGGTAACCTGCCCCTGAACAAGCGGTATCGTCCCTTGTTCAATAGTCCATAAATTGATGCCACGGTTTGCCCACTCCGTCAGCAACAAGTTCAAGCTGCGCCGAGCGGTACGAAAATCGTAGCCCGTACGCATCTCAAGACCGCAACGCTCGAAAGCTTCTTCGAAGATTTCGTTGACGGTTGGATTGAACGTCGTTGTAGAAGTGGTGTATGCCATTACCTAAATCTCGCAGTCTTCTGTGCTATACCCTTGGGCTGTTTAACAAACTGCTTTCCTGCTTTCTTCCCTGCCCGCTTTGCCTTCGTCGTGGCGGCATACTCGGCTGGGCTTAGAGCCTTGATCGCCTTTTCCGGGAGATAACGCTCTCCGGTCTTTGACGATGGCTTGCCGCTTTTCGTTCGCCATTTCTGCTCACCCCATGACTTCAGGCTTTGCTGCGGAGCCTTCATTTATTTCTTGCCCATCTTCTTCAACGTCTGCGCCAGTCTCGCCCGTTGACCTAATTTGCCAGTCTTCTTTGCTGCTGCCGCGAGCTTCTTGGCCGGGATGGGCTTGTCGCCTTTTACGCCAAGCTGACTGCGTAGTGCGCCGGGCTTCTTGATCGCTGACTGGATCCATTTCTTGGTCTCGCCACCTTTCTTCATGCCCTCAACGCCACGGCCTTTCAAGACATCGGCCTGCGTCACTTTGCCGTCACCGGTTAGATCAGGAAACTTACTAGCCACGATAACCTCCGCCCTTTGCTTTGTAGCGCTTTGCAAGTAGCTGTGCCTTGCGGGCTGACCACTGTCCTGCTCCCGTGCCTTGTATCGCCTGCGCCTTGATGCTTTCAAACAGCGACTTGCGCATACTTGGCTTGGTGTAGTTGCCAGCCGCATTGACCTTAGACTTACCCGCAGCTCGCCTGACCGCATCTTCAACGGAAGGCTTGCCAAGACGTACTGACCCGCCCTTCTTGTACTCGGTGAAGTCAGTATTGTCCCGACGAGGTTTTACCCTCGCCTTTGGCATCTTGCTGGGGTTGATATCCCCCATGCCGCGAGATGGTCTCATCTCAGCAGTACCCGCCTTTTTTCATACCCTTGTTGCCTGCCATCTTGACCATAGTGCCCTTGGTCTTGCCTTTAACAGCAACGCCATCACGACTAGGAGCAGCAGTCTTGACTGGACCCATCTTGGATGCACCCATGCCACCCATTGCCATTTTCTTGACTTTGCCGCCTTTTTTCATGCCTTTCATTTCAGCCTCCTCGTGCTTAATCATTGATTTGGGTGCGCCCTTCTTTTTCATGAACGCAATTTCTTCACCGACCTTCTTCTTTGACTCTGCCATACCGCCTCCTTTGGCTTTCTTGGAAAGGCCAGCTTCGGATAGACCGATGGCGATGGCCTGCTTGGGGTTGGTTACCTTCTGACCTGACGATGACTTCAGCTTGCCAGCCTTGAACTCAGTCATGACCTTGCCAACTTTAGCCTGTCCGCCTTTGGCAAAGCGCTGCGTCATCTGATCGTTCGGACCAGACATAGCTTGCGGCTGCATGTTGAACGTCTGATTCATCCCGCCGCTCTGACCGCCAGCCTGCGGTTGGTTGCCGTAGAACGGATAGGTGGGCTGCTGCACTTGGCCGCCGGTAACACCACCGTCAGCGAACTTTTTGCGCTTTCTCATACCATTTTCCCTCTGGTTTTACCGCGTTGAGCGCAACCATCAGCGCGAGCAGAAGCTGACCCAGCCATTCCGCCGCGAGCCTTTTTTTCTACTTTTGGCTTACCTTCGCCAGTCGCAGTGCGATAACCTTGGTTGGTCATTGCGTCCATCCTTTTGTACAGAACATCTAGCTCTGGTACAGACTCGCCACGCGCCCTGCGTGCCTCAAGTTCTGTGATGCGAGCTTGAATTTGTGACATGTCCATCAGCAAACCTTCCCGCGAGTCTTGCCGCGTTGAGCAATGCCATCTGCGCGCTTGGAAGCGGATGAAACAGTGCCACCCTTCTTCAAGCCAAACGTGCCTAAAAGCGCTCTTAGGCGGGTGCTCTTGCCAGTGTCGCTGAACTTGCTTTTAGGAGTAGGCTGGAAATCAGACGCAGCTTTAGCGCGCTCTTTCATGCCACTTTCATCTACACCAAAAGACTGACTTGCACGCTTGGGCGCTTTCTTTGCAGGCTTGCGAGTGATGGTCTTCTTCTCTTCAACCACTTCGGCTGATGGGGTTTCATCCTCGCTTAACTTCTTCATGTACTTTCTAATGCTGCGCGGCTCTTCATCTTCACCGCCGCCAAAGCCAATGTCAGTACTGCGCCCGCTGCGCATGTAATCGCTAGACTCAGTATCGCCCACGTCAGGTGACTTCATGCGGCGACCGCTGTAGTCACTACTCTCAGTCATATCCGCCGTAGCCTGCTCGTTATACGTACGCTCTGGAAAGCGCGTGCGCACCACCTCGCCGGAACCAGACCGCACAGGATTGCCGTAGCGATCACGCAGAACGCCGCCATCTTGGTAACGCTTGACCTTCTTCTTCATAACACCCTCCGTTGCGACTCAATCAGTTGATCTATCTTGGTCTCAAGACGATTAAACCGCTGGTCAATATGATCTGTGATGCGATCTACTTCTGCCTTGGTAACGTTATCCCGCGCAATCTCCTCACGAGTCTTGTTCAACAAGATCGTGATGCGTGCCAGCTCGGAAAACTTCTCATGGGCAATGTAAGCAAACAAGCCCACAAACAGCGACAGAGCGCCATTCCAAACGAATGCTAAGTCCACGGTTAACACTTCCACCTTTTTAAAGAAGCCGCCTTTCTTGTTGGGCGACCCTTCTCGTCTTTCATAGGTCCCGGCATTCCAGACATCCGAGCGCAAAAGGAACGCTTGCGAGCGCCACCCTCTGGCTGCGGAGCCTTAAGATTGCTGCCGGTAGCTTTGTTGTACTTCGCCCTGCCTTTGGCAGTTAGACCCGCGCCCTTGGATGCGGGCAGCTTTTCGCCGCGACCGATAGCAAGGGATGGGGTCTTCTTAGCCATAAAAAACTGTTGCCGTTACAGACGCACCACATCCAACAAACATACCGTTAGGGCAGTAAATACCTTGGCCTGGAATCATAATAGGCAAGCCGATGGTGTTGAAGGTATCAACCTCTAACAAAATCTTGCTATACGCTGTAACATCGCCGCTCGTCGTAGAGATTACGCCAGTATCGACACAGGTAAACGTATCATCGCCAGTTTTGGTAATCGTGTATGCACCATCCCGACCAGCGCCAGAGGTAAAATCTAAAAACACTCGTTGCCCAGTAACAAAACCGTGGTTCGTTATGGTGACGGTGATTGTAGCGCTAGGGTTTGTACGAGAATACGTGCCAGATTTCTGAGCCGTTGGGTCACATACGGAAACATTCCTTGCCGATACTGTCGCGCTTGTCACCGTGATGGATTTCAAGCGTACAGGGATCATGGTTACAAGCAGCCCTGTATTTTTTGCAATCGCAGATTTAACGTCCGTTTGCATCACAAGCTATTCCTATCCGTAGAAAATAGTCATGGTTACGTTGGCGGATGGCAGCAAACAGAATAACCCTTCTGAAGCAAGAATCCCCTCACCGGGAATTAATGTGTAAAAAGCCGTTCCTGAAGAGGAATCCAATTCAGTAAGGACTTTCGGGTACATCGTCACATTACCACTGGTCGTTAGATTGGCCGTGGTTATAGTGAGCGTGTTGGTTGTCGCATTCGACACAACATAAGCATCATCTATTCCCACACCAGTAGTAAAGTCGAAGCCAACTCGTGCGCCATTCGACAGGCCATGATTAGCTATGGTGACGGTACATACTGTCGAGCCGGGAATATCGTATGTCCCCGTCAACGCCCCAGCAGTATCAACTACACATGAGTTGAAAGTTACGGACGTAACGGGGGATATAACCACACCCTTCAGACGTGAACGTGCGCCATACGCAAGCGATGAGCTTACTGCGTGATACGAAAAAACGTCTGTTTGCATAGCCATAGCGACACCCTATTAGCTGTTCTGCTGACCAAAGAGGGGATCAGTAACGTAGTAGAGGATGATGCCGCCAACGTTGCCAACAGCCGAACTCTTGCTCTGAGTTGTGATCTTAACGTTCTGGGTAGCGTTCATCACAAGACCAAGGCCAGCGCCGTTGCCGGTCGAGCCAGGTGTAATCGTTGCCACAGCAGAAGCGCCATCAGCAAGGTAAGAAGCATTGTTGGTTGCGCCGTCAACTGTCACATAGCCAACGTTCATGGTGCCCGAAGTCAAAGCATCGGTGATCATGACGTGCGTTACAACAGCGTTAGCAGGAAGAATGACTTCAGCAGTCTGACCCTGTGCAACGACAACGTTGCCAGAGACTGCCGCGTTAGCAACGAAGAAGGTTGCTGCCATGACGCCGGTGCCACAATAGGCTTGGCGAGTGTTATCACCGCCGCCCGAACGCCAAATGGATTGGGTAGTAGATACAGCCATCGAATTGTCCTCTCAAGCGAGTTCGGTATGGCAATCTGCTTGACGTCAGCCGGGACTGTTTGCCACACCCGGGATTCCCGGAGTTACTGCGTTATAGCATAAATCTATAAAAAAAGGGGGGTTTATCACCCCCCTTCTATTACGCGCCCTGCGATGCAAACATGCCGAGCGGATCCGACCAGCCAAACGAATAACGCTCACGAGCTTTATAACGTACGTTACCTGTGTCGAAATCGCCGTCCATCGAGTTCTGCAACGGAGTACGAACAAAGTGCTTCATGCCGTTAGGAACATCAGTGGTCAGGAACCATGCGTTCGTATCGGTCAAGAAGTGGTTGATCGTATAGCCTTCTGGGATGGAACCGTTGTTAACGATCGCGTTCACGTCGTTGTCATTGGTACCAGGACGCAGTTGCGTTTCCAGCAGGCGGGTTGCCACGAACTGCAGTGCTGGAGGCACAACCAATTTGCGTGGGCGTGCGGCGATCAGCAGACCACGTTCGTCAGTCCAAGCTGCGATCTGGATAACTGCGTTTTCCAACGCGGTTTCCGAGAGGTCAACTTGAGTCGACGGAGTGTTGCTGTTGGTGCCACCGCTAACCAGCGGGTGTGCTGTGCTGAACAGAGCCACGCCGTCACCACCGGGGTAGTTAGACGAGAAGCCGTTGTTCAGTACTGCTGCTGCCTTAACCTGCTTGGTGTACGACATCGCACGAGCCAGCGCCTTGGTATAACGAGCCGACAGGCTGTCATACAGGTTGTCCTCGATGGCCTCTTCGGTCAGCGAGAAACCCAGTGCGATGGTTTCGTGGTTGTATCGTGCGGTCCAAGCTTCCTGGCCGTTGTCGTACCGGATCGCAGAACCTTCGTTCTTGACCGGTGCGGCACTAAAGCCAGAGAGCTTGGTCTCTTCTTCGAAGGAACGCTCAGAGGTCTCAGTTTCGTAGATCTCTTTGTGTTCTTCACCATAACGAGCGTACTCCATGCCGAACAAAGCGTTCAGGCCAGGCAGTAGCTCTTTCAGTAGTTGTGCGCGTGAAATAGCCATGTCTTACTCCTTAAACACCAGTCGGGTTCAGATACGCATGACCGCCAGTTACCGTCGAGGTAACGAGGTTAGACGTATTGGTGAACGTGGAAACAATGTACGGTGCGTTGAATTTGCAAATGAACTCGCAATAGCCGTTAGCGCTATTCGAAGTATCAGGAACAATATCAACAACACGGATTGGCAACGATGCAGTCGTGGCAAACGAAGTGCCAAGAATTGCAACTTGCGAATCACCGGTGGTGTTAGAACCGTTGTTCTGCACCAGCGCTGCGTTCAGACCGATCTGCTCCGAGCTGTAGAAAGCCACGGTAGTACCGGAAGAAACAGCAGCAACCTTGAACAGAACGTCCGGATCATCCACTACGTACGCCTGGATGTCATCGGCGTTAGTGCTGGCCGTGTACGACTGATAGTACAGTTTCTGCTTGGTTGATGGGTTGGTATAAGTGCAACCCAAGAAGATGCCAACCGGAGTCGCAGTCGTTGTGCCCGTATCTTTGACGATAGTACCGTCAGAGGCCAGCTTGACCACATCACCATAGTAAATGCTGGTGTTGTAGTTAGCCGCGATACGGAACAGACGAGTGGAACCGGCGTACACCTGCCCGCCGATCAAATTGACCGGCTGAAGCCCATAAGGCTTCGATACAGTAGGATATGCCATCGTTTACTCCAAAAAGTTTAAGTACCGCCACCTCTCGAAGTCGATGAATTCGACTCCTTGAAGAGCGGCATACGTGGGTCATTTTGCCGCATAAGGTTGTTGTCCACCGCCTTGATTTGCTGTTCCGACTGTTGCAGGTAATGGTGATTACGCTGCTCGGCCAACTCCTCTGGCGTCTTGCACAACAACACATCGCCAATTTGAACGCAGTCTTTCCATCTGCCTTCGCCATTGACTAGCAGTTGATACTGCGGTTGCTCCTCGACCTTGACCGGCTCCCAACCTTCCTTCAACTTCATGGAAATGTTACGAGCATCAGTTTGCCCCTGAAGCAATACGCGAATCCAACGATACTTGTACCCTGGCTGCTTATCTGGTTCTGGCAGAAGCTCCGGTGGCATCCACTGCTTGGGACGCTCCGCTTGAGTACGAGTTTCGATATTACGTGGTGTACGGTTCTCAGCCATTTATTTACCCTCCAGTTTCATCATTTCCTTGACGTACATATCCAGTGGAACGCCCAATTTTTTGGCCGCGTTTACCGCCGACTGCGAAACTTTGACTTTTTTGGAGCCAGTAGTACGCGTCGCTGGAGCTACGACAGGAGCGGGTTTTTCACGCTGGGGTTTTGGTTCCGGCGCTTCGGCTTCTTCCCGTTCTTCAAAATGCTCTGGGAATCGACGACGCATAGTGTCGTCAACCTTCTTCCAGTATTCGTCCGTGGACGGATATGACGCCCCGTACTGTGAGACTAGCTTCTGATGCAAGCCCAGAGCTAAGCTAGTCATTTCCTCGTCCTTACCGAACCATTCGTTGCGCTCTTGCCACGCAACTGCCCTGTGGTCAGGACGAGGCACTGGATTTGGTTGCGTTTGTACCTCAGTTTCAGGATCTTGTCTAGACGGAACAAAATCGTTAACTCGCTGCAACCTAAACTGCGCGGTGTTCAGCCGTGCTTGGGCTTCGACCAGTTGGTCTCCGTCACCAAGATCGTACGCTTCTTTGTACGCTTTCTTGGCCGCATCAAACTCTAGCTCCGCAGCATTCTTGGCTGTCTCGACGTAGACCTGTTCGCCTTGGGTCAGTCGACCTTTCAGCGTTTGATTCTCCGCCATCAGCCGCTTGGCATACTCCAATGCCTCCTGCTGCTCACGTAATGCCGCCTCCTTCTCGCGGCGCTCGTCGTGCCAGACCTTCTTCATCTGCTTCAGACGAAGCTTGACGTTCTCCGAATAATCCTCAAGCTCGTCGCTCTCTAATTCCTCGACAACCTCCTTGGGCATAGGCTCGCGGCCTCTGTCCTGCGGCGGTGTGTCATCCTCAATTTCAAACTCAAATTCCTCGGAAGTGGAATCGTTGCCACCCTCATCAGGAAACTTGTATTCATCCTGCTGCATAGTTGCCATGTGTTTCTCCTTTGTTAAGCCCGGCTAATGCCGCGTGGGTCTTGGACCACGGCCTCTACCACGTCATCATTCAGAAGTCTGAACTCTTGACCGTGGATCTTGAGGCGGGTGCCGGTGTTCGGACGGGCGAGAATGAAATCCCCTTCCTTGCACCATGGGCCGTTGGGAAACCGCTTTTCATCCTTGTAGCAGTCTGGTCCCATCTTCAGAACGAAAAAGACAGTTGCCAGTACCTTTTCTTCGTACATGGTTTGGTCTGCTTTAACGAGGCCGCTGTCAAACTTTTCCTCGGCAGGCGGAAGCGCTACTAGGATGTGATACCCAGTTGGCTCCGGCAGTTGCTTTGCTTTCTCCTCGGCTGTTTCTGGCAGCGTCGAAGTCTCGCCATCTTGACTGGCGATTAAAAGTTCACTCATCTGAAAACTCCATTTTCTTTGCGAGGTCAAGGATGTAGCCCTCTGCTAGGGATAAGCCTCGAATCTCCCCGCAAAGTTTTTGATAGTCAGCGAAGTCTTTGGCCGCGTTGTTAGCCACTGCTTCAACTATCTGATCACGCTTGTCACGTACCTGTTTGATCAGCACCTCAAGCGCTTTATCCATAAATTACCCTTTCGGTTTTGATGGTGTAGGGCGGAGCATCTCTGCGCGATCCTTGGCAATTCGTGAGCCAATTTCCACGCCTTTGACTTCCATCTCTGCTTCCAATCTGGCCTTCTCTGCCGCTGTTTTGACACCGGCTTGAACGCCTGCGATACGCTCTTGCGCCTCGATCCGAGCCTTCTCGATCTCCATCTGATCTGCTTTTGCCGCAGCATCCATGAATACCTTCTGCTTCTTAATCTCGACTTCTGCCGCCTTGAGCTGCAACTCCTGTTGCTGCATTTGCACCAGCGGGTCTTGAGCCGCTTGCTGCGCCTGCTGTTGAGCCATCTCTGCCTGATCTTTCTGCAACAGCTTGGCTGCCGCTGCTGCCATCATGCGAGAAACCTCGACTTCCACTTCTTCCGGCAACTGCTTGTCCATGTCCGGCAGCGGTACGCCCAACTGCTTTTCAATCTCAATCCGGTACTGGAAGGCCACATGCTCATTGATATGTGCCATCGCAGCCGCCATGATCATCTGCGCTCTGGGGTTTTGACCGACAAGCTGCGCAACTTTCGGATCCTGCATGGCCGCCTGATGCACGGCGATATGCGCTTCGTGATCCTGATAGATAAACGCCTTGACCGGTTTGCCGTTCAGCACGTTCATGTTCTCCGTCACCGGATCTTTTGGCTTCTGATCCTCTGCGCTCGGCACCAGCTTGCCGACATTCTTAATACCCAGAACTTCCAGCATCTGCCGGTTTAGCTCCACCATGTCGTAAATCTGTGGGTTGGCCTGCGCCATCTGCATCACAGCCTGGTACTGCACAACCTTCTGTGCCATCGTGGCCGAGTTAGGATCGGACACTGGGATCACATCCACGTCGTCATAGTCCGACTTCTTGGCACGCGGCGTACCTTCCACCGGCTGATAGTCGTACTCGTCCGGCGTGTAGTCGCGGATGATGTCTTTCAGCAGCTTTAGTTCCTGCTTCATCGCGTAGTGGATACGCGCCTGCACTGCCGACATCACCTTGAGCGTGCGCTCCAGAATAGCCAGCGTCGTGCCGACCGGAGAGTTGGCCGACATGTCAGCGATCTTGAGGTCTGCCGCCGCAGCAAATCGGCGACCTTCCTCAACGATCTGGTTCATCAAGCCTAGAAGAACTTGGCTCGGCTCTTTGTACGGAAGCGGAAGAATGTTGTCGCGGATCGTTCCGGCGGCAACGTCCACATCTCGGAACTCGCCGGGTGCAATTGGAGTGTCATCTCCTTTGACCCGCATACCTTTGGTTTTAAGACCTCCCGGCAGATTCGATAAAGTCCCAGCATCAACAAGCTGACGAATAATAGAAGTACCAGACTTAGCGAAAGCACCGATAAGATGAATAAGACCGAAGGCATAGAATCCAAAGCCGGGGATATATGGGTAGTGAACAAAATGGTTCCTCTTTTGATACGTGTCGTCGTCTGGTCGCCAGTTGCGCCTAATAGATAAAACCTCTTGAGAAGTTTTTTCGATAGTTACAATGTATGGCAGTCCGATCCCTGTCTTCTCGCCGTCCTCGTCCTCATCCTCGTACCCCGGCAGATCCAGATACACCTGCATTTCAAGAATCTTGTACCGATCATCCGTGGTAGCGCGGAAGCCCATCTTCTCCGCAATCTCTTTCTCAATATCGTCCAGCGCATTCTCTGGTTCGGGCAGGTCGATATCACGATAGAAGCCAGCCACCATCAGACGACGCAGATCATTCTTGGTCTTGCGCATGACATGCGTCACACGCGGGGATGACTCCAGATTGCTTGCGCCGTAGGGAACAACCACGTCTTCAGCCGGTACGAATACCGATACCTGCCGAGCAAGTGACGGGTCGTAGTACACCTTCTTGAACGCATTGCCTGCTAGACCCAAGCCCCACAACATGCGCTCATGTTCAGGCCGGTATTCGGTCATGACTTCCGTCAACTGGTAGTTCATATCGTCCCGAACGCGCTCCGCAGAGTCCCGCTTCTCCGGCGTTTCTTTGCCGATGATCTTGGTCTTCACAGGGCCGCTGGCCGGAAACGTTTCCATGATCGTCTCGGCTTGGAACTTCACCAGTGCTTCTGACAGCAGCGGGTGGTACACACCGCAGGCACCTTCCCACGGTTCTGACCGCTCTTCGATCTTCATGCCGAGCAGCTCGAGGCCGTCGACATACGTCTTCATCCAGTCTTTTCTGGCGTCGATGTCATCCTGAAAGTCGCCTAGCAGATCACCGGCCAGACTTTGCAGTTCCGAATCCGACATCTCTTCAGCCAAGTTAGCGCTGAACTCGTTATCCATCTTGCCCGGTTCAATCTCAATCTCCAGACCACCGATCCCGATAGACACGGACTCTGGATCCTCGATCTCAATTTCAATTGGCTCGGCATCCAGCACCTCTTCGTCCATGCCAGCAGGCAATTGATACAGCGCCTTGTCAATATTTGTCGCCATCATTCATCCTTAGTAGTAAACCCGCTTGCGCTGCAAGCCCATAGGCTCATCTTCCTCGTCTGAACCCAGACGCAGGAAGCCGCCCTGTCGAAATCTCATCAATGCCTGTACCCCGGAATCCACTAAGTCATCGTGTTCGGCGTTCGGGAACCTCGCAAACTCCTCGATCACCTCCGACGCCCACCGGGTATCTGGTGCCCACACTTTACCGGAAGAAAATAGGTCTGTAACGCTGTTCAAACGCACGAACTTATCGTTGCCACGGGTCGGTGTGAAGTCAGAAACCATCACACCCATCCTTCGTAGCTCAAATATCAGCGGTGCCCCCGCCGCTTTTGCTTCAATAATGCAGGAATCCGGCTGCCATTCGTCATACAGCTCCTTTGCCTTCTGCTTTAGGTCAGGAAACTCCACTTTTCCCTTCCAAGCGTCCAGCAAAATGATGTTTACATCGTTCTCATCCTCATCCCGGTGAAACACACCCCATGTCGTACACGCAGAATAGTCACTCCGCTGGTTTTTTGTGTACGCAGTGTCCCAACTTTGGATGATGAACTCGCATGGTGGCGCTCTATCCCCCTCATACATCTGCCACCAGTCCCTTTTTACTAGCGCACCCTCTTCACCCGTGGGCTTTTGCTGGTACTGAGCGTTCCATTTGTACGGCGGCAGCTCTTCTTTCAGCGCCAACAGCTCGTCTAGCGACCAAAACTCAGGCCATAGACTCCCGCCAGACGGCAAAATGGCCGGTAGTTCGATTACTTCCCACTCAGTCGAGTCCGATTTCAGCACGCGGCCAGTCAAATCCTTGTCTGACCAGCGCGTCATCACCACAATAATCGCCCCGCCCGGCTGTAAACGTTGCCGCGGACCGGACGTATACCATTCATACACAGAATCAAAGACCGTCGGGTCACCCTGCGCGAGTCTCGCTTCCTGTTCCGAGTGCGGGTCATCTATTATTAGTAGATCCGCACCCTTACCAGTGACGGTACCGCCCACACCAATCGCAAAGTAATCCCCGCCGTGGCTAGTTGCCCACCGGCCAGCCGCTTTCGAATCCACCCGCAGTCCAACATTCGGGAAGATTTTTCCGTACTGCTCGCTATCCACCAGGTTCCTGACCTTCCGACCAAACCCCACCGCCAGTTCAGCCGTGTTCGATGTCTGGATTACCTTCTTCTCTGGGTTCTTACCCAAGAACCACGCAGGCAACAGATAACTAGCAAACTCACTTTTCGTATGTCGCGGCGGCATGTTGATGATCAGCCGCTTCAACTTCCCCTGCGCGATCTCTTCAAACTTCTTAGCCATTAACGCATGATGTCGGCCATGTATAAACCCCGGCCACATCTCTTTTACAAAGGCCATGAACGACTGCTGTGCCTTCTCCCGCACGAGCGCGTCTCGATACTGCCCCACCTGCTCCAGCAGTTTCTCCTGCTCCGCCGCAGGCAACTTGCCTATCAACTCACTCAAGTCCACGGACAGTTCGCCTTCTCTCGCATCGCCACTATCGACATCGCCTCCTGCCGCACAGGCTTATCCAACCGCTTCTGTATCTTCGCCAAAATAGGATAAATACTCACCGGCCGAAAATACTTCCGCCCAGCCTTTTGCTCCTTATACACCTGGTAGAGCATCTGGAACGCCTCCAACAACAACTGCTCGTCTCTATTCATTCCAGATTCCTAAACTGTATATACACCGGCCGAACACTTCTCCCACTTCCCTTCAACCGCTTCACCACCCCCAACTTCACCAGCCGCTCAATAATCTCACTTGTATTCCCCATCCCACCTTTTCCCCGTATCCGGCATATATCCCGGATCGACGGCCCAAAACCATACCTCCGCCACCACTCATCTATCACCAAAAACACTTCCTTCTGCACCGGCGTCATCCCTACCTCCATACACTCCTCATACGTCCTCTCCCGCCGACGCATTACCATTTCTCTATTTATCAAAACATCTGGCATAAAACTTGCTGTGTGTAAACGTTTACACTATCAAAATGGCAACTATGGTTTTTCGCCAAAAATATCCCCCCGGGGGGTAGGCGTTTCTGGAGGCAAGGGGGGTGTTTCGCTGGGATCGGTTTCCATTTGGGAGGGTTCGAGTGGATTAGTATGTACATGCGCGCCGGAGTCCCGTTCTGCATTTGGGGGTGTACCCGTGGGGTGGGGTTCCGCTGCCGCCGAATCATCACCTGCCAATTCTGCTAGCAGTTCAGTCGCATCTACTTCTTGCGCGTCATTCGTGCCAAGCATCATGCCTTTCAGCTGGTCGAGTATCTGCGCGCGCAGTTCGCCGCTATCTTTGACGTGTTCGACGCGCTTGGTTTCCCTGAACGCATCGACGCCGACAAGCTGGCCGATGGAGCGCACCGCTTGCACCCTGGTTGCAGCCTTTTCCTCTGGGTTTGTTGCTATTTCGGCAAGTGTCGAAATGACTATTGATCTCAAGCCTGTAGCAGAATGCAGCGCAGCCAGCTCGTTAGCCCGTTCTATCCTGGCGATTTCCGCAGCGACTCTGGAATCAGCCTTAAGCCTACTAGCTGCATCGCCCGCTGTTTTAGGCTTTGCCTTGCTTGAGTATGCGAGCCTGTAAGCACCCGCGCCGGTATCACCCAATGCGATAGCTTCTGCAAACCGTTTCATTTTTGGAGTGAGTGAGCCTTTTGGCACTCTCATAGCCTGTTCTATTCCACCGCTTGCTTGTATGTGTGCTCTAACTGTTTTGCGATTCATATCTTGCCGCTGTTCGCTTTCGCTCACTACTCACCGCCGCCCAGGTTGACCCGCAGCCGCGCCCTATTGCCGCGCACAATACAGGAACAAACGCGGAATAGTCAACGCCTATTGAATCGACTCGACTAATTGCAATGCTATCGATATCGCAAACCCGATAGAAAAATACATCCTCACTTTTCCCGCCTTGAATCGTCTTAACAGGTGGGAGCAATAATTTCCCGCCATTCACAACCTACGAGGACTGATTACTCATTATGAATAACTACACCCGCCTACTAAGCAAACTCGACGCAACCAAGCAAGCAACCGACGATCAAGAAGCAATCCGCTTATCTAATTGCTACATCCTGATATGCGAGATTTTTCCCGAACTTGAAAATTCACTTGATGCGGTGCGCTTAGCCGATGCTGTAGTGAAAGCGATGTTCAAAGACTGACCCCGCCGCGCCGCCGGTACAGGTTATCGGCGGCTATCAATCCTCGCTTACTCATTGAAAAATACAATGTAAAAACCTATTGCATTGCCCTTGACTTATGTATTGCATCGACTAATATCACTCCCATGCGCTGCACCCAGTAGCGCGCTTCTGAGGGATGACTATGAAAGTTTGCATTCAAGACTTGACCACCGGCAAAGCGTTAAACGTCACCGACCTGGTGATTGATACGTTGGAACTTGGTGAATCAGGTTATTCCATGCTCAATGAAGAAAACCCGACTCTGTTAGCGCAAGCAATAGACATCGCCGCCGAAATCGCGCGCAACGAATTCGGACATGATGAAGTAGACGCATATACCACCGCCTGAAAGGAACCGCCATGCAAAAGCAAAAATTGACAAAAGAACAAAAAGCCGCCGTTGCGCGCTATGAATTTTGTTTGCGCGAAGAGGATAGATATCTTGGCAGCGTATTTGCAAACGCTGTAGGACAGAAACGAGTTGAAGAAAATACGCGCCAAGCCTATGAAGCCGCTGCGCGGCTTGGCGTTTCCCACCTTTGCTAATTGGAGCCGACACAATGACATTTTTCCGCAACTACGAACGCGCCGAAGCAATCCGCAACGCCAACGCCGCCGCCGATCCTGATTGGCAGTACATTTTGAATTCTGTATCAGTCCGCAACGGAACCCGCCAAGCTTGGGTTATCGAAATTCGCGACGAAGATGGAATTCTGATCGGTAACTTATAAGGAACCGCGACCATGCAAACCATTCTCGAGATGATTGTTGGCGCGCTCGGCGCGCTGATGCTATGGGCTTTTTTCTTTGCACTTTTTCTTTTCTGATCGGAACCGACCATGACCCGCGAACAATTGACAAATATTTATCTGACTTGGGTAAATGATTTTCTGACGATCGGCGGATTCGCCGACCATTTCGGACTGACTGACCGCGAGGCTGAAATGCTGTTAGCTGTTGCGCGCAGCGCATACGAAAACCCGCACCCTGACCAATAAGGAAACCGACCATGACCTACCGCGACACGATGCAAACCTACCGCGACTATTCTGACCTGCCGCCAAACGCCGCTTATCTTGGTGGCAGTTATCCCGATGGCAGCATAGACCTATCGACCCTTGACGCGATTGACGATGCGCTTGCGCCTGTATGCCTGATCGAATCAGACGGAACGCGCCATTATTTTGAAACCGCCATCGAATTAAATTGAAAGGCCGACCATGCTAATTAACTATCACGCGAAAAACGACCGTCAAGGCTGGCATTTTGTTTGCAGTTATCCGCTTGACTCCGACCAATGGGGCAAAACCGACCGCGCTTTTATCGACGAAATGCTGAAACACGGCCACCAGGTAATCACTTGCGGCTGGAATATGTGGGAAATCGCACCCGACAATTTACAGCAGCAGGAACCGCAGCAAACCCGACCAGCAGCACCCGCAACCACCCGCCCGATTAACTTCGGGCAGCAACCCCTCGACCTATAAGGAAACCGACCATGCAAGCGATTCATACAAAGTATTTGACCGCAACGAACACTAAGCCGAGCCGGATTAAAGCCTACACAAACGCCGGACTGTCAGCGGTTATATCGTACCCGCACGAATTCGACGGACACAACGCGCATTATCAGGCCGTCAAGGAACTTGCCAAAAAACACGCGCTGACTTGGGATATCGACCGCATGACTTGGGGCGATAGTGCCGATGGCAGAGGATACGTTTTCTGTTTTTCTGATAGCAAGGTGACAACATGACCGACTACTGGAACCGACCGGTTTACAAAACCCAAGTACATACCGCGAACATCGCGCGCCAAATACTGAATTTGCCATCGGGCAATCTGGCAACGCGCGCCGACCACCCGATACTGTATTTGCGACTATTGCCGGCATATCGCTGCGCGTATTCGCTCAGACTGCGGAAACAAATTGCGGACATTGTGCGCGACTCTAGGAAAGCCGGAACCTACAAACTCGAAAAGGTGAGCCCATGAAAATTACTATTCGCGTTGATAAAAATTATGGGATTGAAACCGCTTACCCAGTTTGCGACCGCGCGCAATTGTTCGCGCGCATAGCAGGAACCAAGACCCTCACCCGCCATGCCTTGCGCGATATCGCCGCGCTCGGCATTGAAATTGAAATCCAGCAAACCGCCCCGCGCACGTTCGCCCACTTGACCGCTTAATAGGAGATCCGACGATATGAAACGCCGCCAATATCTTGACGCGCTTCTGCGCCTAATGACCGCCGACGAAATCAGACGCAGCGCGCAGCATCCCAGCGCTTACATGAGCCCGACCCATATAGCGCTGCATTATGTCGCGCTCAGAAGATTGGGCGCTCTATAGAAGGTCAGACGCTTGACGCTGGCACAGGTCAAGCCTATGATGCAACACATGACAGCAGCACTACCCACCTACTAGGAGATCAGACGATGAAGATTAAGACTTTCGACAATGGCAGCTACACCGTACTAGAGGGCGATAACGTGCGCCACTTCTGGACTGTCAAGGTCTATCGGCCAGACGGAAACCTACACGACAAGGTGAGATGCGATGACTACCGCAACGCGCTTGCCTACGCGCGCACCTTCAATCAGATAGCAAAGAACTTTTAAGGAGATCAGACGATGAACACCGAACAACGATCATGCGCAAGAGCATACGCAAATGGCGCGCTTGACGCATACAACAGCGGTACTGACACCAACCCATACGATGGCGAAACAGAAGCCCTACGGCATCAAGCCTACGCAGAAGGATATGACTACGGAATTTTTCTGTATTGCCAAGACAACCCACAATAGGAGATCAGACGATGAAAACAGCAGAGTTATCAGGCGCAGCCCTTGATTGGGCGGTGGCAAGTATTGAATTGACCGGACACGACGATTACACGAATGTTTTGATGGTCACGGTAGGCGATGACAACGACTGGAAATACACCCCATCAACCGACTGGGCGCAAGGCGGCGCGATCATTGAGCGCGAGTGCATCACGGTGGAGCACGCTGGTGTGTGGATTGGGCGCTGCTGGAAAGCCAGCGATGGCGATGAACAAATCGAAATCGAAGGAGCGACCCCGCTAATCGCCGCGATGCGCTGCTACGTTGCCAGCAAACTCGGCGACGAGGTTGAAATACCCGATGAACTATTTAATCACGCTTAATAGGAGATCAGACGATGACAGCAAGCCAATTAATCCAAATGCTGACAAAGCTGCCACCCGATACCGTCATTCTTGGATGGATAGACGGTGGCACAATCCGGCCGCACGAACTTGAAGACCTTGCCTATTGCGCGCATTCAAATACTGCGCTCATAGATTTTCTAAACTCAGATGAATACGCCGCCAGCTAGGAGAACAGACGATGAACACACTACGCGAAACCGCAGAAACATTTGCCCTGAATCAATGGCTATCCGACTATCCGACGAATATGTCATACGACGAAATCATCGCAGAGATTGAATCAGACGACTATCTTGACCATGACATTGTCATTTGGGAGCCAATCGAACATTACTCTGGCGCAAATATTGCCGACATAATCGACGACAGCCGCCGCGCTTTTGAGCGATACGCCGCCGACCTGTTATCCTGCGCCCATGACTGACCACCGCAAGATGTTCACTTTGTACCTGATCGAATCAGACGATGGTTCGGTCAGGGTTGTGACCGACTACTCCGGCGATGGCGACCGCTGCCTAGCCCTGGGCGTTGAGATCATGCAAGGCCTGGCAACGATTCAACCCTTCACGCATGGCGATCTGACACTAGCCATGCCAGCGCGCACCGATGTCGAGCATTGATTGAGTCAGGCTTTGCGAGAACGCGAACAGACCCACTCGGCGCATCGTGTCGTTGGCATCTTCACCTTCGAGATCAGACATCCAAACCGGCCAGCCGATATCTGCCGCCGCTTGCTGCCCTGTGCCGGACTTGTCGTTGTCCGCGATGACTAGGCCAGGCTCCAGCCCCTCGGCCACACGAACCATGTTCCCCGCCGAGAAGCAAACATGAATCGTGTACCGCCGCTTCAGTTGCTTCATGGCCGCACGAACAGAGAGTGCAGTCGCATACCCCTCGCAAACAATGTTCAGACCCTTGTTGTCGAACGCAAAAGTGGCCCCGCTTGTGCGCTGGCCGTAAAGAAACTTCTTCGTGCCATCCTCCCATATCTGCTGCACTCCGCACAGGCTTTTGCCCAGCCGCATCGGGATCAGAAGAACGCGCTTGTTCTCGATGTTCAGAACGCTGCCCTGCTCATCTGGAAACCCTTTCGCTTCGAGGTAGGCATGGGTACGGTAGCCGCTATCGTTGAGCATACGCACCGCCTTGTTGGTCGCTTCAATCGCCAGCTTCTTACGCTCCTGCTCTGCCTTCGCCTGGCCGATAATGATCGCGCGCATATCTGTTGGTGCGTTGATTGAGTCAGGCTTCCACAGCGATACGACGGTGCTGGTCGCATGGTTCTGCACGAATCCGTGGCTGCCCATGTACTTCACCGCGCCGTTGCGCTTCTTCGGGTGATCCTCTGTTGGGTAACGCTTCCACGATCCGACGGTTGGCAATTCGTTGATGATGATGCCGTGACTACGAGCAAATTGAATGAAGTCCATTATCTTTTTCCAATGCTTTTCAAGAACTGACGCATTTTTTTATTGATAAACGCTTTGGTTTCGAGCGACACAATCTCCGGCCTATCGTCGATCAGACCCCTCGGCCATACGCCAAACTTATCTCGGTATGTGTGCGATGCTCTGCCCTTGCTCCACCCTTGATAACGCATCAACCAGACCATCTGATTCCAGAACTGTTGCTTCGATTCTTTTGGTGCGTTGCCCAACTCCTCTAGCTTGCCGTCAACTTCTTGCACAAGATTCTTGCGCTCACGAACGTAGCCGCAGTTATAACAAGCATCCGATCCAGACGGCCACAGCGCGCTGCAACGTGGACATTTGCTTTCTTTCTTGACGCGCTCGGTGGGTTCGCGCTTGGCCTTCTCCTTGCCATCTTCCAACCGCTTAACCCCATCCTCATAAACCTCATCCCAGTCTTCACGGAAACGTAGATAGTTCCCACTATGATCGAGCCAAACAGCAAAAGGTTTTGATTCGGGATTAGTCTGATTCGCGCGCATCACGCGACCCATCTGCTGCACATGACTGCTAAACGACTTGGAGAACGGGCGCGCACTCACGCCGATCATAACGTGCTCGTTATCAAATCCTTTGGTCAATATGTCGCACGCGATCAGACCTAAAATCTTTGAGTCAGGCTTGGCAAATTCTTCAATGACCTCGCGCTTCCAATCCTCGTCATCCTTGTAGGACAGACTGACAAAGTTATAACCGAGCGCTTGGAACTTAGCCGATAGGTCTGCACCATGCGCCACACCAGAAGCAAACACGATGGTCTTGCGCGGCTCACCAAATATCTCGCGGGTTTTCTTTGCCCACTCGGTCACAACGTCGCCCGTAATTTTCATGCCACGTTCAGACGCATCTGCTTGTGTCCACTCACCAGCAACTTTTTTCGCACCCTCCATGTCCACTTCTTTTGCGATGAACACGCGCAGCGGCACGAGCGAACCCTGCTCGACCAGCTTCTTTGTGGTGATAGGACTGACGACGTTTGTGTATGTACCGCTTAGTCCTTTTGTGAACGGACTTGCTGACAATCCGACGACTTTGATGTGCGGATTGTTCTTGATGAACTCTATCGTTTGTTTGCGCTGGGCATGGCACTCATCCACGACCAGCAAGTCTAGTCCTGGAAAGTCGCCACGCTTTTCCAACGTCTGCGCGCTGCATACTTGGATGGGTTCATACGGTTTGTACCGCCAATGACCAGCTTGCATCACGCCATGATCGACGCTGTACTTGTCTAGTCTGCGGCTTGTCTGATCGCACAGAACGATACGATCAAGAATCATCGCGGCTTTGCTTCCCTTTTTTCTTGCCGCTTCCAACATGGCGATGGCTATCTCTGTCTTGCCTGCGCCCGTCCCCATGTAAAGTAACTGTGATCTGTGTCCTTTTGCAAAACCTTCTCGTAGTTTTTGAATAGCTTCTTCTTGATAGTCACGCAAATTGAGCGACATAACTCTCCTTAACTGCCAGCACACCCGCTGGCTTGGGTTCAACCCCACTGGGTTGCCATCGCTTCTGCAATTCCTTCGTAAGTTTTACTTCTTAGTTTCCAACGATCAGCAGATGGGGTAAGTTTGTTTTGCCCGCTGTCGGTTTGATTTCCCCATCGCTTCTTGCCGTTGATGATGCGCGGTTTAATTATCTCTGTTGCTTTTAGCTGCGGCAAATTTTTTAACCACAAACAAGTCTTCTTACTAGCGTCATGCCCGAACTCGTAAGGTGCAATGATCTGATCTGGCTTGCGTATGCGAGAGCTGATTACGCTCACCGGATTTTCTAAAGCAATCTGTTTGATCGGCGCGTTCAACAACAAGCGAACAAACTCCAGTGCATCCTCAGTTAGTTGCGGGTCGCGCAATCCACGAACAGTCCAGTGCATACCAGACACAGATAGATAGGTACATGGCGGATGGGCAATCATCAAATCCCACCCATCACCAAGCACATCCTTGACATCGCCTTCGTAGTGATCACCTGGTGTCTGGCTGGTGCATGGAAGTAGGTCACACGACAGAGCGTAATGACCGCGCTTCAGAAAAGCATCGCGCACCGTGCCAGAGAACTCGCAAGCAACTAAGACTCTCATGCCTCTAGCTTTTTCAACTTCTTCAGCAACGATTGAACCTGCTTCTTGAGTTCACCGTTCTCACGCTGATACATGTCACGACTGGCAGTGACTTCTTTTAATTCTATCTCGGCAGCCCGTAGTTGTGCGCGCAAATCTTTGATGACTGACTCTGCTTTTTCTTTCTGTATGTCATCCGTACTTGCAGCCATTGCAACGGCCAGCTTGTCCTGCAAGTTTTCGTTCTCTTCACGCAACTGATTCACCGCCGCCTGCATGGTCTCGCGCTGTAGCTCCCGCTCGTCAAACTCGGCCACAGGATCAGCAGGCTTCTGCTGCTTTGGCTGGCGTGGTTCTTGCTTTTTGTAAACGTTGCCACTCTTCAGCTCTTTGCGTAGCTGTCCAACGTAGGTATGCGACACGCCGCAAATCTGGGCAATCTGTCGGTCAGACATATCCTGCCACTCGATATCCATCAGGATAGTGATCACGCCCTTACGTTTATCCTCGTTGCTTGGTCGCTTGTCGTGCTTGTTGTTGGCGCTCATGCCAAACAACACTGCGTCGCGCACCGTGCCGTCGCGTTGGTCAGTCTGGA
>Ga0164292_10000075_pt1 | contig 60729 bp, 52 predicted proteins | sample GEODES117metaG_FD_111486 | JGI IMG/M metagenome (GOLD analysis project Ga0164292, IMG submission 111486) | Eutrophic lake water microbial communities from Lake Mendota, Wisconsin, USA - GEODES117 metaG | ecosystem: Environmental > Aquatic > Freshwater > Lake | place: USA: Lake Mendota... | reverse complement strand
CGCGCCGCGCTCGCAACCGTGCCGCGGTTCGATGCGTCAAAACTATGCCTGGCCCGTTGCGAGGGCCCAGCCGTCCGGAATGTGTTCGCCTTATGCCGCCAATCACGCAACTCGCCAGCCAGCCGGCCCCTGCCCTCTCCCGGGAAGCGGCTGATTTCCGTGCCGCGATCATCGCCAAGCTCACCTACGAAGTCGGCAAGGACAGCGAGAGCGCGTCGGACCGCGACTGGTTGATCGCGACCGTGCTGGCCACCCGCGATCGCATCGTCGATCCCTGGATGGAGACGACCCGCAAGGTCTACGCCGATGGCAGCAGGCGGGTCTATTACCTGTCTCTGGAATTCCTGATCGGTCGTCTGCTCGGCGATGCGCTCGGCAATCTCGGCCTGACCGCCATTGCACGCGCGGCGCTCACCGATCTGGGTGTCGATCTCGAGCGCCTGCGCGCCCTCGAACCGGATGCCGCACTCGGCAATGGCGGGCTCGGGCGGCTGGCGGCCTGTTTCATGGAAAGCATGGCCACCTTGTCCATCGCCGCCTATGGTTACGGCATCCGCTACGATCACGGCCTGTTCCGTCAGCGCATCAAGGATGGCTGGCAGCTCGAATATCCGGAGAACTGGCTGTCCTTCGGCAACCCCTGGGAGTTCGAGCGGCCCGAGGTCGCCTATCCGGTCGGCTTTGGCGGCTTGGTGGAAGCGCTCACCGATGGCGATGGCGGCCTGCGCCACATCTGGCGGCCTGCCGAAAGTGTTGACGCGGTGGCCTATGACACGCCGGTGGTCGGCTGGCGGGGGCAGCACGTCAACACCCTGCGCCTGTGGTCTGCGCGGGCGTCCGACCCGCTGCGGCTCGATGCCTTCAACAGGGGCGACCATGTCGGCGCGCTGGCTGACAGGGTCCGGCTCGAAGCCGTGTCCAAGGTGCTCTACCCGAGCGATTCCAGCCCGGCAGGCCACGAACTGCGGCTGCGGCAGGAGTTCTTCTTCGCCTCCGCCTCGCTTCAGGATCTGGTGCGCCGGCACATCAGCCAGCATGGCAGCATCCGCACGCTGGCCGACCATGTCGCCATCCAGCTCAACGACACCCATCCGGCCATCGCCGTGCCGGAACTGATGCGGATCATGATCGATGAGCATGGCCTCGACTGGGATGCCGCATGGGAGATCACCCGCCACACCTTCTCCTACACCAACCACACCTTGCTGCCCGAGGCGCTGGAGAGCTGGCCGGTTCCGCTGCTGGAGCGCCTGCTGCCGCGCCATATGCAGATCATCTACATGCTCAATGCCGCCGAACTCGAGCGCATCCGGGCCAACCCGGCCCTCGATGACGGGCTGATGGCCTCGGTGTCGCTGATCGACGAGCACAATGGCCGCCGCGTGCGGATGGGCAACCTCGCCTTCATGGGCTCGCACAAGGTCAACGGCGTCTCCGGGCTGCACAGCGACCTGATGCGCAAGACCGTGTTCCGCGATCTTGATCAGGTCTTCCCGGGCCGTATCGTCAACAAGACCAACGGCATCACCTTCCGCCGCTGGCTGTTCGAGGCCAATCCGGGGCTGACACGCCTGCTTGTCGAGGCCGTCGGCCCCCGGCTCCTCGACGACCCTGCAGGATTGCGCGACCTTGAGGCACTCGCCAGAGACAGCGCCTTCCAGGCCCGCTTCCGCGCCGAACGCCGCGCCAACAAGCTGGTTCTGGCAGCCACCGTCAAGGAGCGGCTCGGCGTCCGGCTCGATCCCGATGCGCTGTTCGATGTCCAGATCAAGCGCATCCACGAGTACAAGCGCCAGCTGCTCAACATCCTTGAGACCATCGCCCTCTACGACGCGATCAGGGCGCATCCGACGCGCAACTGGACGCCGCGCGTCAAGATCTTCGCCGGCAAGGCCGCAGCGAGTTACCATCAGGCCAAGCTGATCATCAAGCTGGCCAACGACGTGGCCCGCGTGATCAATGGCGACCCGGCCATTCACGGCCTGCTGAAAGTGGTGTTCCTGCCCAACTACAACGTCTCGCTGGCCGAGACGATCATCCCGGCGGCGGACCTGTCCGAGCAGATCTCGACCGCCGGCATGGAAGCGTCCGGCACCGGCAACATGAAGTTCGGCCTCAACGGCGCGCTGACCATCGGCACGCTGGATGGCGCCAATGTCGAGATGAAGGAGCATGTCGGCGACGACAACATCGTCATCTTCGGCATGACCACCGAACAGGTCGCCGCCCGCCGCGCCGAAGGCATCGACATGCAAGGCGAGATTGCCGCCTCCCCGATCCTGAAAGAGGTCCTCGATGCGGTTGGCGGCGGCATCTATTCGCCGGATGAGCCGGCGCGCTTCAAGGCGCTGGTCGATGCCGTCACCTATCATGACTACTTCATGGTCAGTGCCGATTTCGATTCCTACTATGCAGCGCAGCGCGGCCTCGATGATCTCTGGCAGAATCCCGCCCGGTGGTGGACAAAGGCCGTGCTGAACACCGCGCGCATGGGCTGGTTCTCGTCGGACCGGACCATCGCCGAATATGCCAGCGAGATCTGGTCCGTCCCGACATCGCCGCCGCGGCTCGGCCCTGCAACATGAAGCGGAACTGAGGTGTCACGACGACCGAGAGGGGCTGACGACATCTCGGGTGCCGACTGGCGCGCATCCGATGCCCAGATCGCGGCCCTGGTCGAGGCACGCCACGGCGATCCCTTTGCCTTGCTCGGGCCGCACGCGGTCGCCAAGGGCGTCGTCATCCGGGCTTTCGTGCCGCATGCCGAGACGGTCAGCGTCATCGAGCGCGGCGGCAAGCCGCTCGCCCATCTCTTCCGGCGACACGATGCCGGCTTCTTCGAGGGGCTGCTCCCCCATGGCACCGGCGCCGGCTACCGGCTGAAGGCTGGCAATGCCAGCGCAAGCTGGGAACTGGACGATCCCTTCGCCTTTGGTCCCGTGCTCGGCGAACTGGACGATTACCTGCTGGTCGAAGGCACGCATCGCACGCTCTATAACCGCCTCGGCGCGCACCTGATGGTGCATCAGGGTGCAGCGGGTGTTCATTTCGCCGTCTGGGCTCCCCATGCCACGCGCGTCTCGGTCGTGGGCGACTTCAACGCCTGGGATGGCCGCCGCCACCAGATGCGCAAGCGCGTGACCTCGGGGCTTTGGGAAATCTTTGCGCCCGGCGTCACCGCTGGCTCCGCCTACAAATATGAGATTGCCGGACCGGACGGCGAGCTTTTGCCGCTCAAGGCCGACCCGATGGGCATGGCCGCGGAAATGCGCCCCTCCACCGCCTCCAGGGTGGCTGCCCTCACAGCCCATATCTGGGGCGACGATGGCTGGATGGCCGAGCGCGGCCACCGCGACCAGCGCCGCGCGCCGATGACGACCTACGAGGTCCATCTCGGCTCCTGGCGCAGGAACGGCGATGGCGGCTATCTCGACTATGACCGGCTGGCAGCCGAGTTGATCCCCTACGCCGTCTGGATGGGCTTCACCCATCTCGAACTGATGCCGGTTTCCGAACATCCGCTGGACGCCTCCTGGGGCTACCAGCCCATCGGTCTGTTCGCCCCATCCAGCCGCTTCGGCGATCCGGACGGCTTGCGCCGCTTCGTCGATGCGGCACACCGGGCGGGGCTCGGCGTCATCATCGATTGGGTTCCGGCCCATTTCCCGACCGATGTCCACGGGCTCGCCCGTTTCGACGGCACAGCGCTCTATGAACACGCCGACCCGCGCAAGGGTTTTCACCCGGACTGGAACACCGCGATCTACGATTTCGGGCGCACCGAGGTGGCCAACATCCTCTCCGCCAATGCGCTCTATTGGCTCGACGCCTTCCACATCGATGCGCTCAGGGTCGATGCGGTCGCCTCGATGCTCTACCTCGACTATTCGCGGAAGGATGGCGAGTGGCTGCCCAACATCCATGGCGGCAACCAGAACCTCGAGGCCGTGGCCTTTCTCCAGCGCGTCAACACGCTCGCCTATGGCCAGCACCCCGGCACTGCCACCATCGCAGAAGAGTCGACCTCGTGGCCCGGCGTGTCGCAGTCGGTGCATACCGGCGGGCTGGGCTTCGGCTTCAAGTGGAACATGGGCTGGATGAACGACACCCTGCGCTACATGGCGAAGGAGCCCTCCCACCGCCGCTGGCACCATGACCAGATGACCTTCGGCCTGCTCTATGCCTTCACCGAAAACTTCGTCCTGCCGCTCTCCCATGATGAGGTCGTGCACGGCAAGGGCTCGATCCTTGGCCGCATGCCGGGCGACGACTGGCAGCAATTCGCCAACCTCAGGGCCTATTATGGCTTCATGTGGGGGCATCCCGGCAAGAAGCTGCTGTTCATGGGCCAGGAATTCGGCCAGCGCAGCGAATGGAACCACGAGACTGGCCTCGATTGGCACCTGTGCGATGCGCCCGCCCATCGCGGCGTGCAGTTGCTGGTGCGTGATCTCAATCATCTTCACCGGTCCGTGCCGGCCCTGCACCGGCTCGATTGCGAGGCGGAAGGCTTCCGCTGGATTGTCGGCGACGACGCGGAGCAGTCGGTCTTCGTCTGGCTGCGGCAGGCCGATGATGGCAGCGCTCCGGTCGTCGTGGTCTGCAATTTCACGCCGGTCTCACGAAGCGGCTACCGCATCGGCCTGCCCCATGCCGGGCTCTGGCGGGAGATCCTCAACACCGACGCCGGCGTCTATGGCGGCACCGGCACAGGCAATGGCGGGCAAGTGTGGGCGCAGGGCGAACCGGCCCACGGCTTGCCAGCCTCCGCGAGCCTCACCATCCCCCCGCTGGCCACGCTTTATCTCCAATTCGAGCCTTCCGCCGCATCAGATGGCAGACTAGGCTGACATCAATCGTTTCGACCGGCAGGCGGACGCAAGATCCGCAGGCCCGGGAACACCCGCAGGGAGAGTTGCCACCATGCCGACACGGATCAGGACCAGCGACATCGACGCCGCACCCTCGATCAATCGGTCGGTTGGGGCCAGCGCGCCTTTGTCCCGCTCCGCAATGGCCTATGTGCTGGCAGGCGGGCGCGGCAGCCGCCTGATGGAACTGACCGACCGGCGCGCCAAACCTGCGGTCTACTTCGGCGGCAAGGCGCGCATCATCGATTTCGCCCTCTCGAACGCACTCAATTCGGGCATCCGTCGCATCGGCGTCGCCACCCAGTACAAGGCGCACAGCCTGATCCGGCACCTTCAGCGCGGCTGGAACTTCTTCCGGCAGGAGCGCAACGAGAGCTTCGACATCCTGCCCGCCAGCCAGCGCATCTCCGAAGATCAGTGGTATGCCGGCACGGCCGACGCCGTTTACCAGAACATCGACATCATCGAGAGCGCCGGCGCGGACTACATGGTCATCCTGGCCGGCGACCATGTCTACAAGATGGACTACGAGCATATGCTCCAGCAGCATGCCAACACCGGGGCCGATGTCACCATCGGCTGCCTTGAGGTGCCGCGCCTTGAGGCGACAGGCTTCGGCGTGATGCACATCGACGGCCACGACCGGATCATCGACTTCCTCGAAAAGCCTGCCGATCCGCCCGCCATGCCCGGAAAACCCGACATGGCTCTGGCAAGCATGGGCATCTACGTGTTCCGCACCAAGTTCCTGCTGTCCGAGTTGCAGCGCGATGCGGCAGACCCCCATTCCAGCCGCGATTTCGGCAAGGACATCGTCCCCTATCTGGTCAAGCACGGCAAAGCCTACGCCCACCATTTCTCGCGCTCGTGCATCCGCTCCAGCAAGGAAGCCAGCTCCTACTGGCGCGATGTCGGCACCATCGACGCTTATTGGGAGGCCAACATCGACCTCACCGATGTCGTGCCCGATCTCGACATCTATGACCGTGACTGGCCGATCTGGACCTATGGCGAGATCACCCCGCCAGCCAAGTTCGTGCATGACGAGGATGGCCGTCGCGGCATGGCCGTCTCGTCGCTGGTTTCCGGCGGCTGCATCGTGTCCGGCTCCAGCCTCCGGCGGACGCTGCTGTGCACCGGTGCGCGCGTGAACTCGTATTCGCGCATCGAGGAGGCGGTCATCCTGCCCTATGTCGAGATCGGCCGGGGCGTCCACCTGAGCAAGGTCGTGGTCGACCGCGGTGTCAGCATTCCCGACGGGCTCGTCGTCGGGGACGATCCGGTGCTCGATGCCAAGCGCTTCCGGCGTAGCGAAAAGGGCGTCTGCCTGATCACCCAGGCCATGATCGACCGACTCGGCTGACGCGCATCCTCGCCATGACACCGCGCCCGCTTCCTGTTCTCGCCGTCACGTCGGAGATATTTCCACTGGTCAAGACCGGTGGGCTGGCCGATGTGGCCGGCGCGCTGCCGGGCGCGCTGGCGAACGAGGGCGTGGCGGTGACCACGCTGGTCCCGGGCTATCCCGCCGTGCTCGCGGTGCTCGGCAAAGCCCGGCCTGTCCTCGACATCGCCGACCTGTTCGGCGGGCCGGCCCGCTTGCTGCGCGGCAAGGCATCCGGCCTCGATCTTCTGGCTCTCGATGCTCCCCACCTCTATGCCCGCGATGGCAACCCCTATCTCGGCCCCGATGGCCGCGACTGGCCCGACAATGCGCGACGCTTCGCGGCCTTGTCCGCCATGGCCGCCGCCATCGGGCGTGGTGCCGTCAAGGGCTTCCGCCCCCGGCTCGTCCATGCCCATGACTGGCAGGCCGGGCTGACGGCGGCCTACCTTTACCATGGCGGGCCGCACCCGCCGCCATCCGTCTTCACCGTGCACAACCTTGCCTTTCAGGGCCAGTTTCCGGCCAGCTTGCTGCCGATGCTGGGCTTGCCGGCGTCCGGCTTCCGCTTCGACGGCTTCGAGCATCATGGCGCGATCGGCTATCTCAAGGCCGGCCTGCAACTGGCCAGCCATGTCACCACGGTTTCGCCGACCTATGCCAATGAGATCCGCACGGAAGCGGGCGGCATGGGCTTTGACGGGTTGCTGCGCTATCGCGGGGCTTCCCTGTCCGGCATTCTCAACGGCATCGACATAGCTATCTGGAACCCGGAGACAGACCCTCTGATCGCGGCTCCTTTCAGCGCGGACAACCTCAAGGGCCGCGCTGCCTGCAGGGCCGCGATCCAGCAACGCTTTGGACTTGCGCCAGACCGCAAGGCGTTGCTCTTCGGCGTGGTCAGCCGCCTGTCATGGCAGAAGGGCCTCGACCTGCTCGCCGATACCCTCGACGACCTTCTCGCGCTCGGCGCGCAGCTTGTGCTGCTGGGCGCGGGCGAACCGGCGCTGGAACAACGTTTCCGGCAGGCAGCGGACCTTCATCCGGGCCGGATCGGTGTCAGGGTCGGCTATGACGAGGCACTGGCGCACCAGATCCAGGCTGGCGTCGATGCGCTCATCGTGCCGTCGCGGTTCGAACCTTGCGGGCTGACACAGCTCTGCGCCCTGCGCTATGGCACTGTGCCCGTCGTCTCCCGAGTCGGCGGGTTGGCCGACACGGTGGAGGACGGGATCACGGGTGTGGTGTTCGACGCGTTAACGGCGGACGGCCTTCGTGGCGCGCTGCGGCGCACCGCTGACCTGTTCGCAACACCACGCCGCTTCGCCGCACTTGGCCGTGCCGGCATGGCCCGTGACGTGTCGTGGCATGGCCCTGCCCGCCAGTATGCCGACCTTTACCGCGCGCTCGTTGCGGCGCACTGACCAGAACACCCGGAGCCTCTGATGATCCGCACCATCGCCACCACGCCGATCGCCGGTCAGAAGCCCGGCACCTCCGGTCTTCGCAAGCGCGTGCCCGAGTTCCAGACCCCCGGCTATGTCGAGAACTTCGTGCAATCGGTGTTCGACAGCCTTGAGGGCTACAAGGGCGCAACCCTCGTGCTCGGCGGCGACGGGCGCTACTTCAACCGCGAGGTGATCGCCACCGTCATCCGCATGGCCGCTGCCAACGGCTTTGGCCGGCTGCTGATCGGCCAGGGCGGCATCCTGTCGACGCCCGCCGCCTCGCATCTGATCAGGAAGCGCAAGGCCTTCGGTGGGCTCGTGCTCTCCGCAAGCCACAACCCCGGCGGGCCGGACGGCGATTTCGGCATCAAATACAACATCGGCAATGGCGGCCCCGCACCCGAGAAGATCACCGAAGCGATCCACGCGCGCACGCTGACCATCGACCGCTACATGATCGCCGATCCGGTCCCGATCAATCTCGACAAGGTCGGCACCACAGCCATCGACGGCGCGGCAGGCCCGATGCTGGTCGAAATCGTCGATCCGGTCGCCGACTATGCGCTGTTGATGCAGGGCCTGTTCGACTTCGACCGCATTCGAGCCGCCGTGAAGGGCGGATTGAGCATGCGCTTCGATGCCATGTCGGCGGTCACCGGGCCCTATGCCCACGCCATTCTGGAAGGGATGCTCGGCTTCCCGGCCGGAACGGTGATGAACGGCACGCCGCTGGAGGATTTCGGCCACCATCACCCCGATCCCAACCTGGTTCACGCGCGCCATCTGCTCGATCTGGCCATGTCGCCGGCCTCGCCGGATCTGTGCGCCGCCTCAGATGGCGACGGAGACCGCAACCTGATCATCGGGCGCGGCCAGTTCGTCACGCCATCCGACAGCCTCGCCATGCTCGCGGCCAATGCCCGCCTGGCACCCGGCTATGCCAGGGGCCTCGCCGGCATCGCCCGCTCCATGCCCACCAGCCAGGCAGCTGACCGGGTGGCAAAGGCGCTTGGCATTCCCTGCTTCGAGACGCCGACCGGCTGGAAGTTCTTCGGCAACCTGCTTGATGCCGGGCTTATCAGCATCTGCGGCGAGGAAAGCGCCGGCACCGGCTCGGATCACGTGCGCGAGAAGGACGGGCTCTGGGCTGTGCTGCTCTGGCTCGACATCCTCGCCGCCCGCAAGCAGGGCGTCGCCGCCATCGTCAGCGAGCACTGGCGCACCTATGGGCGCAACTACTATGCCCGCCACGACTACGAGGAGGTGCCGAGCGACGGCGCCAATGCGTTGATGGCAAGACTGCGCGAGATGCTACCAACCCTCGGAGGCAAGCGCTTCGGCAACCTCGACATCAGCAAAGCCGATGACTTCGCCTATCACGACAGCGTCGATGGTTCGCTCTCGACCGCGCAGGGGATCAGGCTGCTGATGGCCGACGGCTCGCGCATCGTCTTCAGGCTCTCGGGCACGGGCACGGCGGGGGCCACCTTGCGGGTCTACGTCGAGCGCTTTGAGGCGGACATCGCCCACCACGGCCTCGAAACCGGCGTGGCGCTGAAGGATCTGGTGGACCTTGCCGGTGAACTGGCCCGGATCGGCCATTACACCGGGCGCAGCGCCCCCTCTGTCATCACCTGATGGCGTCCGGCTTTAGCCTGGGCCCCGGCAGGCCCTACCCGCCGGGCGTCACGGTCGATGCCGCAGGGGCGAATGTCGCCGTGTTCTCGGCCCATGCCATGCGGATCGACCTGTGCCTGTTCGATGACGGCGACCGGGAGACGGCACGCATGACGCTGCCCGAGCGCACGGGCGATGTCTTCCATGGCCATGTCGCAGGGCTGAGGCACGGCATGCGCTATGGCCTGCGCGCCCATGGGCCGCACGCCCCGCGCGAAGGGCATCGCTTCAATGCCCACAAGCTGCTGCTCGATCCGAACGCCGCGCTGATCGACCGGCCCTTTGTGTTGCATCCGTCCATGTTCGGCTACCGGCAGGGGCACCCGGATGCCGACCTGTCTTTCGACGATGCAGACAGTGCCCCGTTCATGCCGAAAGCCGTGATCATGGCACCCGCCGCGCCACCGATGCCGGCAGCGCCCGTGCCTTGGAACCGCAGCGTGATCTACGAAATGCACGTGCGCGGCTTCACGATGCTGCACCCCAAGGTGCCAAAGGCCAGTCGCGGCACGTTTGCCGGTCTTGGTCATCCTGCCGCGCTGAAGCATCTGGCGGATCTCGGGATCAGCAGCGTGGAGTTGCTGCCTGTCGCCGCCTGGCTCGATGAGCGCCATCTCGGCCCGCTGGGGCTCGGCAACTACTGGGGCTACAACCCGGCAGCCTTCGGCGCGCCAGACCCACGCCTCGCCCCCGGCGGTTGGGACGAGATCGCCGCCACGACCGAAAAGCTCGAAGCCGCCGGCATCGAAACCTTGCTCGATGTCGTGCTGAACCACACCGGCGAGGGCGACGAGCTTGGACCCACCGTGTCGCTGCGCGGCCTCGACAATGCCAGCTACTACCGTCTCGATCCGCACGATCCGCGCCGCTATGCCAATGATGCCGGCTGCGGCAACACGCTGGCTCTGGAGCGGCCAGCCGTGCTGCACCTGGCCATGGACAGCCTCAGGCGCTTTGCAGAACGCGGCGGCGTCCATGGCTTCCGTTTCGACCTCGCAACCACGCTGGGGCGACGCGCAGGCGGCTTCGATGCGGACCACCCGCTGCTGGCCGCCATCACGCAGGACCCGGTGCTGGGCCGGCTCAAGCTGATCGCAGAACCCTGGGACATCGGCATGGGCGGCTATCAGCTTGGGCGCTTTCCTGCCGGCTGGGGCGAGTGGAATGACCGCTACCGCGACACGGCGCGGCGCTTCTGGCGCGGCGATGCCGGCATGACCGGCGAGATGGCCACCCGCTTCGCCGGCTCCGCCGATATCTTCGCAGCGCGCAGGCGGCCCGTCTCGCGCAGCATCAACTTCATCACCGCGCATGACGGCTTTACTCTTGCCGACCTCGTCAGCCACACCGCCAAGCACAACGAGGAGAATGGCGAGGACAACCGCGATGGCACGGACGCCAACCTGAGCTGGAACCACGGCGCGGAAGGTCCCTCGGGTGATCCGGCCATCAACGCGGCGCGGGCCGCGGACCAGCGCGCCCTGCTGGCCACCTTGCTGCTCTCGCGCGGTACGCCGATGCTCGCCATGGGCGACGAGATCGGGCGCTGCCAAGGCGGCAACAACAACGCCTATGCCCAGGACAATACGGTGTCATGGCTGGACTGGGCCAAAGCCGACATGGACCTGGCGACCCATGCCGCAGCCCTGATCCGCCTGCGGCTCGCCACGCCGGCGCTGCATGCCGATGCGCCGCTCACCGGCCACCCCATCGATACCAGCGGCCTGCCCGATGTGTCGTGGCTGCGCCCGGACGGTCAGCCGATGCAGCAGCAGGACTGGTCCAGCCCGGACAAAAGCCTGCTCATTGCCATGCTGCACACGTCGGACGGGAACACGCCCAGCAGCGCCATCGTCATCCTCCATTCCGGACACGAACCGGTGGACATTTCCCTTCCCGAGCCGCGACCGGGTCATGGCTGGGCACTTTCGCTGAGTGACGCGGTGGCGAGCGAGACACTCCGGATCACGCCGCGTTCTGTCGTCTGCCTGACAGAGATTGCAGCCACTGGCCCACGCCGGCGCTCCGCCACCGACCCGGCCCTGCTGGCAAAGCTGGCCGCAGCGGCGGGCATCGCACCGGACTGGTGGGAGGTCTCGGGCCGGCATCATGCGGTGACGCCCGATGTGCAGCGTGCCATGCTCGCGGCCATGCGCCTGCCCGCCGCCAGCAGCGGCGAGGCCAGAGAAAGCCTCGCGGCTCTGGTCACGCTCAGGGATGAACGCGCCCTGCCCCTCACTGTGGTCAGCACCGAGGCTTTGCCGGCGCGCGTGGCCCTGCCCGTGTCCCATGGCCTGCAGATCATGCTGCGGCTCGAAGGCGAGGACGGCACTGTGGAGCGTTTGCCGGTCGCCCCCTCGGATGGCGACATCCATGAACGGACCGGGCTTGACGGCAGACCCCGCCAGAGCCGGCATGTGGCGTTGCCGCCCCTGCCTGCGGGTCGTTACCAACTCCTGATCGAGGATCAGCCGGACGCCGCCTGCGCACTGCTCGTCGCGCCGCGCGCCTGCTGGCTGCCAGAAGGGCTGGAAAGGCGCCCGTTCGGCATCGCGGCTCACCTCTATGGCCTGCGCCGCGATGGCGATCAGGGCATCGGCGATTTCACCACGCTGGCCGCGTTCGGCCGGATGGCAGCGGAGCGGGGCGCGGCAACACTCGGGCTCAACCCGCTGCATGCCCAGTTCGGCCATGACCGCGAGCGCGCAAGCCCCTATCACCCGAGCGACCGGCGCTTTCTCGATCCGATCTATCTCGATCTGGCGAGCGGGCCGTTTGCCACCGTTCCAGCCGTGCGCATCGCACTGGCGCGGCATGAGGCCCTTTTCGCGGCCTGTGCAGCCCGCACCGTGGTCGACTATCCTGCCGTCTGGCGGGCCAAGCGCGAGGTGCTGGCCGCCGCTTTCAGCGCCATGCAGCATGCTGCCGGCAGCGCTTTTGCCGCACTTCAGGACGCGTTCTCCGCCTTCATCGCCGCTGGCGGTGATGATCTGGCCAACTTTGCAGCCTTTGAAGCCATCAGCGCGCACCAGCGCGGCAAGCCCTGGCAGCAATGGCCGCAAGCCTTGCGCGATGCCGAGCCGGCCGCCATTGCCAGCTTCGCGGCCGGCCAGCGCGCCGAGATCCGCTTTGCCCAGTTCCAGCAATGGCTGAGCGAGCAGGCCCTTGGCGAAGCGGCAGCGGACACCGGCCTTGCCATCGGCCTGTATCGCGATCTGGCCGTGGGCTCGGCACCGGACGGGGCAGAAGCCTGGGACTGCCAGCACAGGCTGGCGCGCGGCGTCTCCATCGGCGCTCCGCCCGATCCTTTCGCAGCGGACGGGCAAGTCTGGAACCTGCCTGCGCCTGATCCGCTGGCAACCGAGCGCGATGGCTATCGCGGTTTTGGCCGGCTGCTGGCATCCAACATGCGCCATGCCGGCGCGCTGCGCATCGACCATGCCATGGGGCTGCAACGGCTGTTCTGGGTGCCGGATGGTGCCTCCGCGACAGAAGGCGCCTATGTTTCCAGCAACCGCGATGCGCATCTCGCCGTGCTGGCGCTGGAGAGCCAGCGCGCGCACTGCATGGTGATCGGCGAGGACCTCGGCACCGTGCCCGATGGCTTTCGCGCCGCCATGGACGAGCGCAAGATCCTGTCCTACCGCGTGCTCTGGCTGGAGCGCGAGGGACAGGACTTCAACCCGCCTTCCCGGTATCCCGCCATGGCCGCCTCCTGCATCGGAACCCACGATCTGCCGACGCTTGCCGGCTGGTGGCAGGGCAGCGATCTTGCGGAGATTCTGGCGCTCGGTCTGCTGCCTGCCCATCTCGAAGCCGAACTGCGCGGGGAACGCGCGGCAGAGAAGGCGGCCTTGCTCTCAGCCATGACCCGATCCGGGTTCGCAACCGCTGATGCAGCGGACCTCACGCCCGGGATGATGGCTGAGATCCACCGCTTCCTGTCTGCGTCGCCCTCGGTGCTGATGCTGGTTCAGGCAGATGACCTGACCGGCGATGCCACCCGCATGAACCTGCCGGGCACCGATCGGGAGCGGGCCAACTGGCGCCGGGTGCTGGCGCCGGAGATCGGCTCGCTGCTGGCCTCCCCGCTCGCCAAGGCCATCCTCGCCGCGGTACGCGGCCAGCGCGGCTGATCGCGCAGGTCAGATCAGCCGATCACCGACTGGATCTCGACCTGATAGCCTTCCGGGTCGTCGAACACGATGACCCTGATGCCGAGCGCCGGCACGTCCTTCGGGCCCTTGACGATGGCAACGCCGCGGCTCTGGAGATAGGCGCACCACGCATCGACATCGTCCACGCGCAGGCAGACCTGCACCGGCTTGACCAGGTGTGCGCGGTGACTGCCATGCGCCTCGTCGACGAGTCCAAGGTAACCGTTGGGCGTGACCGTGTAGATCTTCGACCAGCCCTGGTCGATGGCCAGAGAAAGGCCGAGCACATCCTCATAGAACGCCATCGCCCGTGGCAGATCGACATAATAGAGGAAGGTGATCAGCTTGCTGGTCTTGTCGTGGGATGGGCGCGCGCTCATGGGCATGCGATGGCCCTGAAGCGGGAGGACAAAGGCTTGACTGGAGCCTCCGACGCTGGAGCCGCGATTGCAAGGGCTGCGTTTCATCAGCCGTAAATCGTTCGATTTTCCAATGCACTTGTCCCTTGCTGGCTTGAAATTTGCCTGTCACAGTCCCGTCAACAAGACGACGCGCCGAAGAAGACCAGTGACTTGGGGATGAAGACGCCGGATGGCAGCCTTTGACGAGATGAGTGGTTTTGACGGCACGACGAGGGATGCCTATGCAAAGCTCGAAACCTGGCTGAAAAACACGCCGCCCGAAGAATTCGCGACGCGCCGCAGCCAGGCCGACGTGTTCTTCCGCCGGATCGGGATCACCTTTGCGGTCTATGGCGACGAGCAGTCCACCGAACGGCTGATCCCCTTCGACATCATCCCGCGCGTCATCACCGGGCCCGAATGGTCCGTGCTCGATCGCGGCTTGCGCCAGCGGGTCACGGCGCTGAACATGTTCCTGAAAGACATCTACGGGCCGAAGGAATGCCTCCGCGCCGGCATCATCCCGGAGGACCTGATCTATCGCAATGCCGGCTATTGCCTGCAGATGATCAACCAGCCGGTGCCGCACGATCTTTATGTGCATATCGCCGGCATCGACATCGTGCGTGTCGACGGAGACACCTTCTATGTCCTGGAAGACAATGCCCGGACGCCGTCGGGCGTGTCCTACATGCTGGAGAACCGTGAGGTCATGCTCCGGCTTTTCCCGGAACTGTTCGCGCAGCACCGGGTCGCGCCGGTCGAGAACTATCCCGATGCGCTGCTGGCCACGCTGCGCTCGCTGGCACCGCGAACCGCCTCGCGCGATCCGAACGTGGTGCTGCTGACGCCGGGCCAGTTCAATTCCGCCTTCTATGAGCATTCATTCCTGGCCGACAAGCTCGGGATCGAACTGGTCGAGGGCTCCGACCTGTTCGTGCGCGATGAAATCGTCTACATGCGCACGACGCAGGGTCCGAAGCGGGTGGACGTGATCTACCGCCGCATCGACGACGACTACATCGACCCTCTCGCCTTCCGGGCCGACAGCGTGCTGGGCGTGCCAGGCCTGATCGGTGCCTACAAGGCCGGCAACGTCACGCTCACCAATGCGGTCGGAACCGGCGTGTCGGATGATAAGGCCGTCTACAGCTACATGCCCGAGATCGTGCGCTTCTACACGGGCGAGGAGCCGATCCTGAAGAATGTGCCAACCCATCGTTGCCGCGAACCCGACGCGCTGAAATACGTGCTCGACCATCTGCCTGAACTCGTCGTCAAGGAGGTCAACGGCTCTGGCGGCTATGGCATGCTGGTCGGCCCGCACGCGACCAAGGCCCAGATCGAGACCTTCCGCAAGAAACTCAAGACCGAGCCGGAGGGCTTTATCGCCCAGCCGACTCTGGCGCTGTCCACCTGCCCGACCTTCGTCGCCTCCGGCGTGGCGCCGCGCCACGTCGATCTCAGGCCCTTTGTGCTCACCGGTTCCGATGGCATCCGCTGCGTGCCGGGCGGGCTGACCCGCGTCGCCCTGAAGGATGGCTCGCTCGTCGTCAACTCCAGCCAGGGTGGCGGCACCAAGGACACCTGGGTTCTGGACGCGTGAGAACAGGATAACGCACATGCTCTCCCGCACCGCAGACAGCCTCTACTGGGTTTCGCGCTACGTCGAGCGCGCCGAATATCTGGCCCGGATTCTTGAAGCGACGACGCGCCTTTCCAACCTGCCGTCAAGCTATGGCGGCGCGGCGTCCGAATGGGAAAGTTGCGTCAAGACAGCCGGTTGCGAGGAACTGTTCGAACAGCACCACCAGACGGCGAACGAAGCCAATGTTCATGATTTCCTCTGCTTCAGCCCCGAAAATCCGTCCTCGATCCGCAACTGCATCGAGATCGCACGCGCCAATGCCCGCGCTGTGCGCACGGCCCTCACCTACGAGATGTGGGATGCGCTCAACAGCGCCTGGCTGGAACTGAAGAAGTATGACGGTCGCAAGCTGACGCGGGACGATTTCGGCCGGTTCATCGAGTTCGTCAAAACCCTGTCGCTGACCTTCGACGGCTCGGCCTACCGCACCATGCTGCGCTCGGATGCCTACTGGTTCTCCCGACTTGGCGTCTATGTCGAGCGCGCCGACAACACGGCCCGCATCCTCGACGTGAAGTATCACGTGCTGCTGCCGGAGACCGAGCGGGTCGGCGGTTCGCTGGACTACTTCCAGTGGACCACCATCCTGCGCGAGGTCTCGGCCCTGACCGCCTATCACTGGGTCTACCGGGAGTCGATCAAGCCCTGGCTGGTCGCCGATCTGCTGATCTTCAACCGGCAGATGCCGCGGTCCTTCGCCAGTTGCTACGAGAATATCAGCCGCTTTCTCGACGCGCTGGGCGAAACCTATGGGCGCCAGGGCCCCTCACAGCGCATGGCGCGCAAGACGCTGAGCACGCTGGCCAATCGCAAGATGGGCGACATCTACGACAACGGTCTGCACGAGTTCATCACCGAGTTCATCGACGACAACAACAGGCTTGGCTCCACGATTTCAGAGCAGTATCTGGTCTGATCTCCTTGTCGGAAGAAGGTTGAGCCCGTGCGTATCCGGATCTCCCACGAGACAGCCTACAGCTACGAGACACCCGTTCGCTCGATCATGCAGGCACTGCGTGTCATGCCGCGCGACCATGAGGGCCAGGTCGTCGTGTCGTGGCGTATAGAACCCTCGATCGATGGCCGCCTTCGCTCCGGCGAGGACGCTTTTGGCAACCTTGTCCATCAGTTCCAGGCGGATGGGCCGTTCGAGCATCTGGCCATCCGCATCGACGGCATCATCGAGACCACCGACACCACGGGCTTTGTGCGCGGCGTGGCCGATGTGGTGCCCTCCGGGGTCTTTCTGCGCCATACCTCCAGCACCCAGCCAACCGAAGCGCTGATCCTCTTTGCCCGCAAGCTGGTGCGGCCGGACCAGACGCCGCTGGAGTTGCTCCACGCGCTGATGGCGGCGCTGCATGCCGCGATGACACTCGGCGACAATCAGGACACAGCGCAGGCCACGGCCAGTGAGGCCTTTGCCCGCCGGGTCGGCACGGCCACCGACATTGCCCACGTGTTCTGCGTCTGCGCCCGCGAGCTTGGCATCCCGACGCGCTTCGTCATGGGCTATCTTGCGCCCCAGCGAGAGCCTGTTGATCAATCAGCCCCGCGGCTGGCAGAGCGCCATGCCTGGGCCGAAGCCGACGTGCCTGGCTTTGGCTGGATCGGCTTCGATCCGTGCCTCGACCTGTGCCCGACCGACCGCCATGTCCGGGTCGCCGTCGGCCTCGATCAGGCCGATGTCGCGCCGGTGAGGTTGACCCGCGTCGGCGGCGGCGGCGAGACCGCCCATGTGGCCTTGAGCGTCGCCCAGATCGACCAGTAGCAGCCCCTGCCCAAGTCCTGGCGACGGGCTCCACGCGTTGCGCGCCCATAGCCAGCATGATGCAGCGATGCTACCAGCCGCATGAAACTGCCGAGGTGAACAATGACATACTGCGCCGGGATACTGGTCCGCGAGGGCCTCGTGATGATTGCCGACACCCGCACCAATGCGGGCCTCGACAATGTCTCGACCTTTCGCAAACTCAATGTCGTCACCACCCCTGACCGCACCGTTGCGCTGGCCTCCGCCGGCAATCTTTCTGTGACACAGACCGTTCTCGGCCTGCTTCAGGAAGGCGTGCTCAATCCCGACACGGATGAACTCGAAACGCTGGAGACAGCGCCAACGATGTTTCGCGCCGCCCAGGTCGTCGGGCGCGCCATTCGCAAGGTCCACCAGCTTGACGCGCAGGCGCTCGAAGAGGCCAACGTCAAGTTCGACATTTCCTTTCTGTTCGGCGGGCGGATCGGGCAGGCGCCGATGCGGCTCTACATGATCTATGCCGCCGGCAACTTCATCGAGTGCGGCCTCGATTCCCCCTTTCTGCAAGTCGGCGAGCACAAGTACGGCAAGCCGATCCTAGACCGCGCGGTCACCTACCAGACACAGCTCTACGATGCGCTGAAGGTCGCCCTGATCTCGATGGACTCGACCATGCGCTCAAACCTTGGCGTGGGGCTGCCCATCGACGTGCTGGTGATGCGGGCCGACGCCTTGAAGCCGGAACTGGTGCACCGCATTGAAGCCGGCGAGCCCTACTTCCACGATCTGCGCGAGCGCTGGTCGGCTGCGCTCCGGGCGGCCCACATGGCCATTCCGCGCCCACCCTACTTGCCGCGCAACGATGCGTAGCCGGCGCAGGCCAGATGCCGGCAAAGCGAAACGATGCCGGTCATCGTCAACAGCATCTTAAAGTGTTTGCGGCACCATGAGGCGATTGCTCGTGGCGGTGGCAGATATTGTCGTTTTCACCCAGATCATCGGCGTTCGGTTCTCGCGCCTCCATTCTGCTGGGCGGCATCATCTTGTGCGTCATCGTGCTGATGACGTCGACGCTGATCAAATTGACGGAAGAAACCAACCGGAGTTCGACCAGCAACCAGCTGGCGCGGATTTCGATGGCTGTGGCAGCCCAACTCAGCGAAGCGCAGTATCAGGCGTCGATCGTGGCTTCGGGCCAGTCCGGGCGATATGGCGGAGGCAGCAGCCTGTCGGGCACGCGCGCCCTCAGTTCGCGTCTGGAGAACGGCTGGCATTTCTTCGGCTTTGATTCGATCTATGTGCTCGACAAGGAGCAGTCCGTCATCATCGGTGCGGAAGCAGGCTCCCCGGCTGGTGCGGCCGGCTTCCGTCTGCTCAAGCCAATGGTGCAGCACCTGATCAACCAGATGACCCTGGGTCGCCCCTCGCAGGTTGGCGATGTTGGTTTCAACCTCGCCTCGCCCGGCTTTGAACGGGAATACGGCGCATCCGCCCTGGTCCATGATGGCTCGACCCTGGCTCTTGCCAGTGTCGTGCCGATCAAGCCGGCAGCCTCAGGCGACGGCCAGAAGGCCGACATGGTCGTCGCCATCAGGAGCCTTGCGGACAGCTCCCTGCGCGAGATTGGCAAGCGCTACGGGCTGGCGCAACTGCGTTTCCAGTCCGCAGACACCACCATTCCGGCCTTCGCGATCAGCATCTTCGATGCTGACAGCAACCGCGTCGGCTTCCTGTCGTGGGAACCGGACCGGCCGGGAGCAGCCCTGCTTCCCAATCTGCTGATGGTGGTCGTGACCGGCATCGTCGCGATCGCTGCTGCATTCGCGGTCCTGTTCGACCGCCTGCACAAGCTCGGTGCGGAAATGTCGCGCGAGGAGGAGAAGGCCAACCGCCTCGCCAGCAACGATCACCTCTCCGGCCTGCTCAACCGCCTGAGCTTCAGCCAGCGCCTTTCAGAGGAGATCGAACGAAGCAAGCGCGACCTTGGTGGATTTGCCTTGCACATGATCGACCTCGACCGCTTCAAGGAGGTCAACGATACGCTTGGCCATCAGGCCGGCGACGAGGTCATCCGTGAGGCTGCCCGGCGCATTTCGGACACCGTGCGGGGTGCGGACATCGTGGGGCGCCTGGGCGGCAATGAGTTCGGCGTTGTCCAGATCGCCACCGAAACCAGCCACGAGGCTGCGGCTCTGGCAATCCGCCTGCGCGAGGTGCTGAACCAGCCGATCCGGATTGGCGGTGCCGAGATCAGCATCGGCTGTTCGATCGGGATCGTGCTTGCGCCCCACGAGGACGCCGACATGGAGGCCCTGATGAAGCTCGCCGACAGTGCACTTTATGAGGCCAGGAATGACGGACGCAACCGGCATCACGTCTTCGAACAGAGCATCGACGCCAACATGAAGATGAAGCAACTGGTCGAGGAGGATTTGTGCGATGCGATCGCCAATGACCAGCTTGAACTGCACTACCAGCCGCAGGTATCAGCCGACGGCCTGCGAATTCTCGGCGTTGAGGCGCTGGTGCGCTGGCGGCACCCGGTCCGCGGGCTGATCCCGCCGCTCGAATTCATCGCGCTCGCCGAACAGCGCGGGCTGATCGTGCCGCTAAGCAATTGGGTGCTGCGCCGCGCCTGCGAGGATGGCAAGCGCTGGGACGGGCTGCGCGTGGCAGTCAACGTCTCTGCGGCCCAATTCAAGCAGCCGAACTTCGCGCGCGATCTTGTGGCATGCGTCAACCAGGCCGGCTTCGATCTCAACCGGCTGGAACTGGAACTGACCGAAGGCATGATCATGGAGGATGAGGAGAATGCCGAAGAAGCGATCTCCCAGCTGCGCCAGCATGGCATCAGTCTGGCGCTGGATGATTTCGGGACCGGCTATTCATCGCTGATCTATCTGCGCCGTTTCTCGTTCGACAAGATCAAGATCGACAGGTCTTTCCTTGAATCGATGGAAACCACTGGCGAGTCGGCCATTCTGGTGCATTCGGTCGTGCATCTCGGTCGCGCGCTCGGGCTCATCGTCTGCGCCGAAGGGATCGAGACCGAAGAGCAGCACCGCTTTCTCCAGGCTGTCGGCTGCCACGAACTGCAAGGCTACCTGTTCTCGCGGCCCGTCACCGCTGACCGCATCGACGCCATGCTGGCGGACGGCGGTCGTTTCGCCAAGACGGCGTGAAGCTCACTGTCCTTTCAGCCGCTGCGCTTTGGCAAGGGCTTCGGGAGTGTCGACATCGATCAGGACACCTTCGTCGGTCACCATCATCTCGATCACATCGTCGCCGGCCTGTTCAAGCAGTTTGCGGGCGCCGACGTCACCGGACAGTCTCGCCACAGCACCAAACAGGCTGCGTGCAATCACGACCGGGTTGGCCCGTCGTCCATCGGCAACAGGCACGACAGCGCGCGCAGTGACGCCTCCTGCGAGATTGTCGACCAGCCGGTTGATCACCGCCGGCGAGACCAGCGGCATGTCGCCAAGCATGACAAGCGCAGCCGCGCTGCTGCCTGGAACCGCATCGACGCCAACCTGCAGCGAGGTCGCCATGCCCTCGGCGAAGCGGGGATTGTGAACGAATGTCACATCAAGTCCTGCCAGGGCCGCGGAGACATCTGGTGCCTGATGGCCCGTGACCACGAACACCGGCCCTGCCCTCGAGGCCAGCGCAGCCTCCACGACATGCCGGACCACCGGCTTGCCGTGCAGATCTTCGAGCAGCTTGTTGGAGCCCATGCGGCTCGAACGACCAGCTGCAAGAACAACGGCGGCGACCTGCGGATGATTGGCATGCTCCGCCTGCGAGCGCGGCTGCGGGCGCGAGAAGATCTCCATCAGCAAGCCACCGGTTCCCATGCGCTGGATCTCGGAGCGCCCAACGGGCAGTCCGGCAAAAAGCCGCTGCAAGACCCAGTCAAAGCCGTTCTCGCGCGGGCTCCTGGCACACCCCGGCGCTCCGATCACATGTGCGCCGCGCAACTCGCCAAGCAGCAGCAGATTGCCGGGGTCGACTGGCATGCCGAGATGCTCGATGCGCCCGCCTGCCGCCGCCAGAGCTGACGGGATCACGTCGCGCCTGTCGGTAATGGCGGATGCTCCGAACACGATGATGATCTCGGCAGCGGCAGCAGCAGCCTGTTTCAGCGCGGCGACCAGCGCAGCTTTCTCATGCGGAACACGCGCATCGCTGAAGGCGCTGCAAAATGCCAGGCCCTGCAGCCGGTCATCCAGCACAGCAAGGGTCTTGTCGATGACGCTGGGCTTGAGGCCGGGCAGCGTGGTTGAAATCACCGCAACGCGCCGTTCCGAAAATGGGGCGACCCGCACGGCGGCCTTGGCCAGCGCCGACGCCTTGGCCACATCCGCCGCGTCCACTGCGAAGGGAATGATCTTCACGGTCGCGATCATCTCGCCGACGCCGACTTTCTTCATCGGCGCCAGCGTCGCGATGGTGATCGCCTCGTCCACCATGTTGGCGGCATCGATGGCGGCGGCATCAACGATCAGAAGGCCGCTGTCCTGACTGAAAAGGTTCGATCGCCCGGTGAATGGCGGCTCGATCTCGGTGCCTGGCCCGGCCACAGAGCGCGCCAGCCGAAGCGCCGCCTCATCCTCGCCAAGGTCTCCGTCATCGACAAAGGCAACCACAATCTCGGCCACACCGGCGGCCCTCAGTTGCTCGACATGGGCTGTCGTGACGATGGTGCCCTTTTTGAGCACCAGATCGCCGTTCCGCAACGTGTGCGCCACAACACCGCCCAGCGCCTCATTCACCGGGACTGCGCCGAACCTCACGAGACCGGAGCGGCCTTCGCCGCAACCCTCTCGGCCCGCATCACCGACACAATCTCGCCCACGATGGACAGCGCGATCTCCGCCGGGCTGACCGCCCCGATGTTGAGCCCGATTGGAGCCCGGATGCGCGCGATGTCATCGGGACCGAAGCCGGTAGCCTGCAAGCGTTCGACTCGCCGGGCATGTGTCTTGCGGGAGCCAAGGGCCCCCACATAAAAGCATTCGGACCTTAGCGCCGCTTCCAGCGCGGGATCGTCGATCTTGGGATCGTGCGTGAGGGCGACAAAGGCGGTGTAGTGGTCGAGCGGCACCTGCTCCAGTGCAGCGTCAGGCCATTCGGCGATCAGCCGCACGCCCGGAAAACGCTCAGGCGAGGCGAACGCAGTGCGCGGATCGATCACCACGAGATCGAGCGAAAGCTCGCGCGCCATCGGCATCAGCGCCTGACTGATATGGACGGCTCCCGTCACCACCAACTTCACCGGCGGTACCTGCACGTTCAGGAACAGGGCCTTGCCGCCTTGCTCGACCGTGCCGCTCTTGCCGCTCCGGAAGCTCTCCCGCAGGACCGGCCAGAGCGGATCAGACAAAAGCGGCTCACGCAACATGTCGCTTTCCGGCACCAGCCTTTGTGCCCCGCTGCCAAGTTCGGTGACCAGCACGCAGGCACGGCGGGCGGCGCGTTCGGCATTCAGGGCACTGAGCAGGGCGAGCTTCACGACACCCTCTCGACCAGAACCCGGATGCGGCCGCCACATGACAGGCCGACCTGCCATGCCGTCTCATCTGCCACGCCGAATTCGAGCATGCGCAGTTTGCCATCACCGATCACGTCAATGGCTTCGCTGACCACGGCGCCCTCCACACACCCTCCCGAGACGGAGCCCAGGAAGTTGCCTTCGGCATCGATCACCAGATGCGAGCCGACAGGCCGCGGTGCCGAGCCCCAGGTTTCGGTCACGGTCGCCAGGGCGACGCCGCGCCCTTCGCGGACCCAGGCCTCGGCCGTTGTCAGGATGTCGCTGTCAGTCGAGAGCATGGTTGCCGCGCTCCTGTGTCGTCGTATCGAAAGCTAACCGTGCCCAATGGCTAAAGCCAGTCACGGATTGCGACCTGGACCTGCATCCTTGATCTCGACGCACCACCATTTCGGCCGCGGTGTGCGATAGGAATGATAGGCCGGAATCAGGTCCTTGCGTTGGGGCGCATCGAAGACGCCGACCAGCAACGCGATCACCGGATCATCGTCAACAGCGCCAAGCGAACTGCCGCAGCTGCTGCAGAACGCCCGGCTGGAAAAGTCCGAAGAACGCCAAAGCGCCGGCGTCCCGCCTGGACCGGTCCACATGACGTCTTCGCGCGCGAACTCCACCCAGGCGACAGTCAGACCGCCCGTATGGCGCTGGCACATCCGGCACGAACAGGTGTGGGGCTTGAGCGCGGGCGCTTTTGCTTCGAACCGGATGTTGCCACAAAGGCAGCCTCCCGTATGCGCCTTCCGGGTGTTCGCTCCTACGTCATCTCCAGGGAGACGTGATAAGAGCAGGCTCATGTTGCCGGCGGCTCTTCGGCCGCGGGCTCGGCCCTCGCGGCTCCGGACGAGACGCCAACAAGAGCCGGGCGCAGCACACGGCCGCTGATGGTATAGCCGGTTTGAACAACAGCCACGACATGGCCCTTGGGATGGGTCGGATCCGGGGCTTCGAACATTGCCTGATGCATGTTCGGGTCGAACTTCTGCCCTAGCGGATCGAGCTTCTTCACGCCATGTTTGTCGAGTGTCTTGACCAGTTCGCGCTCGGTCAGTTCCACGCCCTCGACCATGAGCTTGGTCTTGGCATCCAGCCCGTCGTGCCCGGTTGCGCCGAGGCTTTCGAGCGCGCGGCCCAGATTGTCGGCGACACCCAGCAGATCGCGGGCAAAACCTGTTACCGCATAGGCCTTGGCATCCTGCACCTCGCGCTCGGTGCGCCGGCGCAAGTTCTCCATGTCGGCCAGCGTGCGCAGCAACTTGTCCTTCAGTTCGAGCTTCTCGGCTTCGAGCGCAGCAACAGCATCTGTGCCAGCTGCATCGTGCGGCTGCTCACCGTTCTGGGCAGCGCCAGGGCTGGAGATGTTCTGAGCTTCGGGCTCGGCAGCCGGCTTGTTCGCCATCGGATCATTCATGTCGGCACCGTTCATTGCTGGATCATGCTGTTGTCAGATGGCACCATCTGGCGACAGAAAACATGACCGATTGTCATCGTCTGGAGCAGGCCGTGGCCGAAAAGTCGCTTCCACGCTCTTCGCAGCATGCCCCGGTGACCCGCCCGGGAATCACCGTGTATTCGGAAAGGGTTGATCGGGATATCGTGGCTGGAGCCGCGAAAATCAAGCGCGCGCGGCCACGCGCGCGTCAGTCTCGCCCGTCACTGCGTCGGCGGAGAACACCTCGAGCAGCGCACGGCGGATCGTGGCCTGCCGCTGCGGTGTCGCCACCTTGGCGTTGGTCAGATCGGTGACATAGAACACGTCGACTGCCTTCTCGCCGAATGTCGCGATATGCGCAGACGCGATGTTGAGGTTGAGTTTGCCGATCGCGGTTGTCAGGTCATAGAGCAGCCCCGTCCGGTCAAGCCCCGAAACCTGCAGCACAGTGTGCCGCGTCGACAGGGCATTGTCGACGATGACCTCCGGCGCCACCGTGAAGGTGCCGCCGCGCGGCGGAGCTGTGCGGCGCTGCGCCACCAGATCCGCGATCTTGATCTCGCCCTTCAGGGCCCGCTCGATGGCCAGCGCGATCCGTTCCCCGCGCCTGAGTTCGTCGTCATCCAGCTCGAAGGCCCGCGACACGAAGATCGTGTCCAGAGCCAGTCCATCGGTGGTGGTGAAGATCTGAGCGTCAACGATGTTGCCCCCGGCAGCCGCGCAAGCCCCGGTGATGATCGCAAGCAGCCTGGGATGATCGGGTGCCAGGATGGTGAGTTCGGTCACACCGCGAAAGCTGTCGGTCTCGACAGCGGTGGCGGTGGTGATGCCGCGGTGTTCGGCCTCGGCCAGGAAGCGCGCATGCTTGATCTTGCGCGGCAGATCGACCTTGAGCCAGTAGGCTGGATAATGCCGCGCGATATAGGCCTCGCGTGCCGCTTCGCTCCAGTCGGACAATTCTGCGGCCAGTGCGCGCTGGGTCCTGCCCACGCGTTCCTTGCGCTCGATGGCGGAGTGCCCGCCGGCCAGGACAACCTCTGTCTCATAGTAGAGCGTGCGCAGCAGTTCGCCCTTCCATCCGTTCCAGACGCCGGGACCGACCGCCTTGATGTCGCACACGGTCAGCACCAGCAGAAGCTTCAGCCGCTCCAGCGTCTGCACGATCTGGGCGAAGCTCTCGATTGTCTTGGTGTCGCCGAGATCACGGCTCTGCGCGATCGTCGACATCTCCAGGTGATACTGGATCAGCCAGACCACGGTCTCCGTCTCGGCGCTGCCAAGGCCGAGGCGCGGACACAGCTTGCGTGCCACCGCCGCCCCGGCCAGCGAATGGTCATCGGGCCGGCCCTTGGCCACATCGTGCAGGAACAACGCCACATAGAGCGCGCGCCGGTTGGTGATGGTGGGGAAAATGGAGTTCGCCAGCGGATGCTCGGCCTCCATCCGGCCGCTTTCTATCTCGGCCAGCATGCCGATGGACCGGATCAGATGCTCGTCCACCGTATAGTGATGATACATGTTGAACTGCATCATCGCCACGACACGGCCGAAATCAGGCACGAAACGGCCGAGCACGCCGGACTCGTTCATGCGGCGCAGGGCCGTCTCCGGCGCACGCTTCGATGTCAGGATCTCGAGGAACAGACGGTTGGCGTCGCTGTCAGCCCGGAGCGCCGGCGTGATCAGCTTGAGCGAGCGCGTCACAAGATGTGTGGCGTCAGGGTGTATGGCGAGATCATTGTTGGCCGCAACCGCATAAAGCCGGATCAGATTGACCGGATCAAGCTCGAACACCTGCTCGTTGACCACGGTCAGCCGGTCATTCTCGATGGTGAAGTCGGTGCCGCCATAGGACAGCTTGCGCCGCCTCGTCATGCCCAGCCCGCTCAGCAGCCGCTGGAGGCTCGGGCGCTGTTTCTGGTGGCGGGCCTCCAGCGCCGCGCAGACAATCGCGGTCAGGTCGCCGACATCCTTGGCGACCAGGAAATAGGCCTTCATGAAGCGCTCGACGCCGGACATGCCGGCCCGCTCGGCATAGCCGAACTCGGCCGCGACATGGCGCTGGAGATCGAAGGAGAGGCGCTCCTCCGCCCGCCCGGTGATCATGTGCATCAGCCCGCGCACGCGCCAGAGAAAATCCTCGGCTCGGGAAAACGCGGCAAACTCTTCAGCGGTGAACAGGCCGGCAGCCACCAGATCGCAGGCATGCGGCACCCGGTAGGCATACTTCGCGATCCAGAACAGCGTGTTGAGATCGCGCAGGCCGCCCTTGCCATCCTTGACGTTGGGCTCGACCTTGTAGCGCGACGCCCCTGCCCGGTTGACCCGCGTCTCCCGCTCGGCCAGCTTGGCATGCACGAACTCAGCGGCAGTATCCTTGACGACCTCGAGATCGAAACGGCGCTGGAAATCGTCGAACAGGGCCTGATCGCCACAGACCAGCCGCGCCTCCAGCAAGGCCGTGCGGATCGTCATGTCGCCCTTGGCCTCGCGCATGCAGTCATCGACCGAGCGCGTCGAGTGGCCCACCTTCAGCTTCAGGTCCCAGAGCGGGTAGAGCACGCTCTCGACCACGCTTTCACCCCAGCCGGTCTGCTTGTGAGGAAACAGGAACAGCACGTCCACATCCGAACCTTGCGCCAGCGTGCCGCGCCCGTAGCCGCCGACGGCAACGACCGCGATTCGCTCGGACATGGATGGATTGTCGGCGCGGTAATGGTGTTGTGTCGCCGCATGATGCAGCGAGATCAGCACCGCATCCATCACAGCAGACAATTGCTGCGCCGCCGCCATGCCGGAGCGGGGCCGCGACAGCATTTCGCGCGCCACTTGCCAGCCCTCTTCGAGAACCTCGCGCAGGCGCACCGTCAGATCGGCGCGCAGGGCAGCACGGTCGCCGCTTGCGGCAAGGGCCTCGACCAGTTCAGCGGGCTCGGCCACGAAACGATCGAGAGACGGATGAGGGATCTTGGCCATGGCACGCCGACTTGCGGCCACGGGCCGCGACCGGCCTCGCATGACACATAGCGCTCTCCTGCGCCACCCTTCTGCTTGCAGACCGGCCCCCGGCCGGCAGCAAGGGCACCGACAGTCCGGCCAACGCGCGCAAGGGCATCCGGTTCCGCTGGACACGTCTTCAACAGCGCCCCACACGCCGCGCCAGTCCCTATTCACGTGTCCCGCTGTGCAATCTGGTAATTTACATAGACAACAGATTTCTGTTTGACAAACAGGATTGTCCGATTTATCGAACTCTTACGCGCCGATTTGAGCCAGCAGCTTGCGGGCGCGAAACAAGTGCAGCTAAAGCGGTGGGAGCATGAGATTGACGGCAATCGCCTGAGATCACGCGAGTTCCCTCTGCGAAACATCACAGAAGGACAGAAACGATGACCATCCTCGCCCCCATCACCCGCCGCAGCACCCTGCGCAGCCTCGTTGCCTCCCTGGCAACAAGCATCGCCTTGACGGCAGCAGCGTTCGTTTCAACAAACGCCATGGCGCAAGCCCCGAAGGAAATTCGGGTCGACTTCGCCACCTACAACCCCGTCAGCCTCGTCCTCAAGGAGCGAGGCATCCTGGAGAACGCGCTCAAGTCCGAGGGCATCGCCGTGCGCTGGATCCAGTCTGCCGGCTCCAACAAGGCGCTCGAGTTCCTCAATGCCGGCTCGCTCGATTTCGGCTCGACTGCTGGCGCGGCAGCGCTGATCGCCCGCGTCAACGGCAACCCGATCCGCTCGGTCTATGTCTACTCGCGCCCGGAATGGACCGCGCTCGTCACGGGCGCCAAGAGCGGGATCAAGACGGCGGCCGACCTCAAGGGCAAGCGTGTCGCAGTCACCCGCGGCACCGATCCGCACATCTTCCTTGTCCGGGCCCTGGCCGAAGCGAAGCTGACCGAGCGCGATGTCCGCCTCGTCCTGCTCCAGCACCAGGACGGGCGGCTCGCGCTTGAACGTGGCGACGTCGATGCCTGGGCCGGCCTCGACCCTCTGATGGCCGCCGCGGAAATCGAAACCGGCGCTGTCCTTTTCCACCGCAAGGCCGCCGACAACACCTGGGGCATCCTCAACGTGCGCGAGGAGTTTGCCCAGAAGAACCCTGCGCTCGTCCGCGCCGTGCTGAAGGCTTATGAAGAGGCCCGCAAGTGGTCTGTCGAGAACCCGGCAGAATTGACGCGGCTTCTGGTCAACTTCACCAAGCTGCCCGAGCCGGTCGTCGCCCGCCAGCTCCAGCGCACCGAACTGACCCATGGTCCGATCGGCAGCGCCCAGATCGAAACCATCGTCGCCGCCGGCGAGGCCCTGAAGCAGGCAGGCATACTGCCGGCAACCACCGATATCCAGTCGGCCGTTGATGGCCTGCTGGACCGCAGCTTCACCGCCGCCTCGAACTGACGATCCGGAAGCAGCCCCATGACCTTGCCCGCCAGCACGACGCAGGCAGGCGCGCCACCTGCCGAAAGGCTGGACGCGCCGGCATCCCCAACCCTTGCGGCCGGAACAATGCCGGTCCTGGTACCTGCCCGGCGCTGGGGAACGGGGGGGATCGTTGGCTTTATGCTGCCGTTCGCGCTGGCACTGGTCTGGGAAGCGTCGGTTCGGCTCGGCTTCAGCAATGGCAGGCTGATGCCGCCGCCCTCGCGCATCGGGGCCACCTTGTGGGACCTTGCGCAAACCGGCGAACTGGCCTCGCACGCAGGCGCAACACTCTGGCGGGTTGCGGCCGGGTTTGGGCTCGGGGCCGCCGCCGGTACCGTGCTCGGAGCCGTCTCGGGGGCAAGCCCGGTGATGCGCCGGATCATGGACCCGACACTTCAGGCTCTCAGGGCCATTCCCTCGATCGCCTGGGTGCCGCTGTTCATCCTCTGGCTCGGCATCTTCGAGGCCTCAAAGGTGGCGCTGATCGCGGTGGGCGTGTTCTTCCCCGTCTATCTCGGCGTGGCAGCGGCGCTGTCGGGCGTGGACCGCAAGATCATCGAGGTCGGGCGCGTCTTCCGGCTCTCGCGCCTCCAGATGATCAGGCGCGTGACCCTGCCAGCGATCCTGCCGGCCTGGATCACCGCCCTGCGCACCGGTCTCGGCCTCGGCTTCATGTTCGTTGTCGCCGCCGAGTTCATGGGAGCGAGCGAAGGCCTCGGCTATCTGCTCGTGGACGGCCAGCAACTGGGCCGCCCCGACCGCATTCTCGCCGCCATCATCGCCTTTGCCGTGCTCGGCAAGCTCGCGGATGGCCTTCTCGTTGTCGTCACGCGCCCCCTGCTCACATGGCAGGATGTCGGCCGCGACAGGCTTTAGGCTCACCTCCCATGCTCCGCATCGACGCGCTTTCCAAGACCTACGCAGACGGCAACCAGGCCCTCGATACACTGGACCTCAACATCCGCACCGGCGAGATCGTCGCGCTGGTGGGCGGCTCGGGATGCGGCAAGACGACCCTGCTGCGCCTGATCGCCGGCCTCGACACGGCTACGAGCGGCGAAATCCGCCTCGATGACGCCGTGATTTCCGGCCCTTCCGCCGATATCGGCGTTATTTTCCAGGAGCCCCGCCTGTTTCCGTGGCTGACAATCGACGACAATGTCGCCTTCGGTCTCTCGCATCTCTCCGCCTTCGAGCGTGAGGGACTGGTCGCCAATGCCCTGGGACGTGTCGGCCTGTCCGGCCACGGCCATCGCTGGCCGCGCGAACTGTCGGGCGGCCAGCAGCAGCGTACGGCCATCGCCCGCGCACTGATCACCCGCCCCCGCCTGCTGATCATGGACGAACCGTTTTCAGCGCTGGACCCGACCACACGCCAGAGCCTGCACCGGCACCTGCTCTCGCTCTGGGACGAAAGCCGCCCCACGGTACTTCTGGTCACGCACGATGTCGAGGAAGCTGTCTCGCTGGCGGACCGCATCATCGTCATGCGCCCCAATCCGGGCCGGCTCCACGAAGAGTTTCCCAATCTGCTTTCACGCCCGCGTGACCGGATGGGCACCGGCTTCGAAAGCATCAGCCGCAGCATTCTCAAGAGCCTCGATCAATCGCTGAAGCCTATACCGCAACCGGCTGCCCGCGCGACAGCTGGGGAAGCGGCCTGGTGGTGAAGGCTGGAGCGCGCTCGCCATGTCCGTGCCGTACTAGGTCTTGCCAGCGGAATCAAATTGGGCGATTTCTCGCCTAACAACATCTTTTTATGAGGAAATCAGCTATGGATGCGGCGACACTGAGGGCACTGCAGGCCCCGATCAAGGACAGCTACCGCTCGGCTCCCGGGGCCGCCATCATCACCTTGAAGGCACAGGGCGAGATTGACGAGAGCAAGATCGCCTGCAAGCTGGAAACCGGCCGCGCCATCATGGAAGCGGGCCTGCATCCAGCCAGCGGCGGCAGCGGCGCGGAACTGTGCTCAGGCGACATGCTGCTGGAAGCGCTCGTCGCTTGTGCCGGCGTGACGCTGAAGGCCGTGGCGACAGCGCTTGAGATCAACCTCACCAAAGGCACGGTGCGGGCCGAGGGCGACCTTGATTTCCGCGGCACGCTTGGAGTGGCCAAGGATGCGCCCGTCGGTTTCAGCGCCATTCGCCTGACCTTTGACGTCGTCAGCGATGCGCCGCAGGACAAGCTCGACACGCTGCTGAAGCTCACCGAGCGCTATTGTGTGGTCTTCCAGTCGCTCAATGTCCGGCCAGCCCTGACCGCAACCCTGACGAAAGGCGCCTGACGCGGCGAGGGTGGCGGCACGGGCCCGGCGGCCTCTACTCCGCAGCGCGCAGGCGTGGTGGCGGAGCCAGAAGCTCGCCCTGAACCGGCTGATCCTCGAACTCCAGCGCCTCGATCCGTTCGCCGCGCTTCAGGATCTTGTCCGACGAGGTACGGATCTGCGAGACATCGTCGCTGGCCTGGCGGAAATGTGTGTCGAGTTTCTCGACGCGCTCGCTCAGGCGGCGCACATCGTCGAGCAGCTTCGCCACCTCGGTCTGGATGACGCGTGCTTCGTCGCGCATTCGGGCATCGCGCACGAGCGACTGCATCACCTGGATGGCCAGCGCCAGCAGCGACGGTGACACGATGACCACCCGGGCGCGGTGCGAGCGCTGCACCAGATCCTCGAAATGCTCATGCAAGTCGGCATGAATCGCCTCAGACGGCACGAACATCAGGGCGATGTCCTGTGTTTCTTCCGCCGCGACATACTTGTCGGCGATATCCTTGATGTGGCTGCCCATGTCGGCGCGCACCCGCGCTGCGGCCTGCTTGCGCTGTTCCTCTGTGTCGGCACCGCGATAGGCAGTGAAGCCCTCGAGCGGGAACTTGGCATCAATCACCAGCTTGCGCGTGTCACCCGGCAGCGAGATCACACAATCAGGCCGTGTGCGGTTGGAGAGGGTGACCTGGAAATCATAGGCGGAGGCCGGCAGGCCGTCGCGCACGATCGCCTCCATGCGGCCTTGCCCATAGGCGCCGCGTGCCTGCTTGTTGGAGAGAACATCCTTCAGCGACACCATCTCGCTGGTCAGGTCAGTCAGGTTCTTCTGGGCGCTGTCAATCACCGCAAGGCGCTCATTGAGCTTCTGCAGCGATTCGGTGGTGCTCTTGCCGCTGGCTTCGAGCCCCTGCCCCAGATGGCTGCGCAGACCATCCAGTCGCTCGGCCACGAGCCGCGTCATGTCCGATTGCCGCGAGCCGAAAATCTCGGCCATGGTCTGCATGCGGCTGGTCAACTCGGCCTGAAGCCGGTTCATCTCGGCCACCTTGTCGTCCATCTCGCGGGCGCGTTCAGTGGCTGCCGCAGCCTCCAGCGTCCGCTCGAAGCTGGAGCGCCTGAGGCTCAGCACCATCCAGACCAGCAGGACCACGACCGCCAGACCGAAGCCGAAGGCCGCCTGCATGGCACTGACCTGATAATCGCCGACCGTGAGCACAATTCCTTGCATATCGGCATTCTACACTGGATTCGCCGCCCTGAAAAGAACAAAAAACGAACGAATTGACCTTCTTCCCCTGACATCTTATGTGCGGGCCAGTGTTTTCTCAGGTTTCCAAGCCATGGCCATCAAACCCCTCGTGATCTTGCCGGACCCACAACTGAAGCGGGTGTCGGAACCGGTGACAGCCGTGACGCCGGATATCCGCGCGCTCGCTGCCGACATGCTCGACACCATGTATGACGCGCCCGGCATCGGCCTTGCCGCCATCCAGATCGGCGTCGCCAAGCGCGTCGTCACCATTGATCTGGCCAAGCAGGACGAGGAGCGAAGCCCCATCGTCTTTCTCAATCCGGAGATCACGTGGGAATCCGAGGAGATGGCGCTCTATGAAGAGGGCTGCCTGTCGATCCCCGAGTACTACGAGGAGGTCGAGCGCCCGGCAGTGGTCAAGGTCCGCTACATGGACCTCGACGGCAAGACCCAGGAGGTCGAGGTCGATGGCCTGATGTCGACCTGCATCCAGCACGAGATCGACCATCTCGATGGCGTCCTGTTCATCGACCACCTGTCGAAGCTCAAACGTGACCGCTGCATCAAGAAATTCGCCAAGCAGGCGAAGGAACGCGAGCGTGGCGCATGAGCCTGCGTCTGATCTTCATGGGTACGCCTGATTTCGCCGTGCCCACCCTGACCGAGCTGTTCGGCCATGGGCATGAGATCGTCGCGGTCTACACGCGCCCTCCGGCGCAAGGCGGCCGTGGCCTTGATCTGCGGCCTTCGCCTGTCCATCGCACGGCGGAGCGCTTCGGCCTGCCTGTGTTCCATCCTCGCTCCCTGCGCGGAGCGGCCGAGCAGGAGGCCTTGGCGGCTCACAAGGCGGACCTCGCCATCGTCGTGGCCTATGGCCTGATCCTGCCAAAGGCTGTCCTCGATGCCCCGACGCTGGGTTGCGTCAACCTCCATGCCTCGCTGCTGCCACGCTGGCGGGGCGCAGCCCCCATCCAGCGCGCCGTCATGGCCGGCGATGCGCGCTCCGGGGTCAGCGTCATGCGCATGGAAGAAGGGCTGGACACCGGCCCGGTCAGCATGGTCGAGACCGTCGACATCAGCCCTGCCATGACCGCCGGAGAACTGCATGATCGCCTCGCCGCGCTCGGTGCCGATCTGATGGCGCGCGCCATCGCGGCCATGGCGCGCGGGTCGTTGCAGTTCGCCCCGCAGCCCGAGCAGGGCGTGACATATGCCGCGAAGCTGACCAATGACGACAGCCGTATTGATTGGCACAGCGGCAACATCGCGCTGCACAACCAGATCAGGGGTCTTTCGCCCTTTCCCGGTGCCTTCGCCGATGTCGATCTCGGCAAGGGCCCCGAGCGTTTGAAAATCCTGCGTGCCGAAGCTGCAGAGGGCTCCGGCAAGCCAGGAACCCTGCTCGACGATGCCGGCCTCGTCGCCTGCGGAAGCGGCGCTCTCCGGCTGCTGCAGGTCCAGCGCGCCGGCAAGTCCGCCATGCCGGCCGATGCCTTCCTGCGCGGCGCGAGGCTCGGTCGCGGCGCGGTGCTCGCCGCCCGTTCGTGACCTTGCATGCCGCGCTACAAGCTCACCATCGAGTACGACGGCACGCCCTATTCGGGCTGGCAGCGGCAGGACAATGCGCCCTCGGTGCAGCAGACGGTCGAGGAGGCCATGGAGCGCTTCGTCGGCGCGCCCGTTCGCCTGCGTTGCGCCGGTCGCACCGATGCCGGCGTCCACGCCACCGGCCAGGTGGCGCATGTGCACATCGACAAGGATTGGCGCACCGATACCGTGCGTGATGCCACCAACGTCCATCTCCGGCCACACCCCGTCACCATCCTGTCGGCTGAGTTTGTGCCCGACACCTTCGATGCCCGCATGTCCGCGACACGGCGCCATTACCGCTTCCGCATCCTGGACCGGAGGCCGCCGCCTGCGCTGGAAGCGATGCGGGTCTGGCATGTGCCCTACCCGCTCGATCATGAAGCAATGCACGAGGCAGCGCAGGCCTATCTCGGCGAGCATGACTACACCACCTTCCGGGCCGCCGAATGCCAGGCCAATTCGCCTGTCCGCACCATCGAACGCTTTGTGGTGATGCGCCAGGGCGACGCGATCTGCATCGAGACAGAAGCGCGCTCGTTCCTGCACCATCAGGTGAGGTCCATGACCGGAGCCCTCCTCCCTGTCGGGCGCGGCAAATGGGGCCGGCGCGACATTGCCCGGATCCTGAAGGCGGCAGACCGGGCGCTGTGCCCCGGCCTGGCGCCACCTTGCGGTCTTTATCTCACGCGCGTCGATTATTGATCGGTGGCCGCGAGGACCGGGGCAAAGGCCAGACTGATCAGGCGCGCCCGATCGGGGACAAGCCAGCCCGCCGCAGTCCCGGCGGCAGATATGGGTTCAGTTCGTCATCGGCGCAGGCCTGCTGCCAGGCAGGTTACTGACGCCCGAAATACTGCCCCAGAACGCGCCTTGTGATCCGGCAGACGCCCTCGATATCGGCGGTGGCGACGCTCTCGTCGACCTGATGCATGGTCTTTCCGACAGTGCCGAACTCGACCACTGGGCAATAGTTCTTGATGAAGCGGGCATCCGATGTGCCGCCTGTCGTCGAGAGTTTCGGAACCAGCCCGGTCTCGGCCTTGACCGCATCGCTGACCATCGACACGAACGGACCGGGCTCGGTCACGAAGGAGACGGCGTTGGTCTTGCCGAACTCCGCTTCGTAGTGGCCGGCAATGCTTGCCGAAGCCAGCCGGCGGCGCAGTTCCGCCTCCAGCGTTTCGGGACTCCAGGTGTCGTTGAAGCGCACGTTCAGCGAGGCACGCGCCTCGTTCGGCACCACGTTTGGTGACGGGTTGCCCACATCGACTGTGGTGATCTCCAGCGTCGAGGGGCCGAAATAGGCGGTTCCGGAATCAAGAGGACTGGCCTCGACTGCCGCCAGAAGCCGAACAAGGGCGCGGATCGGATTGGTGGTATGCTCGGGATAGGCGACGTGGCCCTGCCGGCCCTTGACCAGAAGCCGACAGGTCAGCGAGCCGCGCCGCCCGATCTTGATCATGTCGCCGAGGCGTTCGGGGTTGGTCGGCTCGCCGAGCAGGCAATGGTCGAAGCGCTCGCCGCGGGCATGCGCCCATTCGAGCAGCTTGACGGTGCCGTTGACCGCCGGACCCTCCTCGTCTCCGGTGACCAGAAACGCGATCGAGCCGGGAAAATCGGGATTGTCGCGCACGAACTGGATCGCAGCTGCAGTCATCCCGGCCAGCCCGCCTTTCATGTCGCAGGCCCCGCGCCCGTGCAGCACGCCGTCGATGATCGCGCCGGAAAACGGATCGCCGGCCCAGCGCGCAGTGTCGCCCGGCGGCACCACATCGGTGTGGCCGGCAATCACGAACACCGGGCTGGCGCTGCCGAAGCGGGCATAGAGATTGTGGACATCCGGATAGCCCGCCTCGCTGAACACAGGACGATGCACCGTGAAGCCGGCAGCCGCCAGTTCTGTCGCCAGCAGCGCGAGCGCGCGCCCTTCATGGGGCGTGACAGACGGGCAGCGCACGAGCGCCTGCGCCAGCGCGACGGGATCAGCCCCCACGAGCGGTGTCAACATGGCATCAGTCGCGCAGCAGGTCGTTGATCGCTGTTTTGGAGCGCGTCTGCGCATCCACGGTCTTGACGATCACGGCGCAATACAGCGACGGGCCGGGTGTGCCGTCGGGCAGCGGCTTGCCCGGCAGGGAGCCGGAGACCACAACTGAATAGGGCGGCACCTTGCCGATGTGAACCGCGCCGGTGCTGCGGTCGATGATCTTTGTTGAGGCGCTGATGAACACGCCCATCGAGATGACCGACCCCTCACCCACGATGACACCCTCGACCACCTCGGAGCGGGCGCCGACAAAGCAGTTGTCCTCGATGATGGTCGGGTTGGCCTGAAGCGGCTCAAGCACGCCGCCGATGCCGACCCCGCCGGAGAGGTGGACGTTCTTGCCGATCTGCGCGCAGGAACCGACCGTGGCCCAGGTGTCGACCATCGTGCCCTCGTCGACGCGGGCGCCGACATTCACGAAGGACGGCATCAGCACCACATTGCGGGCAATGAAGGCCGAGTGGCGGACGACCGCGCCGGGCACCATGCGGAAGCCCGCCTCCCGAAAACGGTTGGCCCCCCAGCCATGGGTCTTGGTCTGCACCTTGTCCCAGCCATAGACCGGGCTGTCCGCAGAACCAGCGTTGTCGCTGTCGAACGGCATCACGGCATTGTCGTTCAGCCGGAAGGACAGCAGCACGGCCTTCTTCAGCCATTGATGCGTGACCCAGGCACCGTCAATCTTCTCTGAAACGCGCAAGGCACCTGTGTCGAGCAAGCCGAGTGCCTCGGTGACGGCGTCCCGGACGCGGCCCGATGTGGCGGGGCTCACGCTGGCCCGATCCTCCCAGGCAGCCTCGATGCTGCGGGCGAGATCGTTGGTGTTTGCCGTATGCTGGCTCATGGCCGTCAGTCCCCGGGAATGTCATGCGCGAATGCTGGCGCACGAAAAGCCGATGACGCGCCCCCAGTCAAGCGCGCTGCAGGCTGCCGGCGGTGCCGCATCTCGCAAAGCCACTGCGACAACAGGCGGGATCGTTCAAATTTGAGCGAAATTGGCAAGTCAAATCAAAGCAGTTTCAGCCATCAATGGTGAGGGGGGACTTAGACGGGACGACCATGATCATCTTTCCGGGCATGAAGGGCAGGCGCGACGCCTACCGGCTGGCGCTGCTTGTCACAGCAGGCGCCGTCGTGGCGTCGGTCGCGCTCGCGCTCGCAGCCCTGCACACCATGGTGCCGGCGACAATGCTGCCGATCGTTCCTCACGCCACTGCGTTCACCGTCATCGCCACCACGGCTATCAGCGCCATCGTCGCCGGCCCGGCAAGCCTGATGCTGTGCCTCCAAATCCTGCGCGCCAACCAGCTTGGCGAGCAGATCAGGCGCGCAGCGCTCACCGATCCCTTGACCGGACTGCCGAACCGTACTGCCCTGCTTGACCGATTGAAGGATGCGATAGATGCCTGCCAGCGCGCCGGGCAGACAGGTGCGCTGCTCTACATCGATCTCGATCATTTCAAGATGATCAACGATCACCACGGCCATGCCGGCGGCGATGCGGCGCTGCGCCATGCCGCACGGATCATGCGCGAGATGATCGAGCCCGGCATGGTGCTAGGTCGCTTCGGCGGCGAGGAGTTCGTCGCATTCGCCCATGATTCCGGCAGGGCGGCAGCGACCGCGATGGCCATGATCCTGGCACTCCGGTCCACATCAGCCCAGCACCACGGCACCGACATCTGCGTCACCGCCAGCATCGGCATTGCAGTGATGGGAGATGCCGCCACGCCCGAAGCCCTGCTCGCCAACGCCGACCGTGCGCTTTATCTCGCGAAGTCCGCGGGCCGCGACCGGGTGGTGCATCACGAGGATATCCGCGATCTCGAAGCTTCCCTGCGCAGGGCTGGCAGCGCACACCAGCATCAGGACTTGGCGGCTGCCGCCTGATCAGCGGACGGCGCGCAGGAAGCCGGTCAGATCGCTGGTGATATGATGGACATGGCCGGCGTCGATCGCGGCCTGCTCCCATGCCTCACGGAACGGATCGGGGGTCTTGGGCAGGATAAGCACCGTCTTCATGCCCACATCATGTGGCACGATCAGGTTCTTCTCGATGTCCTCGAACATCGCCGCCCGGGTCGGATCGACGCCGTGCCGCGCGAAGAACTGGTCGAACGTGGCCCGCTCCGGCTTCGGCGTGAAGCCCGCCTCGATGATACCGAACAGGCCGTCGAACTTGTCGAGAATACCGAGTTTTCCGGCAATGTTCTCGGCATGCTTGATCGTGCCGTTGGTCAGGATCAGCTTGCGGCCCGGAAGGTCGGCAATGGCCTGCCCCAGCGCAGGGTCGGGCTCCAGCGCCGCCAGATCGATGTGATGCACGAAATCGAGGAAGTCATCCGGCTTGATGTCGTTCTCGCGCATCAAACCCTTCAGCGTCGTACCGTAGCGATGATAGTAGTATTTCTGAAGCGCACGCGCCGAAAGCCCGTCGAGGCCGAACAACTCCGTCACGAACAGCGTGATCCGCGCGTCGACCTGCGGCCAGACACGCGCCTCGTGAGGATACAGCGTGTTGTCGAGGTCGAACACCCAGGTGTCGACATGGGCGAAATCGCGTTTGGCAGTGAGGGCAATCGGATGCTGGTTCAAGGTGGACCCGGGAGTGATGTGCCACCGCCAGAAGCGGAGCCTTTAGATGGGCCTGTCAGACTGCATGACAATGGTTAAACCCGTGTAAGGGCCAGGAACCGGCCCGGGACAAGGCGCGCATCAGCCCGCCAACCGGCCCAGATGCGCATTGAGCGCACGTTTGAGCACATCCTTCATTGGTTCGGAAGCAGCCAGGATCTCGGCGGCCTTGAAGAAATCGAGCCCGGCAAAGGCGCCCACATCCGGCCGCAGCAGAACGTCGGGCGGACTGCGCTCGATCATCCGCTGCACGACCGAACTCATCAGGATCTGCGATGCCCCGAACATCGCCTCCAACGGCTCCGGCACGCGCCTGTCCGAAACGAAGGCCGCACCGCAGACATCGACCGCGATCACGAAGCGCCGGCCATCGACCAGATGCTGGTAAGGCAAGGGGTTCACCGCCCCGCCATCGATCAGCACCTGTTCGTGGATCACAACCGGGCGCACCATGCCGGGCAGCGCCATCGAGGCCCCGACGGCCGGCGTCAGCGCGCCACGCGACAGCACGACCTCGCTGCGCATGTGGAAATCGGTCGCCACCGCCATGAACGGGATCTTCAAGGCCTCGAAACGGTCAGGAACGGCCTCGGGCCAGAACAAGTCCAGCAGCCGCTCGGCATCGACCAGCACCGGGTTGCCAAGTCCGGACCGGTTGATCAACTGCGATAGCTTGCCGACCCTGGCCTCGAACAGCTTGGCCACCACGCGCGGGCGCTGGCGGAACGATGCCAGCACGAACGCCCTGAGGGCGCGCCCAGGCATGCCGGCCGCATAGGCAGCGCCGATGATCGCACCAATCGAGGAACCGGCCAGCGCGACTGGCCTGATGCCAAGCTCATCCAGAGCCTCCAGCGCCACGATGTGGGCAAGCCCGCGCGCCCCGCCCGCTCCGAGCGCCAGCGCCACCTGCGGGCCGGCGACGGGCAGGTGCGTGACGGCCGGCAGCAAGCCCCCCATCAGGCGAGCAAGCCGCGGAGCGCCGCCAGCGTGCCGGGCGCGTCCTCCTCGGCCACGAAATGCCCGCCTGAAACCTGCGTGCCGACCGCATCCGGAGCAAATGATCCGCGCCAGACATCGAGCGGGTTCACGTCCTTGCCGGTCAGATAGAAGTTGCCCCAGACCAGCAGCGTCGGACAGCCCACGACCTTGCCGGCCTTTAGGTCGGCCAGATCGGCGTCGAGATCGAGCGTGGCACCCGCGCGATAATCCTCACACATGGCGTGGATGCGGGTCGGGTCATTGCAACTGGCCCGGTAGCTCGCCAGCGCCCCGGACGAAAACGCATCCAGACTGGCGCTGGCCGTCCATCTGGCCATCAGGCCCTCGAAATAGGCCGCCGGATCGAGCCCGATCTCGCGTTCGGGGCCGGGCTTCTCCCCAGCGAGAAACGTCCAGTGCGCGCCGGGCATTGCACCTGCCTTGATCTGCTGCCAGACGAAGAAGGTCGGCAGGATGTCGAGCAGGGCGAGCCTGGTCAGTCGCCCGGGATGATCCAGCGCCAGCCGATAGGCCACGCGTGCCCCCCGGTCGTGGCCGGCCACCGCGAAGGTGACGTGGCCAAGCTGCTCCATGATCGCGACGATGTCCTTGCCCATCTCGCGCTTGGCATAGCGCGCGCCGCCCTGGCTCGGCGGAGCGGAGGACCAGCCATATCCGCGCAGGTCGGGACAGATCACCGTGTGCGTCTGAGCCAGTTGCGGCGCGATGTGGTGCCACATCGCGTGGGTCTGTGGAAAGCCGTGGATCAGCACGAGCGGTGGCCCTGAGCCGCCGACGCGGGCAAAGATGCGGCCCTCGTCGCCATCCAGCCATTTTGCCTCGAAGCCGGGAAACAGCGCGGATGTGTCGTTCATCGAAAAGGCCTCGTCAGCTCAGAGCCCGCCAGCCGATGTCCCGGCGGCAGAACCCGCCATCCCATGTGATGGCATCGACCGCAGCATAGGCCTTCGCGCGCGCCGCCGCCACTGTCGGCCCGAGCCCGACGAGATTGAGCACGCGGCCGCCATTGGCCGTGACCACGCCGCCCTGCTCGGCAGTTCCGGCATGGAACACCAGCACGCCATCAAGCGCCTCTGCCGTGTCGATACCCTCGATCACCGCGCCTTTTTCAGGCGTGCCGGGATAGCCGCGCCCGCACATCACGACCGTCAGCGCAGCGTCGTCCCACCAGCGCACGTCAATATTGGCCAGCAGGCCATCGCACGCGGCCAGCAAGGCCGCCACCAGGTCGGACTTCATGCGCGGCATCAGCACCTCGCATTCCGGATCACCGAAGCGGGTGTTGTATTCAATCAGCTTCGGGCCCTCATCAGTGATCATCAGCCCGGCGAACAGGATGCCGATGAACGGCGTGCCGCGCCGCGCCATCGCCGCCATCGTCGGTCGGATGATCGTGGCCATGACCTCATCCTGCAGGGTTGCCGTCATCACTGGCGCAGGTGAATAAGCACCCATACCACCCGTGTTCGGGCCAGTGTCGCCCTCTCCGACCCGCTTGTGATCCTGCGCCGACGCCAGCGGCAATGCGGTCTTGCCGTCACACAGGGCAAAGAAACTGACCTCCTCGCCGACCATGCACTCCTCGATGACGACCTCGGCACCGGCTTGTCCGAGGCCACCGGCGAACATCATCTCCAGCGCCTCCTCGGCTTCCTCCAGGTCTTGCGCCACCACCACGCCCTTGCCGGCGGCCAGCCCGTCAGCCTTGATCACGATCGGCGCGCCATGGGCGTAGACATGGGCTAGCGCCGGCTCCAGCGCATCGAAACGGGCATAGTCCGCCGTCGGGATGCCGGCTTCCCGGCACAACTCCTTGGTGAAGGCCTTGGACCCCTCCAGCCGCGCCGCCGCCTTGCGCGGGCCGAAAGCCTTGATGCCAGCGGCTGTCAGATCATCGACCAGCCCGGCCACAAGCGGGCCTTCCGGCCCAACCACGACGAGCCCGACATCATGGCTGGCGCAGAAGGCGATGACATCGCCGTGGTTGGCGACGTCCATGGCGACGTTGACGCCGCAGCGGGCCGTGCCCGGATTGCCCGGAGCGATGAACAGCATGTCGCACAGCGGCGAGGCAGAGATTTTCCAGGCCAGCGCATGTTCGCGGCCGCCAGAACCGATCAGCAGAATGTTCATGCGCGCGGTTTAGCCCCAAGCCGGTGCGTTGTTCAATGGCCTTGCTGCCACCCCCTCCCCCGACGCCCGGAAACCTGCCACAACCACGGCATGGAGCCTGAGTCGAACCCTGCCACCAATGCGCTCGAGTGGAGCGTGTCCGACCTGTCCGGCGCGCTGAAGCGCACGATCGAGGACCAGTTCGGCTTTGTCCGGGTGCGCGGCGAGATTTCCGGCTATCGCGGCCCTTCCGCCTCCGGCCATGTCTATTTCTCGCTGAAGGACTCCAACGCCAAGATCGACGCCGTGATCTGGAAGGGCGTGTTCGGCCGGCTGAAGACCAAGCCGCAGGAAGGGCTCGAGATCATCGCCACCGGCAAGATCACCACCTTCCCCGGCAAATCCTCCTACCAGATCATCATTGACCACATCGAGCCTGCCGGCCTTGGCGCGCTGATGGCCCTGCTGGAGGAGCGGCGGCGCAAGCTGGCGACCGAGGGTCTGTTCGATGAAGCCCGCAAGCAGATCCTGCCCTATCTGCCAGTGGTGATCGGCGTCATCACTTCGCCCACCGGCGCGGTTCTTCGCGATATCCTGCACCGGCTGGAGGATCGCTTTCCCCGCCGGGTTCTGGTCTGGCCGGTGCGCGTGCAGGGCGAGACCAGCGGCGCCGAGGTCGCTGCCGCTATCAGGGGCTTCAACGCGATGGTGCCAGGCGGTGCGATCCCGCGCCCCGATGTGCTGATCGTGGCGCGCGGCGGCGGCTCGCTCGAAGACCTGATGAGCTTCAACGATGAGGTCGTGGTGCGGGCCGCAGCCGCCTCCGGCATTCCGCTGATCTCGGCGGTGGGCCACGAAACCGACTGGACGCTGATCGACTATGCTTCGGACCTGCGCGCCCCGACCCCGACTGGCGCAGCCGAAAAGGTGGTGCCCGTGCGCGGCGAGTTGCTCGCGACGGTCGATGACCTGTCTCGCCGACGCTCCGCAGCCATCCGTCGACTTTTCGAGCAGCGCCGCCAGGGCCTGCGCGCTGCCGCAAGGGCGCTGCCAAGCCGCGAGACCTTGCTCAACGTGCCGCGCCAGAGGCTCGATCTTGCGGCGACGCGCCTTCCCGCCGCCCTGCGAGCCAATGCACTCGGCTTCGAGCGACGCCTCTCGGCTCTGAGCCAGCGCCTGCAACGCCGCTCGCCACAGGTGCGCCTCGGCATGGCCCGCGAGCGGCTGGGCGCGTTGACTCAACGCCTCATCGCCGCCCGCCAAGCGATTCTGCGCGAAGAGAAAAAACGCATCGACCGCGAGCGCGAGCGCCTCGGCCAGCTGTTGACGCGAGCCCGCCGCGCGCTGGCTTCGATGGCCAGCCAGCGCAGCGCGCGTATCGCGGCCAGCGCGCAACTGCTGGAAGCCCTGAGCTACACCGGCGTGCTGAAGCGCGGCTTTGCGCTGGTCCGCGACGCAGGCGGCAACCCGGTAAGGAACATGGCTTCAGCGCCGCCCGGCACAGCCCTCACGGTCGAGTTCTCTGACGGAAAAGTGGGTGTGACGGTGGATGGAGGGACGGGTCCGAAACCGGTTCCCGCACCGCGAAAGCTGCAGGCTCCGCCACAAGGTGGCCTGTTCGATTGACGTCCGCCCCGTGATGACGGCGCGGGACGGTAGCCACAGCGCCCGATCAGCGCCGGATGATCGTGCCCGCGCCAGCATCGGTGAACAGCTCGATCAGCACCGCGTGCGGCACCTTGCCGTCGAGGATGACCACCGCCTCGACGCCCTTTTCCAGCGCGTAGATGCAGGTCTCGATCTTGGGGATCATGCCGCCGGTGATGGTGCCATCGGCAATCAGCTTGCGGCACTGCTCCATGGTCAGTTCCTTGATGAGCTGCTTGTTCTTGTCGAGCACGCCTGGCACATCCGTGAGCAGAAGCAGGCGCTTGGCCCCGAGCGCACCGGCAATGGCCCCGGCGAACGTATCGGCATTGACGTTGTAGGTCTGGCCATCCGCCGCCGAGCAGACGGGCGCCAGCACCGGAATCAGCTCCGCTTTGAGCACGGCGTTGAGCACGGTCGTATCGACGTTCTCGGGCTCGCCGACAAAGCCCAGATCGAGGATCTGCTCGATCTTCGAATCGGGATCGACCATGGTCCGGTGCACCTTGCGCGCCGTGACCATATTGCCGTCCTTGCCGCACAGGCCGATGGCCTTGCCGCCCTCGCGTGTGATGTAGCCCACGATTTCCTTGTTCACGGAACCGGCCAGCACCATCTCCACGACATCCACCGTGGCGGCATCGGTGACGCGAAGGCCCTGCTTGAACTCGCTCTTGATGTTGAGCTTGTCCAGCATCCGCGCGATCTGTGGCCCGCCGCCATGGCACACCACGGGCTTGAGGCCCGATTGCTCGAGCAGCACCACGTCTTCGGCGAAGTCCTCAGCCGTGGCGGCATCGCCCATGGCATTGCCGCCATACTTGATGCAGACGACCTGCTGGTCATAGCGCTGCATGTGCGGCAGGGCCTGCACCAGAAGGTCAGCCTGAAGCGAGGGCGAAAGCTTCGTAAGGTCGGTCATGGTGCGGGGCTCCGGCGCGCAGGCCAGACAGGCAGCGCTCAGGTGGCGGTCAGGGGCGGCTCGATCGCCGCGCTTCTAGCTGATCGTCAGCGCCTGTGAAAGCGCCTTCACGCGCCACGTCTGATGAGTGGCAGCACGGCGAGGCCCAGCCAGCTCGTGATCATCAGCATGCCGCCGGCCGGGCTCGCCATCGCAAACAGCCTCTGCCCGGCCAGAGCCCGCATCGCCAGATCGCCGGAGAAGAGGATCACGCCTACGGCCATCAGTGAAATCAGGTAGATGGCCGCGCGTCCCGGCAGCAGATCAAGCTTGCGCGCCGCTGTCAGCGCCACCAGTGCGGCAGCATGAATCAGCAGCATTTGCGCCGCAATCGCCGCCGAGGGCTGGCCTGTATGTGTGGCATAGGCCCAGAGCCCGACGCCCAGCGCGCCGAACAGGCCGGCAATCATCAGATGGAGTTGGCTTGCACGCATCAGGTACGGTGTCACGCGGCGGCGCCCCGCTCAAGCGCGCATATGAGCACACTGCGCCAGCTCGCCGCCGCCGGATTGCGAGGCGCTACTGGCCGCGCTCGCTCAGCAGGCGCGCGATGCTGGCCCGCAGGTCTGCAATGCCCTCGCCGTCGTGGCTCGATGTCAGCGCGATTTCGGGAAAAGCCGCCGGACGACGCTTGATGGCTGCAGCCGTCCGCTCCAGCAGCGCCGGAATCTCGGACCTCTTCACCTCATCCGCCTTGGTCAGCACGATCTGGTAGGAGACGGCGGCCTTGTCGAGCGTCTCCAGCACCTCGGTATCGACCTCCTTGAGGCCATGGCGGGCATCAATCAGCAGATAGACGCGCGCCAGATTGGGCCGCCCGCGCAGATAGTCGTGGATCAGCTTGGTCCAGGTCTCGACCTTCTGCTTGCCGACAGCTGCAAATCCGTAGCCCGGCATGTCGACGAGCGTGGCGCGGTCGCCGATGCGGAAGAAGTTGAGCTGCTGGGTGCGACCTGGCGTATGCGAAGTGCGGGCCAGCGCCTTGCGGCCGGTCAGCGCGTTGACGAGGCTGGATTTGCCGACGTTCGAGCGGCCAGCCAGCGCGAACTCGAACCCGGTCATGGGCGGCAGGCCATCAGTCTTGCTGGCCGCCCAGATGAATTGCCAGTCGCCGGCAAACAGCTTGCGGCCGGCTTCGCTGAAGTCAGGATCCTGATCGGTCATGGCGCGTCTTACGCGACCGCGCGCAGCGCGTCGATATCCGCGCCGGCAATCAGCGCCACATTCGCCTGGATGGTCTCAACGGGCCAGTCCCACCACCGGATCGCCAGCAGGGCGGAAATGGTCGCCGCGTCGAAGCGCAGATGTTTCACCACGCCCGGATTGCCGACAACGACCCCATAGGGCGGCACGTCCTTCGCCACCACCGCGTGGGCGCCGATGATGGCCCCGTCGCCAACCGTGACGCCTGGCATGATGACGGCATCGCGCCCGATCCAGACATCATTGCCGATCACCATGTCGCCGCGGCTTTTCAGCCCGTCAGCGCTGAACGCGGGTTTGTCGGTGAACCCGACCATGTTGAACGGATAGGTCGAGAACCCGTCCATCGGATGGTTGGCGCCGTTCATGATGAACTGGGCACCCTGCGCAATGGCCACGAACTTGCCGATGATCAGGCGGTCGCCGATGAATTCGAAGTGGTAGCGCACGCAGCGGGTCTCGAAGTGCTCGGGGCCTCGCGAGTCGTCGTAGTAGGAAAACGCGCCAACCTCGATCAGCGGGCTCTTCACCACAGCCCTCAGATAGGCCGTGCCCTTCCAGCCCGCGATCGGGTGCCGGATTGATGGATCAGGGGTGGGCATGGCCCGCGCCCGTCAGGCCACGCGCTCCGGTGCGGCGATCGTCAACTCTTGCCGGCATCCGCCGCCGGCTTCTTGGCGAACATCGACTTGAGGTTGTCCCACAGCTCGATCTTGGTGCCGAACTTCTTCATGATGTAGGCCTGCTGGAGGATCGACAGGAAGTTGTTCCACGTCCAGTAGATCACAAGGCCGGCGGGGAACGAGCCAAGCAGGAAGGTGAAGAACACCGGCATCCAGGTGAACACCATCTTCTGCACGGGATCGGTCGGCTCCGGGTTGAGCTTCATCTGCACGAACATCGTGATGCCCATCAGGATCGGCCAGACGCCGAGCAGCAGCATCGCCGGCACCGCGAAGGGCAGCAATCCGAACAGGTTGAAGATCGAGGTCGGGTCAGGCGCAGCCAGATCCCTGATCCAGCCGAAGAACGGCGCATGCCGCATCTCGATGGTCACGAACAGCACCTTGTAGAGCGCGAAGAAGACCGGGATCTGGATCAGCACCGGCCAGCAACCCGCGAGCGGATTGATCTTCTCCTTCTTGTAAAGCTCCATCAGCGCCTGCTGCTGCTTCATCTTGTCATCGGCGAAGCGCTCGCGGATCGAGACCATCTCGGGCTGGACAGCCTTCATCTTGGCCATCGAGGCATAGGACTTGTTGGCGAGCGGGAAGAAGATCAGCTTGATCAGCACGGTGACCAGCAAGATCGCCACGCCGAAATTGCCGAACAGATGATAGAACCAGTTGATGGCATAGAACATCGGCTTGGTGATGAAATAGAACCAGCCCCAGTCGATCATCAGATCGAAGCGCTTGATGTTCAGGGACTTTTCATAGCCGTCGACGGTGGCGACTTCCTTGGCCCCGGCGAAGAGCCGCGTCGTCGCGCTTGCGCTGGCACCCGGCGCAATTGTCACGCCTTCGCCCAGATAATCGACCTGGAAGGTCTTGTTCCCGGCCATGTTGACCGAGTAGCGACCCTCGAACTTGCGCTCCTGATCGGGGATCACGGCAGCGGCCCAGTACTTGTCGGTGATGCCGAGGAAGCCGCTGGTCAGATCCTTCCAGACCTTGCCGCGCTGGGAGCCGCCGAGCACAGCTTCCTTCTCGACGTTGTCATAGGTGTATTCCTGCAGACCATTGTTGCCGAGAACACCGATCAGGCCCTCGTGCAGCACGAAGTAGCCTTGCGTCACCGGCTTGCCATGGCGTGCAACCAGACCATACGGGAACAGCGTCACCGGCGCGCCGGTGGCATTTTCGACCGTGTCGGTGATATTGAACATCGCATTCGCATCGACCCCGATCACGCGTTTGAAGGTCAGGCCCTGCCCGTTGTTCCAGGTCAGGGTCACCGGCTGCGCCGGGGTCAGCGTCGTTCTGTCAGCCGTCCACAAGGTCTGCGGGCCTGGCACTGCAGCCGCGACGCCGGCGCCCAGCGCCCAGCCGAAATCGGCATAATAGGCGTCGGGGCCGTTCTGCGGTGAAAACAGCACGATGTTGGGGCTCTTGGGATCAACCGTCTCACGGTAGGCCTTGAGCGACACATCGTCGATGCGTCCACCCAGCAACGAGATAGAACCCATCATGCGCGGCGTGTCGATGGTCACGCGCGGCGATGCCTGCAGAGCGGCCTCACGGGTCACGGCTCCTGGCAGCGCCGGCACGGTGCCGGGGGTTACGGCATTGGGCGTTGCCACGCCGGGTGCGGCAGCACCGGGTGCGACGCCCGGTGTCGGCGTCACCACACCAGGCTGCGCCGGCTGGATCTGCTGCGCTGCCTTGCGCTGCTGTTCCATCTGCGGAACACCATAAAAGTAGTTCCAGCCCAGCAGAACCACCGCTGACAGCACGATCGCAAGCAGGAGGTTCTTGTTGTCTTCGCGGTTCATCATGACCGTTTCGTCTCGTGTTGTGCTGAGCGAGTTGCGTTGGCAGTTCGATGGCTGTCGGCAGGTCTGTCAGCGAACGCTGGCCTTGCTGCGTCGACAACGGCCGCCGCTGGCCGCTGTGTCCGCTGCGGGCGCGCTTTGGTCAAGGCATCCCGGAAGCTGTGCACCAGTTCAACGTACGCTGCACTGATTGTTTCCGCCCTTGCCACCGCGACAATGTCGCGGTCCGTCGAGTTCAAGACATAGGCTTCGTGGGCGGCCGCCCTCAGCCTGCGCCGGATGCGGTTGCGTTTCACTGCATTGCCCGCCTTCCGCGAGGCCGTCAGCCCGATCCGGATGCCGACGCCATCATCTGGCCGATCCAAAACCTGGATGACCAACGCAGATGAACGAAAGCGGCGACCGTTACCAGCCGCCGCCTGAAACTCTGATCGCTTGGTGAGATGGATCAGGCGCGGTGCGGACGTGCGCATGCAGTCCTCCAGAACCCTTGCCGTAACAACGCTGAACGACGGATCGATGCAAGGAAGCAACCTTGCAGGCAGCAGGACCGCCTCACGCGGCCCTGCCCCGATCGTCACGCCGAGAGGCGCTTGCGACCGTGGGCGCGACGGGCAGCGAGCACCTTGCGACCACCAACAGTTGCCATGCGGGCGCGGAAACCGTGACGGCGCTTCCGCACGAGCTTGCTTGGCTGATAAGTTCTCTTCACGGAACGTCTCCGGTCTTCAACGGGGGCGAGGGGGATGGCGCGTCGCAAAACGCTGCAATACCGCCCACTCACATGATAGCGCAAGAATGAGGGCGCTCACCAAAAGACGAGCTCCAGACTTGGGCCGGCTTATGACGGATGGAGCCAGCCAAGTCAACCACGCAGCCGCCCTTCCGGCAGCCCGGAAACATGCCCCGAACAGGACAGGGAACAGGATGGAGAGAACGGCGAGGTGCGGTGCCGCACACGCCGCACACCCGGTCTCGGCTGATGGCCGGACAAGACGGCATCTGGGCCGGTTCGCCGCTTGCGAGGGCATTCGGCGTGGGTTACGCGATAGGAATGTTCGAACAGCTCGGAAACCGCAATGGCTGATGTTCTGAGGCCTGATCTGTGTGTGATCGGGGCCGGTTCGGGCGGCCTGTCCGTGGCAGCCGCGGCGGCGATGTTCGGCGTGCCGGTCGTGCTGGTCGAGCGTCACAAGATGGGCGGGGACTGCCTCAACGTCGGCTGCGTGCCCTCCAAGGCCCTCATCGCGGCAGCACACCGGGCCGAGGACATTCGCCGCGCCGCGCCGTTCGGCCTTGTGGCCCCAGCGCCCCAGGTGCACTTCGCCCGCGTCCAGGCCCATGTCGCCGAGGTAATCGGCGCCATCGCCCCCAACGATTCGGTCGAGCGTTTCACCAGCCTTGGCGTGCGCGTGCTGCTTGGCGAAGCCAGCTTCCTTGATCGGCGTACCATCCGCGTCGGCGAGATCGAGGTGCGGCCGCGCCGCTTTGTCATCGCCACCGGCTCGCGCCCGGCCGCTCCGCCGGTTCCCGGGCTGGAGACGGTGCCTTATCTGACCAATGAAACGGTGTTTGACCTGACAGCCCGGCCTGAGCATCTGGTCGTGCTCGGCGGCGGGCCCATCGGCACGGAGCTTGGCCAATCCTTCCGCCGTCTCGGCGCGCGGGTCACGCTGATCGAATTCGCCCGCCTGCTTGGCCGCGAGGACGAGGAGGCCGCGGGCTTCGCGCTCCGCGCGCTCAGGGCCGACGGCGTTGATGTCCGGGAACGCGCCAAGGCTGTCAAGGTCGAAGGCGAGGCTGGTGCCATCCGCGTCACGCTTGACAGCGGCGAGGTCATAGCCGCCTCGCATCTTCTGGTCGCGGCAGGCCGCACGCCCAACATCGAGGCGCTCAACCTTGATGCGGCCGGCATCCGCCACAATGCGAAGGGCGTTGATGTCGATGCGGGCCTCAAGACCTCGAACCGCCGCATCTACGCCATCGGCGATTGCGCGACCGGCGCGACGGACGGGCTGCAATTCACCCATGTCGCCAACTACCATGCCGGCATCGTCATCCGGAACGCGCTGTTCCGCCTTCCGGCAAAAGTCAGCAACCGCGCCATCCCGCGCGTGACCTACTGCGACCCCGAGATTGCCAGCGTCGGGATGAGCGAAGAGGCTGCGCGTGCGGCTGGGCACACGGTTCAGATCCTGCGCTGGCCCTTTGCCGAGAACGACCGTGCCCAGGCCGAGCGCGCACCTGATGGCATGATCAAGGTTGTGATCGACAAGAAGAGCCGCATCCTCGGCGTAGTGATCGCAGGCAAGACTGCCGGTGACCTGCTGCTGCCCTGGATCATTGCTGTGCAGAAGGGCTGGAAGATCGGCGAGATGACCGGCTTCGTCTTCCCCTATCCCACATTGTCGGAGGTTTCCAAGCGTGTGGCCGTAACCCATTTCGGCCCTCTCGCAGGAAAGCCATGGATTCGCCGCATCCTCGGGTTCTTGAGGAAGCTTGGCTGAGGCATCGCGTTTGGACGCATCGAAGATCGACACCAGCAATGCCACTCTCGATCCGCCTCCGGCGCGGTCGCGCTGGCGCATGGGCCTGTCGCTGAAGCTGCTGACACTGACGATCATCTTCGTGATGGTGGCGGAGATCATGATCTTCGTGCCCTCAGTGGCCAACTTCCGCCGCAACTGGCTCGATGATCGGCTGGCAGCGGCACAGGTCGCCGTCATGGTGCTGGAAGCCTCGCCGCGCGAAGGCCTGCCGGCCGGCCTTGAAACCCAGCTGCTGGACGGCGTCGGTGCCCTCGCCATCGCGGCGCGTGCCGGCGGTGCCCGTCGCCTGCTGGCACAAGAGAACCTGCCTCCGGAAGTGGGCCGGACCGTCGATCTGCGCGACAGCGGGCGCATGACCTCGATCGTCGAGAGCTTCGACATCCTGTTCAACGGTGCCGAGCGGCGCATCCGCGTCATCGGCCGCTCGATGGGCGAAGCGGATTTTGTGGAAATCGTCATCGACGAACGACCGCTCCGTTACGCCATGCTGGAGTTTGCCCGCAACATCGCCTGGATCTCGCTGTTCATCGCCGTCATGACAGCCGGCTTGCTCTTCCTGGCGCTGAGCTGGCTGATCATCCGCCCGGTCAAGCGGCTGGCGGGCAACGTCATGGCCTTCGCCGGCGATCCCGAAGACCCGAACCGCATCGTCACGCCCTCCGGCCGGCAGGACGAGATCGGCGACGCCGAAATCGCCCTCGCCGGCATGGAACGGACGCTGGCCAGTTCGCTGCGCGAGAAGAAGCGGCTCGCCGCCGTGGGCCTCGCTGTGAGCAAGATCAACCATGACCTGCGCAACATGCTGGCATCGGCGCAGCTTCTGTCGGACAGGATCGGCGAATCGAAAGACCCATCCGTGCAGCGCTTCGGCCCCAAGCTGATCGCGACCCTTGGCCGCGCCATCGATTTCTGCCAGTCGACGCTCGCCTATGGCCGGGTCACCGAGCCTGATCCGCAACGCAGGCCGGTGTCGCTGGCAGCGCTGGCCAACGATGTCGGCGACATGCTTGGCTATGGCCAGCCCGGACAGCCGCGCCTCGACAATCGTGTCAGCACCGAGATGCGCGTCTCGCTCGACCCGGACCAGATGTTCCGCGTGCTGTCGAACCTGCTGCGCAATGCCGGGCAGGCGCTTGCCGCATCGCGCACCCCCGATCCGGTCGTCACCATCACCTGCGAGCAGGCCGAGGGGCGTAGCATCATCCGCGTGGCCGACAACGGCCCTGGCGTGCCGCAGCGGGCGCGCGGCCTGCTGTTCGAAGCCTTCAGCGGCTCGACGACCGCTGGCGGCACCGGGCTTGGCCTTGCCATCGCTGCCGAGTTGGTCCGCCTGCACGGCGGCAGCATCGAACTGGAATCGAGCGAAACCGGCGCGGTCTTCCGCATCGAGATTTGACCGGATCGGCCCGCACGGTCACGACGACGGCAGCGGAATGAATTCGCTGTCGCCCGGCACGCCATCAAACCGGCCTGACTGCCAAGCCTGCTTGGCTTGATCGATGCGCTCTTTCGAGGATGACACGAAGTTCCACCAGATGTGGCGCGGCCCGTCCATGGGATCACCGCCAAGCAGCATCAGACGTGCATTGGACAGCGCCAGAACCGAAATCCGGTCGCCCGGACGGAAGATCAGCAGCCGCCCTGCCCCGAAGCTGTCGCCGGCAATGTCGATCTCGCCCGACACGACATAGATCGCGCGCTCCTCGTAGTCAGCATCGAGCGGCAGGATTGCTCCCGGTGCCAGCACCGCCTCGGCATAGAACGCCGCCCACGGGAAGCTGACCGGCGAGGTCTCGCCATAGGCCGAACCCATGATCAGCCGCGTGCGCAGGCCATTGTCGCGAATGACCGGAAGGTCTTCCACACCGTGATGAACGAAGGCCGGTGGCTGTTCCTCGTGCGTCTTGGGCAAGGCCGCCCAGGCCTGGATGCCGAACAGGCGCGAGCCTCGTACCCTGACCTCAGGGGCCGTGCGCTCGGAATGGGTGATGCCGCGCCCGGCCGTCATCAGGTTGAGTTCGCCCGGCCGGATCGCCAGTTCGGTGCCCAGCGAATCGCGGTGCATGATTTCGCCGTCGAACAGGAAGGTCACGGTCGACAGCCCGATATGCGGATGGGGCCGCACATCGAGCCCTTGCCCGAGCAGGAACTCGGATGGCCCCATCTGGTCAAAGAAGATGAACGGCCCGACCATCTTGCGGCCCACCGATGGCAAGGCGCGCCGGACCTCGAACCCGCCAAGGTCGCGGGCACGCGGCACGATCACCTGTTCGATCGCAGCGCAGGCATGGATATCGCCGGGCGCAGGATCATCCGCAGGCTGGTGGGACATGGGCGGTCCTCGTCAACTCCGTGGCTCAAATCTCCCACGCAACAACGGGCGCCGCAAGCGCGTCCATCCGGTTGCGCGTCCATCCGGTTGACGACCCCAAAGGGGCTGAGTACCCGCTAGCTTTCCGGATCGAGCGGCGTCAGGCCGGCAGCCTGCCCGTCGGCGGACACGGACACCTTCTCGATGCGCGCCTCGGCCTTGCTGAGCAGCAGGTCGCAGCGCTTCTTCAACGCTTCGCCACGCTCATAGATGAGGATCGAGTCCTCCAGCGCGACATTGCCGCTTTCGAGCCGGGCCACGATCTGTTCGAGTTGCTGCAAGGCCTGCTCGAAGGCGAGGTCCTTGATGTCATCGTTGGATTTGGGATCGGCCACGGTCTCGACTCGGCATCACGCTGGGGGTTCAGGCTTGTCTGTATCGCGCCCATCCGCCTCCGGGGCAAGCACTGTGCTGTCCCGAGCGGCCGTGCCCCTCAGATCGGCAGGGCGGAGGTGCGCTTGATGGTGCGCAGCGTCATCGTTGAATTGACACGGGTAACGCCTGGCAACTGCGTGATGATCTCGGAATGGATGCGCTCGAAATCGGCGCTGTCCTTGTAGGCCACCTTGACCAGATAGTCGTGGTTTCCGGCCAGCAGATAGCATTCGAGCACTTCCTCGAACTGCATGATGGCCTTTTCGAACCGGTCGAGTGAAGCCCTTCCCTGCTGGTCGAGGGTCACCGAGACATAGGCGGTGCCCGGAAATCCGGCCGTCTTTTCGTCGAGCAACATCGCGTAGCCCTTGATGAGCCCGCTCTCTTCCAGTTGCTTAACGCGGCGCAGGCAGGCCGATGCCGACAGATGCACCCGTTCGGCAAGCTCGGCGTTCGTGATCCGGCCATTCTCTTGCAGAAGCCGGAGGATCGTCCTGTCGCGGGCATCAAGGTCCGGCAACAGCATGGCGGGTCGATGTGCGTTCTCGTTCATCCATCCGTCTCGTTCAACAAGCAGAACACATTTCAATTTTCAAAAAAAGACGGCGGAAACAAAGCCAAGCCCCTATCCCCGTAGAATCAGGCGTTCAACGAAAGTCCGGTCACAGACTTGCAATTCCCGAAGCATCGATGGGAGAAGACGCCTTCGACGCTGCCGATGCGATTAACGCGTAAACACATTCCCTTACGAAAGCCAGCATGCCAGCGCATGGATCTTCATCGAGAACAGCGCGATAATCAGCATCCGTTCCATCAGCCGCATAAACTTGCGATGTTCTTTGCTGTCAGCGCGCTTGGCACCGATTGACATCGGTCAACGCAACGTCATCCCGTTCCCCGACCTCAAGATCACGAACTCATGATCAGGCGGCGCAGACAAAGGCAGCTTCCAACGGGCGCAAGGAGCACGTCCGCACCAGGGCGCATAGGGGTCTCGGGCCGGAATCATCAGCCGGCGCCCAACGCCAGCGAGAAGGGCGTGCCCTCGAAAGCATCCTCGCCGCGTCCGATGCCGGCGATGGCCGTCACCATCCGCCCGTTGCGGCCAAGGATGTCATCGGCAATCGCCACAAGCCGGGCATTGGGGGTTGCCGAGGGTGAGGCCCGGCGCAAGACCAGCGCGATCTCGTCCTCGCCGCGCGACGGATCGAACATGCAGGCCGAGATGTAGGCAGCGGCGGTCGACCGGCTGATGCCGGCCCAGCAATGGATCACCACCGGGCGCTCGCGATCCCAGCCCCGCATGAATGCCATCAGGCGGCGCACATGCTCCTCGCCCGGCGTGATATGCCCGTCCAGAGGCTGCACAATGTCCGACACGCCGATGAACAGGTGCCGGTCCGGCGCAATCGAAGGCGGGCGTTCAACAGCGGTGTTGACATTGATCAGCGTCACCACGTGGCTTGCACCGGTTCTGAGCACCGTGTCATGCAGGCGGGACAGGGGCGAAACGTGCAGTGTCGGCATGCTGTGAAAATAGGATGATTCGATGCCGCGCGACACGCAAATGCGCGTCACCCCACAAGAGCCCGGCGGCGCAGCCTTGCATCTGGCTGCGAGCTATCGCATATGAGCCATGGAAGGTTGGTGAAGGACGTAACACTCGCCAACCGGGTCAGGTCCGGAAGGAAGCAGCCCCAACGAGACCGTGCGGGTCTTCGTCCAGCCTTCCACTTTCAACGCCGAGCCGGGCACCGCGACGACAGGACCAGCGGTCCGCGCAGCGTCGCCACTCCCACCAGAAGACCTGTGAGCGCATGGCCGAAGAGAGCCCCGGCGAGATGCCTGACCAGCCGGGTTTCCTGGATGCCGGCCTTTTGTCCACGCCGGCCCCGCCTGGCCAAGCAGCGGCCTACAAGGTCCTGGCCCGCAAGTATCGCCCGAAGGATTTCACCGACCTGATCGGTCAGGAGGCGATGGTCCGCACCTTGTCCAACGCCTTCAGTTCAGGCCGCATTCCGCAGGCCTGGATGCTGACCGGCGTGCGCGGCGTCGGCAAGACCACGACCGCCCGCATCCTGGCGCGCGGCCTGAACTTCCAGATCGCCGATGGCACTGGTCAGCCCACCATAGAACTGGCCACGCCCGGCATCCATTGCCAGGCCATCATCGAGGGTCGCCACATTGACGTGATGGAGATCGACGCGGCCTCCAACAACAGCGTCGAGAACATCCGCCAGATCAACGATGCGGTGCGCTATTCGCCGGTTTCGGCACGCTACAAGGTCTACATCATCGACGAAGTGCACATGCTCTCAGGCTCGGCCTTCAACGCCTTCCTGAAAACGCTGGAAGAGCCGCCTCCCCACGCAAAGTTCATCTTCGCCACCACCGAGATCCGCAAGGTTCCGGTCACAATCCTGTCGCGCTGCCAGCGTTTCGACCTGCGCCGCATCGAGACGGGCGTGCTCGTCAGCCATCTGGCGCGTATCTGCGCCGCCGAGCAGGTCGAGGCTGACGAGGAAGCACTTCAGGCCATTGCCCGCGCGGCCGAGGGCTCGGCCCGCGATGCCATGTCCCTGCTCGACCAGGCTATTGCCCATGCCGCCGGGCGGATCGGGCTCGATGACGTGAGGGCCATGCTCGGCCTCGCCGACAGGGCCCGCGTCATCGATCTTTTCGAGCTGCTGCTCAAGGGAGACCTGGCGGCAGCGCTGGCCGAACTGAAGGCGCAGTATGATGCCGGTGCCGACCCTGGCACCGTGCTGGGCGAACTGGCGGAATTCACCCATCTCGTGACCCGCCTCAAGATCGTGCCTGAAGCCGGCAAGGACAGCGCCCTCACACAGGCCGAGCGCGTCCGCGGCAGCGCTTTTGCCGAAGCCCTTTCGGTCCGCGTGCTCTCCCGCACCTGGCAGATGCTGCTCAAGGGCATCGCCGAGGTGAAGGAGGCCGGCAGGCCGCTGCCAGCCGCCGAAATGGTGCTCGTCCGCATCGCCCATGCGGCGGATTTGCCGACCCCCGATGAAGCGCTGAAGCTGCTGCAATCGGGCGGCGGGCTGACATCGGGCTCACGCGGAGCCGTGGCGCAGCCCGCGCCGTCCCTGCGCGATTCCGGCTCACAGGCAGGCCCGTCTTCCTCGGCAGGTTTCACGGCCACGCGGCCGGCCTCCGCCATGCCGGCCAGCGTGCCGCGCCCCCTGTCGTCCGGCAGCGCAGGCGGTGCCCAGGCTTCGGCGCAGACAGCCCGGCAACAGGCCCAGCCCGTTGTGCGGGTCGGCTCGCTCGAAGACATCCTGGCGCTGGCCGCGCGGAACCGCGACATCAAGCTGCAAGCGGCGATCCAGCGCGACCTGAGGCTGGTCCGCATCGAACAGGGACGGCTCGACATTTCGCTGGAGCCAACGGGCGACCGCGGCATCATGCAGGAACTGGCCCGCAAGCTGAAGGACTGGACCGGTCAGGTCTGGATGGTGACCCTCCTGCAGGCCGAGGGACAGGCTACCTTGCGCGAGCAGAAGCAGGCGCAGGACCGCGAGCGCAAGGACAGCGCGGCGACGCACCCGGCGGTGCAGGCCCTGATGGCGGCCTTTCCGGGCGCGAAGATCGTCGATGTGCGCAGCCGTATGGCGGCCGAAAGCCCGGATATGGCGCAAGGCGGCGACGAAACAGATGCAGGCCTTGCCGCTTCCCTCGAATCCGGCGAAGGCCTGTTCAACAGCGACGGCGATCCTTATCCGGATATCGAGTTCTGAGCGAACCGGCGCACCAGCCGGTTGGGCGCGCCGGCATCACCTGAACAGGAGCAGATCACATGCGTGACATGATGGGCCTGATGAAGCAGGCACAGCAGATGCAGGCCAAGATGGCCGACATGCAGGCCGAACTCGACAACACCCTGGTCGAGGGCCTCGCCGGCGGCGGCATGGTCAAGGTCATGACCACGGCCAAGGGCGCGATGAAGTCGATCACCATCGACCCCTCGCTGATGAACCCGGACGAGCGCGAAATCCTCGAAGACCTGATCATCGCGGCCTGTTCCGACGCACGCACCAAGGGCGAGCGCGTCATGGAGCAGCGCATGGCCGAAATCACCAAGGGCCTGCCGATCCCGCCCGGCATGAAGCTGTTCTGAGCGCATCCGCCCGATGGCGAAGTTCTCCGCCGGCCCGGAAATCGAGCGGCTGATCCAGTTGCTCGCCCGATTGCCGGGCCTCGGGCCCCGCTCGGCGCGCCGCGCGGCGCTGCATCTGGTCAAGAAGCGGGAGCAGTTGCTCGGCCCGCTCTCCGAAGCCATGCAGGTGGCGCACGAACGCATCGTGGTCTGCAGCACCTGCGGCAACATCGACACCTCCGATCCGTGTTCGGTCTGCCGCGATCCCCGGCGCGATGACAGCATCATCGTGGTGGTGGCGGATGTCGCCGACCTCTGGGCGCTGGAACGTAGCGCTGCCATCAATGCGCGCTACCATGTGCTCGGCGGCGTGTTGTCGGCCATGGACGGCGTCAGGCCGGAAAACCTCGCCATCGACAGCCTTGTCGCGCGCGCGGCCGAGCCCGCCATCAGGGAACTGATCCTGGCCCTCAATGCCACGGTCGATGGCGCGACCACCGCCCATTACATCACCGACCGGGTTGCGCACCTGCCCGTCAAGGTCACCCGCCTCGCCCATGGCGTGCCGATCGGCGGCGAACTCGACTACCTCGACGACGGCACCCTCAGCGCCGCCATCCGCCAGCGCACGGGGTTCTAGCCCTTCAGCCGCTCCCTGATCCGCCGGGCCAGCCCGTCCCTCACCTCCCGGTAGGCTTCGAGCATCTGTTCGCGTGAACCTTGCACGATGGTGGGGTCGGCTGTCGGCCAGTATTCCACATCGGCGGCGATGGTCCGCGTCAGCCCCAGTGCCTTGTGGTGCGCCTCGGGCGAAAGCGTGATGATGAGGTCGAAGTTGAGGCCTTCCCACTCTTCGAGTTCGTCGATGGTGCGCGGTTTGTGCCTGGTCGCGTCGATGCCCATCTCGTCCATGACAGCGACCATGAAGCCGTCCGCCTCGCTCTTGCGCACGCCGGCGGACTGCACATAGAGCGAGCGCCCGAAGAAATGCTTGGTGAGACCTTCCGCCATCGGCGAGCGCACGGCATTCTGCGCGCACATGAACAACACGCTCTGCGGCCGGCGCGGCACAGGCGCTTCACCAGCCAAGGAGCCTCAGCCTTTCCAGTGCAGGGCGAAGATCAGGGTGAACAGCCGGCGCGCCGTGTCGTGGTCCACGTCCAGCTTGCCGTCGAGGCGCTCCTTCAGGATCTCCGCTGCCTCGTTGTGCAGCCCGCGCCGGCCCATGTCGATGGCCTCGATTTGCGCCGGCGATGAGATGCGGATGGCCTCGTAGTAGCTTTCGCAAATCATTTCGTAGTCCTTGATCACCCGCTTGAACGGGGTCAGGGACAAAAAGTGCATGATGATTGGCTGATCGCCCTCACTTCGGATATCCAGGCACAACTTTCGCTCGATCAGGCTGATGGCCAGCTTGTAGGGTCCGTGTTCGCGCCCGGGAATGGCAAAGTGGTTGACCTCGATCAGGTCATAGATCGCAATGGAGCGCTCATGCTCCTGATCGGGCGTGCCACGGCCCAGCGACGCCTCGTCGAGCGTGATCAGAACAAGCCGGTTGTTGCTTTTGGTCTGGCTCATGCCGTCGTCGCACCCCGCCCCCGAAGGCTTGCTCCCCACCTCAGAGATTGAGCCGGATGGTCACGCTGCGCGCGTGCGCCTGCAGGCTCTCCGCTTCTCCTAGCGTAGCGGCAGCCGGAGCCAAAGCCCGAAGCGCATCGGCGCTGCATTTCAGCAGCGTGGTGCGCTTCATGAAATCGAGCACGCCAAGCCCGGAGGAGAATCGTGCCGACCGCGCTGTCGGCAGGACATGGTTGGGCCCACCGACATAGTCACCGATCGCCTCGGGCGTGTGGTGACCGAGGAACATGGCCCCCGCATTGCGGATCGCGGCAGCCAGCGGCTCGGGGTCAGCCGTGCAGATTTCGAGGTGCTCCGGTGCCAGCCGGTCAATGAGCGTCACCGCTCCCATCAGGTCATCGACCACGATGATGGCCCCGAACGCGTCCCAGCTTGCGGCGGCAATCTCGCGGCGCGGCAGCAGCGCCAGTTGCGAGGCCACCTCCGCCGCCACCGCATCGGCGATCTCGCGGCTGTCCGTCATCAGGATGGATTGCGCTGCGGTGTCATGCTCGGCCTGTGCGAGCAGGTCAGCCGCCACCCAGGCCGGATTGGCGCTGGCATCGGCGATGACCAGAACCTCCGAGGGGCCGGCAATCATGTCGATGCCGACAGTGCCGAACACGCGCCGCTTGGCCGCCGCCACATAGGCGTTGCCCGGCCCCACGATCTTGGCCACGGGCGCGATGCTGGCGGTGCCGTGAGCAAGCGCCGCCACGGCCTGCGCCCCGCCAACGCGGTAGATTTCGGTCACGCCGGCCAGATGCGCGGCGGCCAGCACCAGCGGGTTGGCCCGGCCATGCGGCATCGGGGCCACCATCACGATGCGCGGCACGCCGGCCACGCGCGCCGGAACGGCGTTCATCAGCACCGACGACGGATAGCTCGCAGTGCCGCCCGGCACATAGAGCCCGACAGCTTCGATGGCACTCCAGCGCCAGCCCATCTCGGTCCCTGTCGCATCGGTGAAGCGCTGGTCCTCCGGCTTCTGGCGTTCATGGAAGGCCTCGATGCGGGCCTTGGCGAAGCGCAGCGCCTCCAGCGCCTGAGGATCACAGGCGCGCATCGCAGCCTCGATCTCGTCAGGGCTGACCTTCAGCGTCGCCGGCGTCAGCGCCACATGGTCGAAGCGCCCTGTGCAGTCGATCAGTGCCGCATCACCCCGCGCCCGCACATCGGCGATGATCGCAGCAACGATGCCATCGACCTCTTCCGAGACCTCGCGTTTCATCGCCAGCAAGCGGGCAAAATCCGCCGCAAAATCGGCTGCGCTGGAACTGAGGCGGATGGGCATGCGCGCTTTCGCTGAAATGACGGGTCGAACGCTCAGCCTTCGTGGCAGGGCTGATGAGCCGTTTCCCACATTCCGCCCAGGTCTTTCAACTGGGCTTCGATGCATTCGGCGTGCAATTTCAGCGCAGCCCCGCCCGAGAAGGTCAGCACCAGTTCGCCGGCAGGGGCATCCGATGGCGTGAAGGTCACGGCCAGCAGGTTCAGCACCGTGTCCTTCGCCTTGGGGTCGATGTTCAGCGCCTTCAGCTCAGTCACACGGTCGAAATGCATGGCGGTGAGCCGGCGGCGATGCTGGCCGTTGGCCGCGCCCTCCCAGTCATAGCGCCGCATCATCAGGGCAAAGCGCTTCTCGGTGGGCAGCCAGGCCAGATCGCCCACCTTCACCACCGCATCCTGCACATGGGCAGAGATCACGGTCAGGTCTTCGGGATCAAGGGCGATCAGGCGCAGGGG
>Ga0164292_10000074_pt1 | contig 60980 bp, 38 predicted proteins | sample GEODES117metaG_FD_111486 | JGI IMG/M metagenome (GOLD analysis project Ga0164292, IMG submission 111486) | Eutrophic lake water microbial communities from Lake Mendota, Wisconsin, USA - GEODES117 metaG | ecosystem: Environmental > Aquatic > Freshwater > Lake | place: USA: Lake Mendota... | reverse complement strand
TAAAAGAAATTAAAATGAAATATAGAAAGAAAGCAAAAATTTATAAAGAATAATTTTAAATCGTGTCATTTAAAATAGTCCCCGCTGTAATATTAAGAGGGGCATAAATACAATAAGCACAATTCATAGGTTTAAATTCTTGAGACATTATTATGAATATAATATGGCAACTATAATATAAATCTATCAATTTTTATAAATGTCTTATAATATAATAGTATAAAATGTATTATAAAATTGAAAATATTATAATTAGTAATATGATTATTATTATTAATGGAAACAAAATACTCGTATGAAAATAATGGTGAGACATATATGAAACTAACAATTCCTATTAATATGAAAGACCATGTATTTACCCTTTATGGTTATTCACGAGCTGGTCATATGACTAGTATTATGGTAGACCATATTAATATAGTGTTTGATATGGGATATGCAAATAAACGTGCTTGTTCTTGTGATGTCCTCATTTCTCATGGTCATATGGATCATATTGGTTGTCTTCATACTGACCACAGTGTACGTAAACTGTTTAATATTAATAAGGAAAAACTATATATAATGCCACAACAATGTATTCAACCTTTTATGATGATTGCAGCTGCATTTTCAGAAATGAATTGCGGACGGAATGGTACTATGATTAAACCACTTTATAAACTAGTTAATACAAATATCATTGCATCACAAAATTGTATTAATATTCCTCTTAGTGGAAACTTAAATCATATGGTAACAGCTTATATGATGGACCATAAAGTAGAATCATATGGATATATTATAAAGCGTATGACAAATCGTCTAAAACCAGAATATATAAATATGAGTCAACAAGAAATTATTAAAGTGAAATCAAAAGTAGGAGCAATGAATCTGACTGAACCCTTTTATACTAATATGATTGGATATACAGGTGATACAACTATTGAGGGAGTACTTCATAATAATGAATTCTTAAATGTACCACTACTAATTATGGAATGTACTGGTTTTAGTGAGGATGATATAATAGAAACAACTCAAGGTAAACATATTCATATTAATGATATTATTATAAACCTAGATAAGTTTAATAATATGAAGATTGTTCTATTTCACGCTTCACAAAAATATAAAAAATTAGAAGATATTCAGGATTATATTAAGAATCTTCCTGATAAGTTTGTTTACTTTTTATAAAGAAATCTAAAGAAAAGTTATATTATTTTATAATATTATGAAAAATCAAAATAAAATTATAAATAAAATTTTTATAGAAGGGAAAAATGAAGGGATAATAAATTATAACAATGGTAAATATAAAGAGGCATCTCTTATTTTTTCAGATATTATTAAATCTAAAATTAATGTAATAGATAAAAGTATATTATTATGTAATCGAGCGGCTTGTTATGTCAAAATGGAAAATTATGAAAAAAGTCTAGAAGATATTATTGAGACTGTTAGAATAAAACCAAATTGGGGTAAAGCTTGGGGAAGATTAGGAGCATCATTATATGGATTAGGAAGATTTGAAGAAGCTATAACTGCATATAAGAAAGCACAAGAATTAGAACCATCTAGTATTTATGAGAATATGATTTATGAGATTAAATCTAATAAATTTTCTCTAAAAATATTATAATCTTTAATATCTACTCATCTTATTTTAGAGATTTTATATTTTTTCAAGAATTTCTAATTCATCTTCTTTTTTTTCATTTATATCTATTACTGACTTTTTCAGAGTATTTTCAGTTAAAAGTTGTCTAATATCAAGAGTTTTTTTTGTAGTATTAGAGAAAAAACGTTCTTTTGATTTTGATTCTTTTTCTTTTTCTTTTTCTTTTTCTACAAGTTTAATAGGAGGAAATCCACCATTTACCATTCTATATATAGTTATATAGATATTAATTAAAATTTAACGATTATTGGTTTAATATTTTTTTTTTGAATATAATTAGATTCAACGTACTCTTTATCTTTAGGAATAGCAGAGTCATTTTTATAAAAGTGATAAATATTACAGCATTTACCCTTATTTACACATTTAAATTTAATATATTCATTATCATTTAAGTCTCCAATAAAATTTATATATAATAGACGATGCAATGAGTGTTTCTTTCCCTTAAAATAAAAATTTATATATTGGTTTTCATTATTAACTCCTTTAATACTAGTAATATAACCAATCCATAAAGAACATTCATTATTAAATATACTATTTGGTAAATATTTACTAATTCTTTTAAGGTCGTTGTATAATAACTTTTTATCAGATGGAATAGTTTTTCTTTGATTTTGTAAAAGTTCGATCATCACTATAATATATTTGATATTTTATATATAATAAATAGAATAAATGTTTTTTGGAATAGTAGTTGAATTATCATAATCAAATTTTAAGAAGATAGTTTTATTTATATTCTTTTCATTAGTAAAATTTTTAATTGTTTCATCATTTACTTCAACCTCCCCTTGTAAGAATATATATTTAATATTTGAAAAGTTGTCATATACTACAATAGGGTTAGGTATAATATGACTTAATATATATAATTCTATTTTACCATCTGTATTAAAAGAAGTTTTTCTAAATTTATTAAGTGTTGACTCAAAAAAGTTATCATTATCCTTAAAATAATTTTGAAGATATTTTTTAACCTTATTATTTCCTTTTGTTATATTATTTTGAACCCAATCTATAATATTAGCCTTGAATAAATAAGTAATATTTGTTTGTAAATCATTATAATGACCAAGATTTCTAGATTCTATATCATATAATGGATTATTTATCCAATAATATGAATTAACATATCCTCTAATAATTGAATCTTTATTAGGAATAATTTTCTGAATAAATTGTTTACCCATTTCTACTAATTGTGTTCCCATATCTTCTTCTTCAACATTATCATTCATATGCATTCTTATCATGTGTCTCTTACCAATCATTGGTATTTTATTTTTACCAAACATTTCTGTCATAAGTTTTGATATATTAAAATTTGTTGCTTTAATAATTTGTTGATTTATACGATTAGTATATTGTGTATAGTCAACAATATCTGATACATAATAAGTACCTTCTTGTATAAGTTCTTTAAATTTAATTCCATCTTGAATCATTTCTTCAATTATCCGATTAACAAACTCTACTGCTACATTCATATATATTTGTAATTTACAACTATCATCTTTCCATATACAATGAATATTATTACTACATTTATCTTTGGTTTTATTTATCATACAATAATCTCTAACATTACTAATAACATAATCTTTTAATGATGGTAATTCTTTAGTAATATGAGCAATTTTGTCACCACCGCCTTTTTGTGATAATTTATAGTCAGATGCTAATTTAGAATCTAAAATTTGAAATAATATTTTACGTAATTCATGTTTTTTATCTTTTATATTCATTTTTTGATTTTTAACAATTTGTATAACCTTATCTTTTATATCTTCATTATTACTTAAATATAAACTTAATTCTAATCTAAATAAGTTATAACTTTCATTCAAATAGTTATGTTCTCGTACACTTTGTAAACGTTCATCATATATAGTTTGTTTTCCATTCTTAGTCCAATTAGTAATTTCTATATCAATAGTTTCTTCTAAAGGTTGGAATCTAACTGGTAGTGCTAATATTTTAATACTATTTTCATCAACTATTTCATTATTAATAGGAAGAATGAGATTATTATTTAGTAAAATAGATATAATATGAATAGATTGTTGAGTTCCTTTTTGTGTCATATTATCATAAAATGTTTTATTGTCATAAAATATAGTATTTGGGATATATTCTAATTTTAATTTACTTTCTATTTTTTCTAATAATTTTATGGCATCTTTTAGTTTGGGTAAATTTTTTATAATATCTTGTAGGTTCATATCAAATGGATAATTATAATGAATACCAGATGGTGATGTAGGTATGATTAATCCATTATCCAATTCTAGATATTTACATTTATGTCTATCATCAATATATTGTTTCTTAATAGCAACTGTTGTAGTTGTATTTAATAATCGTATAATATTTTTTGCATATAAACTATTGCTAATAATATTATTATTACAACTCTTTTTATGATAGTTTCGTAATTCTTTTAATATTTTTTCAAAATATCCAGAATTAGAATAAAACTTAGTCAAATTAATTTTCTTATCAACCATATCATTTTTCTGAACACGATAAATTGGAAAATAATATTTATCTTCTTTTATTAATATTACAATATCACGGTCTTCATCTAATTGATATTTATTTTCAGGATTCATACAATCTAGATAATAATGTTCTCTAACTTCTTCTTTTTCAAGATTACGTTTAATTATAGTAGTTTGTTTATTTAATATATAATAATTAATACCTTTTGTAGATAATACACCAGGTATGCTCGATAATTCACCAATCATATCATATTCCAAATAATTAGAATTTTTTATATATTCAATATATTTAGCACGAGTTTTAAATAATTCACTAATATCACCAGAATTTAAATAAGTGAAATATATGCTATCTTTATCTTTCTCCATAAATTGTACCATCAAGTCAATTAATTCTGGGATTGTTTTATCATAAACATTAGAAAGAGCTACTAATAAATGATAATAATCATGTTTAACAGTATATTTGAAGAAATAACCTGATTTTGATTCTAATAAATAATGATTCTTAATTCTATTATCATGTTCCCATAATGTATTAAAAAAGATATCTAAATATTTAGGTAAATAAATAAATCTTCCTTCTTGAACCTTATTAGTTTCTTGTAAAATATATAATTTATCACCTAAATTCTTTGTTATACTAGCTGTTTTATCCTCTTTAATATTATTTTCACCTATACATTTTAAGAAATAATTCTTCTTTTCTTTATTATTACTATTTAATTGGTCTTTCTTAAAACAACAAGGCATGCATAAATCAGATGGATTATTACCACGAGCTAAGAAACCAATATATTTATGTATATTCTTTTCTGATGGGTCACAAGTATAAAAGTTAAATGTATTATCATCACCTGATAATTTAATTGCTTTTATCATTGTACTATATACTTTTCCTTTTATTTTCATATCTGCTTTCTTTTCATAAAATCCAGTTTCTTTATTTAATTTATATCCTTCCTTTAATAATTTATCTAGCTGATTACCAGGAGTAATTTCAGGGCGTCTTTTTTTATCAGTACCAGAGTTTTGACAAGAACGTGTCCATTGACTTTGACCTTTTTCAGGTTTAAATCCAAGACGTGCTTTATCTAAATTAGTAATAGTTTTAACAGTTTGTACAGAAGCATCATATTCAACAATTTCCATCACTTTATTACGACGTCTAGCTATTTTATTAAGATTTTTTAATTGGTCTTTTAGTTTCATATATTCTTTCTTTTTATATAAATAGGTTTCAACATAGAGATAAATTAAAACTTTCATAAAATTAACAATTTCTTCTAGTTGTTCTTTATTTCTTGAACCTGTAATTCTTATCTTGTAATTATCCTTATCACGACCTTGAATATCAATACCAATTCCAGGTGGTTTAGATTTTGGTAATGTTTTTAATTTTTTTAATAATTTCTTAGATTTTTTAATAACTTTACTATATTTATCTCTTACATAATCTAACTCCCTTGCAGAATCTTCTATCGTTATATTAAATTGTTTAGCAATTTCATCAATTAATTCACGATCATTTAATTCATAGTTTCTCAAAAAATAAAGAATTCTAAGATGCATTTTAGTACGATTATCATATTTGCTAATACGTTTATAACGTAAATAAGTACCATATTTAGATGTCTCTTCCACTACATCTAGTTTCTTTGATTTTCTTTTCTTAGGTTCAATAACTAGAGATATATAGGGAAAAAAGAAGCGGCTAAACTCAGATAGGTCATTATGATTAATTTTAAAATTATCAGGAATTGCGAACTTTTGAATTGTATTAATAAATGCATATTTAAATCTATCATCAGGTGGTATCATAAATTTAATTTTTTTATTTTCAGAGTTTATCTTTTTTAATAATTCTCTTACATATTCATATGATGTATTTATATCATTAACTGTTGCCTCATCACTTTCTTTCCAAGTAATTTTATATTCTATTCTACCAGTTTCATGTAAATTAATTGAAATATATTTATCACCTATTGCTTTTGTATTATCTTTTACTTTAATCTTAAATGATATACCATATGGAGTATTTTCAAACCATTTTGCTAATAATTCTTGATTACTAGATATTTCATTTATGTCTTGCGATTGTGCATATTCATTAAAGAATTTATATGTTACATGAGAATCAGCTGATTGATATTGAATAAATGGATATTCATTCCCTACTATAAAATTATCAAATATTCTATATAAATTAAATTTACTATCAGATGTAGTACCTGTAATATTTTTTGGATTATTAATATTAACATGAATAATAGATTGAATAATGTGATTATTTTCAAACATCTTATCAAATTTACCTAAATCGTTTTTAGCTTGTTCAACTGTTTCTTCTATTTGGGTTTCTAACTTAACATTGTTACATATAGTACCAAATACTGATTCAATATATAGAACTTCTTTATTATTTTTACCTATTAATAATTGTATAATTTGTTCCAAACGTTCATATGATATCATTGGAAAATATATATTAATATAAACATCATAAAGATTTCGTTTTTCTTCTGGTTCTGGTGTATATCCTATTCCTAATTCATTATATATATCTAACATATAAATTTCATTCATTGTCATGAATTCATCATAATTTCTAATAATATTAGTTTCATCATCTTCACGTTTTATTTTATAACCAAAACTTTCTTTCAAATAACTAAGATTATTTCTTAATTTTTCATAAATTTTAAGATTTTCATTAGGTTTAATATCTATTTTTAATAACTCATTTTTTCTAATCCATTTCTGACCTAACATTACAAAATCTAACTTATTTTCATAAATATATTCTGACCAAAAATATTGGGTTTCTGGTAAAACTCGTATCGATTTTCCAAACTTATCTGATATTGGTAATGATGTTGCTATTTTTTGACGCATTGATTTAATAGTATCATCTTTAAAAATATATTGTTCGGTAACATAATATTTAAGAAATATATCTTCTATTTTAATATCATATGTTATACTATCCATACTATCATCATATTTTTTTTCTAAGTTTTGTGTTTCTTTTTCCCATTTCTTATCATTAATTGCATCACTAATTAATTTTGATGTTTCTTTTATTGTTTTATTATTTTCAATATCAGTTGTTGCATATAGTTTAGTAATTTCATCCAAATTAAAATCCTCTTCAATTTGCTCTTGATAATCTTCATCATTCACAAGTTTAACTTCATCTTCATCCTCATTAGCATCATTTTCATTATCTTCATCATCTTCATTATCATCACCACCTTCTTGTTCTTTTAGAATATTAGTATCAATATTAGTTCTAAAATCTATTTCTACTTTTCTAGTTTGAGTTTTTATTTTATTTCTAAATAATAGCATATTATAGTAATTAGTTGCAAATGAATAAGATAATTTTTTTATAGGTGCTTCAATAATATGTTTATTATACCATTCTTTTCCATATTTAGTTAAAAGATTCTTCTTCTTAATAGCAGTATTATTAATATCAGTTCTTTGTTTATAAATATGATGACTTATAAAGAATTTTTCATACCATAATTCACCATATGTTGTTTCTAATTGTATGTATTCTTCTTTTGTAAGAGTATTAAATGTTATATATAAATCTTTTTCGGAAATAGATTCTAAAATTTTCATAATCTTATTTGAAACTAGAGGTCCAATATAAATATATACTTTATATTGAATTCTTCTATTATTATTTTTCATTTTATGAATAATTTTAATAGGATCTTTCATATTATATTTCTATAGAAAATTAAATAATAATATTTTATAAAATATTATTATATAATTGAACTACTAAGAATCATACCACAATATTCAACTGGATTAGTATCATAATTATCTTTCTTATAGAGTCCTATATTAATAGCCTCTTCACAAAAGAATCTGAATATTTTTTTAAATAAATTCCCATGACCAATCTCAGGACATGCAACATGTGCCATCTCATGTATTGCCACATACATTAATAAATTAATATCATGTAATTTGCCAGTTTTTTTACTTTTTAAACAAAATGATAATTCTTCACCCTTATTAATGCTATAAGAAGTTAAATTTGAACTAGGATCTGTTTCATATATAGTGGTTCTATTCTCATCAAAGTACTCTTCCAATTGTATTAAATATTTTTTGTATTGTGGGAAATTTTCTTTATTTTTTACTAAATGATTTTTCAACTTGAGCATGTTTTCAACCATCAAACTAAATAGTTCAGTTTTATCTTTCATCATATTATCCTTATGTAATAAGAATTTCATACCAGAATTAGATTCAACATAAATAACATTACGACGATTTAAGAATAAAAAAATATATATAAAAATTATTAACATTGCTATCAAAACATTTTCATTCATTTCTATATTAATAAATTAATATAGAAATTATTATATAAAATATCTTTTTATTTTTTCTCCTCTATATATATTATGGGTAGCAGTAAAAGTAAAGAAAATACTGACACGAAATGGAATAATATGAAAACTGATGATATTAGTTCATATATTCCACATCTTAATAGCTTATCAAAAGACGCAAAAAAATTAATATCTAATTTAACCATTCCAACATTTAGTGAAACCCAAAGTTCTGAATTTGATATAGATAAATTTATGAATAATATTAATAATAAATTAGGTCCAAATGATAAAAAAGTATTTAATAAAATTATTGATGAAATGTCATCTGAAGTCTCAGCCACATCACCATTTATCAGTTCTGATGTATACCAAAATATGTTAAATTCAACTACATCTGCAGATCAACCAGTTATACAAGCTGGTGGTAAAGGTAAGAAACAAATTAAGAAATCAAAAGTTAAGAAGATGAAAGGTGGTATGGATGATAGCGATACTTCATCAACTGATTCTGATTTAGATGATATGACTGATAGCAGTGATTCTGATTTAGATAGCTCATCATCTGATAAGAAGAATAAAAAAAAGAATAAGAAATATTCTAAACATACTGAAACCGAAACTCAATCAGCAGGTAGTAACTTATCTTATATTTCATCATCTGCTCACACTGACAGTAACAAATCAATTATTGATGAAAATGGTTTACAATCAACATCAATTAGTGTAAATACTGAAGATATCAACATGATTTCTGAATATTAAAGTAATTATAATAGATCATTTGACTTTTAGTGATGTCATTATTTATATAATAATATTTCATGTGCATATGCACGCAATTTAATATATTTAGTTTTATATTTTAAATATTTTTTATGAGAATCCTCAACTTTACATTTATCTAAAATATATTTTTTTATTTTTTGATAATTATTATTATTACTAATATCATGCTCTTTAAAGAAATCATTAAAATTATCACAATTCCATTTTTTATTACTTATAATATAGTTATATAATCGCCATACTCTTAGTGGATCTACTTCAAATTTAGGATAAAATTCAGTAAAGAAATCTGTATTAAGTAATAATTCTTGTAAAGGTGTATTATTTTTAATATTTTTAGCATTCACATTAATCATATTATCAGAATATTTAAAAATTGTTTTAATCATTTTATTTAAAATTAAAATATTTATAAAAGATACTTTCTGTAAAATAATATGTAATAAAGTATTATTTGAAGGATCTAATTCAGCATTAATATCTATTTTGTTTGTTTCTAGTAATTTTATAAAAAATTCTATATAAATATCTAATTCTTTATATTTATCTTCATATTTTTTTATATAATTATAAATATATTCTTGTTGACTTGGGTTGTCTTTAAATTCTTCTTGACTTGTATCACGTTTAAATTCTTGTTTTATTTTGTCATAAATTTGTATAATATTGTCTAGAATAAGTTTTATAGGCATAATATCACCATTATTTTTAATATTCACATTAATATTAGATTTACCTAATAATTTTGTAAATAAAATTATATTTTTAGTTTCTATCGCCATATATAATAATGAATTACCCTCATAATTTAATACATTAATATCAATTTTAGGATTATCTAATGCTATATAAAAATTATCATCTGAAGAATTAAATAATAAATGTATTAAATGTTCATCATTAATTTTTATATTTAAATTAATATCTGGTCGTTTTATTAATTTTTCAAATAAAGTTTTATTTCGTGCATATGATCTTCGTAATATTGTATCGATACCATCTTTATTTATATCAATTTTAGGATGTTCTAATAATTTATCAAAATAATGTGAATCATCTTTTTTATAAGATTCAAATAATAAATCACTTGATTTATTAATGTCAATATTCGGATGTTCTAATAATTTATCAAAAAGTTCTTTTTTATTATCCTTAATTGCATTGTCAATTAATGTTCCATTGCTATTAATTTGTATATTCACATCAATATTAGGATGTTTTAATAATTTATATAAATAATACTTATCTTTGACTGTATAACAATTTACTAGAAAACTATCTTTTATTTTAATATTAGGATGTCCTAATAATTTATCAAAAAGTTCTTTCATATCGTTCAAAATTGCATTGTCAATTAATGTTCCATTGCTATTAATTTGTATATTCACATCAATATTAGGATATTCTAATAATTTATATAAATAATACTTATCTTTGACTGTATACCAATCTACTAGAAAACTATCTTTTATTTTAATATTAGGATGTCCTAATAATTTATCAAATATTGGTTTTTTTCCAATAGCATCAACCAATGGTAAACTTAAATCAGGGAAATATTTATTAAAGTAATCATTATTTACATCTAATTTTGAAATATCTATATTTGACATATCTACATTTTCAATCAGATATTTTAATAGAGTTATCGGTTTATTATCAATAAAAATAAAATATTCTGGGAAGAAATCAAAAAATCTAAACTCTAGAAGTGAATTAATTATCTTATAATTATTAGTAGATACATGATTAATTTTATCTTGTCTATTTAATATTAACTCATGCATTTTAGTAGATGAAATAAAATTAAAAAAATTAGACTCAAATATAAAATCTTTATTATCATCTATAAATTTTTTAATTTTATAAGTATTATTAGTTAATATATATTATATCACATCAAAAGTTTTTGAGTGTTCTGGTAAAAATAATTTATGTAAATTATTTATATGACATAATTTTAACATATCACGAATAAATCTCATTATATATAAATCATCACACGTTTTAGTATATAACATATCATCATTATTATAATTAATAACTTTATGAATAAAAAAATGTAAACAATACATATAACAAAAAGGTAGTGCTTCTTGTGCTAATAAAGTTTTAGGCATATCTAGACATTTATAATTATTTTGAGCAAATAATTTTTTTATAAATGATATATAATTATATATCGGTCTCATTCCATATTTTTTAATTTGTTCCTCTGAACCGAAATGTGGTTCATAATAATAATATTCTTTACTATGAGTGTTAATAAATATCATGTTAACATGTTTATTATCTTGAACTTTCAAATATATAAAAATAAATTTATTTTTTGTGTCAATTAACTCTTCAAACTTGATACTTTCATTAAATTCTATTTCATTACAAACTATATCAAATCCATATAGATCTCTAAATAATGTATTAATTATTTTTGGTATACCTATATTATCTCTAATATATATAGCACAAATTAATGATCGTACTTTATTATATGGATAAATTGTATTATTCATAAATGATACTAACTCTTCACATTTTTCTTTACCACTTTTTTCCTCTAAACAAAAAGACATTTATATATATATATAAATAAATATAAACAATATTTATAAATTTTTTAATAGACATGTTTATAAAAGATATATTAATAATCTTAAATATTTTGTAATTTATTTAATTATTAGATTTTCTACAGATATAAATAAAGAGACTATAAATTTTATACAAATTAAATTAGGATCATTATTTCTTAATATAATAACATATACATTTTATATTTTATTTTATACCAATTCAAATAGTTCTGAATCTATAAATAATTCTTCATATTTATGTTCTACTTTGTGTTGTTCCATAAATTCATTAATATTATCTATTAATTTCTTAATTTCCAAGACAAACTTTTTATTTGTCATTATTTTCTTCTTTTTCACTTCAATCAATAATTCAATTGCTGATTGATTTGGCTTTGCCTTTATAGTTTTAACTGGTTTAACTTTGACTTCTTTTATTGGTTTTATTTTAGGTGGTTTATACATATCAATAAAATCTGTAAATAGTTTACTAGCATTTGGATCAACTAGTTCTAGAAATTGTAAAGCAGGATTCATAATTTGATTAGTCAGATAAAATAGATAATCAATTTCTAATTTATTATGTTTAATGTATGAGGGAATCTCAATAATATCACCTTGTAATAATTTCATACCACTTTCAGGTGGTGGTACTTTAATCACTGCAAATTCAATTCTATCACCTGATTGAGGTGTATTACCTGGATCGCGTTGAGCTATTTTTTCTGCCAAATAAACATGAGCAATTTTTTTCCAATCCTTATATGATTCTTTCATTTTGAGAGTTCTACTTTGTAGAAAATATTTAATATCATATTCACCATTAAACATCTTCTCTAAACATTGATTTAAATAATCTTTGGCTCCTTTTGGACTTCTCTTATTAATAAGATAATCAATAATACCTCCACAAATCTCTTTTACAATTGGTGCATTGTCTCGACGCTTCAATACAATACCCATAAAATCCTGTTTATATTTATTTGGGTCATCTTCATATTTATTACCAACATATCGTTTCTTGGTTAAAATAGCAAATGGCCAAAATGTTTTTTCATATTCACAATCATGAGGGAATGGAAGATGAGATTTAATCAATTCTCCTGATAGTTTACCCATCTCCATCCCATTATCTAAAGTTCTTTTATCTGTAATAGACATTCCACCTTCATAAATATCTATCTTGTGTAATAGTTTCATATTCTCATCAAAGTCCCATCTAGGTTGAAGCCAATAATAACTATATCTTTCATCCATTTCCATACTACTCATATCAACTCGTCTCATAGTAGTATTTACAAACTGTATTACCATATTATAATGGTCATTCTTATATAAATTGAAATCAATTCCTAATTCCTTAATTAGAAAGTCTTCAAGAATTTCATCAAGTGTTTTTGTACCACTTTCTTTGAAAAAACTTTCAATTAATTCTTTTGTATGTTCTTCTAATTTATCCTCATTAAATTTAAGACCAAAGTCCATATCATTTAATAGATTCATATTAATAAGTTCAACTAATTTAATCATATCACATTTCTTATTCTCTGTAATAAATTGTTTCAAATAATAAATTGCATTTTCATACTTGTTTTCATACTTGTTTTCATACTTGTTTTCATACTTGTTTTCATACTTGTTTTCATACTTGTTATCATAACTGGCGATTATATCGTTATTAGGTTCTACAACCTTAATCATATAATCGGTAAATAATTTAGTAACAGCCTTTCTATCTCCACTTAATACCCATTTTTCCTTAATTGTCTTTTCCATCAAGTTCTTAATTGGAGTCATCATTTTCTTCTCTTCAATATTAATCTCACTTGCTATAGGGAAACAATCTTTATTCATCTTGTTAAAACGTTTTACAAAGTTTAAAATCATTTCATCTGATGGCATTACATAACTATTATTATATACATTATTAAGATGTGTTATAATAGGTTCAAGAATATATTGTCTACGTTTTTCAGTTAAATCTGTTGTTACCAATCTAATTTTAGACAATTGATGTTCAGCCCATTGAGTCAATTTAATATCAAACATATTAGTATAATTCATTTCTACAAGTTCTGCTAATGTCCATAACCACGGAAGATAACTCTCCTCCATATACTCTTTCAAAAATATCTTAAGACGGTCTTCTAATGGTAGGATGATAGCGTGATGGTTTGGTTCTGCCATACATTGAGGTGCTATGGGTAATTGCAAGCTAGTAACTTCACCATAATATGTATCAAACAATGTTATAAATACTTCTCTCTCTTTCATACCAAAGAAAGGTAATATTAACGTTTTAGCAAATCCTACAACTTTCTTCCAAATACCTAATGATACTTCACTATCCACCAAAGTTGTATTTTCCCTGAAGCGATAGCAACTGAAAATTGAATCAGTGTTATGAACAATCATTGAACCTACTCCTGCTTGAAAATGATGATTCTCAGTAGTAAGGTCATACACATATTCTTCTTCTTCAGTCCATTCTTCCATCTTCTTAACAGCATCAGGGTCTCGTGCATAGGCACACTTTCTAATTTTTTCACAGAATCTGATACGATAGATAGGAACTCGTTCTACCTTATCTTTACGATTATTTACAGATACCATATAATCTAATGATTTAGCTAGAGTATAGATTCCCATCGCTGCAACCATACCCTTCTGATCAATTTGTGAACCTGGAGGAAAACAAAGTTTTCCTTCAGCTACTTTATCTAAAAAATCTTTAGATTTTTTGGCTAATGACCCACACCGAATCTTATCGGTAATAGCGGCATAGCCGCATTTTGATAGATTCTTGTCATAAAGGTCATTGCAAATACTCGTGGCTTTGCCAATCTTATTAGTTTTAAAGCCATCTGCTTCATATAGACCTATGAAGAAGGCTTCTCGAATATCTCTACTAGCATTAATGATAAATTCAGGAACCTTCTTCTGCAAGTCATTAGTATACATCAATTTTCTAAAATTAACAATAAACTCTTTTAATTTACCATAAGAAGCTTTGCTATCCTTATTAGTTGGTACAAGTTTATAAACACTAGATGATTTGCGGCTCTGCCGAAGTGTATCAAGTACTTTCCAATTGAATTCATTAAAATATTTGTTACTAATATCTTTATATTTATTAATGATTTCTGTATTCTGGTTATTAATTGCAAAACTTGCTTTATCACCAGATGGACAATTGTAATATCCACAGGAACCTGAAGAAAAACTTTGTTTTTCTCCAGCTAAATTATCAGAAGAACCTTCTTCTGATAATGAACCATCACCCATAAACATTCCTAAGAATTGAGCAATCTCTGTATTTAATTCTATACCATTAAACAGTTTATATTGTTTGTTGGTATTAATAGTAGGAAAGCTATGTAATAATTTATCTCCAATCTTTAATTTTTTCGGTGAAATCTCTTTTCCTTCTTTAGTTAATAATGAATGATCGTCTGTAACAACAACAGAACCACTATGAGTTGTAATCCTGAATAATTTCTTTTCTTTTGATAACTTGTGACGAATAACACGTTGAATTTTAGTCCAACCTTTTTCAGTCCAAGTTTCAACATCATTCATTTCACTAGACTCTTTACCATCTTTATCAACCATAGGAATATAATTTGTACCCAGGTTATCAATCGATTCAATAAAAATCATTCCAGATTTAATATTTCTTAATAATAAAGGAGTCTGTCCAATTACACTATCCCCATACCTAATAACTGGTTGAATAGTCTGTAACGGAATATCCTGAGTAACATATTTTTTAATATTCTCAATTAATCTCGTATCGTTTCGTGCTTTTAATTCCAAGTCGTAAATTTTTTCTACTTTATCCAACATATTGTTCTTATATGCATATTTTAATCCATTAATAATCCATGGTAATCGTTCTTCATCATATTTTTTAGCAAGAATTAACATTTCACGTCCTGTTGATGTAGTACAAGCTGCAATATCACGTTTACATACTGGAGATGTGGCTGCACCAAGTTGACCATACAATGAGTTGGCGGTAATTTTAACTGCAAGTTGTTTTGCATCTAAAATTTTATATTTAAATGGGTCTATTTCTACTTTCATTTGTTTTTTAATCGATTTACGTTCTTTTAATAGATTATTTAAGATAGTTGGAATTACACCAAGTTCATCATTAATTTGTGCGAATCGTCTATATTGGATTGAACCATCTGATTCCTTGAATTGTGCATTATAATATTTAATTCCTGGTAAATTATCATATTGTACATCTTCTACAATTGTTTCGTGACTCATATTCTTGTGCATAATTGATGCAGGGTAAAGACTCATATAATCTTTTGTTGCAAGAGCTTCATAATCTACTTTTGGTACGGGGTCAAATACAATAGCACCTTCATAAGATGATGATTCAGTTTCTACTTCATCTCTTTCTTTGCTTTTACATTTTGGACATTCCCATTTATTAAGATATTCCATTGTACATTTATTACAACGATACAATTTATCTAATTTTAATACAGGGAATGCAATCTTATGTTTCCTAAATTCTCTCAAACATAATGAAAATAATTTAATCCCCTGCCCCCTAATAAATAGATAGGAAAGAGGTACATAACATACATTAGCCATCTCAATATTTTTTGTAACAACTTCTAACTTGTTAATTAGTAGATTTACCAACGTACAATCCTTCACACAGTACTTTGCTACAATTGCTCGATCATCAGCACTACCCTTTTGAAGTCTGAAAATATCTTTTGGTCCAACATCATCTTTTGCTTGTGACCAACAAATAGTTCCACCTTGCTTTGCAGTATCCAACTCAGCAGCTAGATACATATTACCAACTACTATGATTTTCTTTTCACTCATATTGATATTAATCACCAGATATTTTTCACCCACTTCATCAGATACAAATCCTTTAATTACTTCCAAATGAATATAATCACCAATATTAATATCGCTAACTGATTTACAAATTAATTCAAATGCCCAGTCATTAGATTCTGAATCCATCGCTTTATTAGTATCTAGTAATTTATAACTGGTAACTTCTCCACGAATAAACTTGGAAGCCACGTAATCTAGTTTATAGGATGGCAAATTAAAAGTCTTTTGAATATCTTTCATCAAGTCAATATGAATACGACCAGGTGTATCCCAAAATCGTAATAAGTTTTCACCTAGTGCAGATGAAGCTAATTTCATCTCTTTGAAATTACACTTATGATTTTTTAATTTTGACATATAAGCCATATCTGCATCAATTCTAAGAATATTTTTACAACGATCATACATATACTTTTCATCAAAAAAGAATGTATTATAACCAGTAATAATATCACAATCATTATTATTAATTTCATTTAAGAATGAAAACATAAGTTCTTTCTCAGTATCACAACTTTCAACAATTGTATTCTCTACTGGACTTGTCTTATTTAAACACGCGATGTATTGTCGATATGGTTTTGACTGACCAATAATAGTATAGGTACAACCAATTTGAATCACGCAATCTCCTGGTCGACGAGCTTGAGGAAATTCACCATCAATTGAATTACATTCAATATCAAATGAACAGATTCTTAATGGTGCATTGGTATCCTTCTTAATTGGATTTAAGTTTCTCCAATCAACCACAATTTCAATATCACATCGAGATGTTTTCATATCCTCACCATCAATTAGTTCATATTTAGATGTTTCTATCCACGAACAACCACTAATATCTCGAATATGAAAACATCTCAACATTGGTGGTAGATTTGCTTCATATAATTTTAATTTAATAGGTTTATATAACTCAGGAATCCCAGGAATAGTAATTTCATTCTGTTCTATATAATATTTATATTTCTTCATACCATCTCCACTAGTAAAAACTAGACGGGCAAACCAAAATAATTTATTATTAGTAAAACCTTCTGCTAATTTAAGTTGTACAATTTGAACTTCTTTTAGAGTCTTTTTAAATCTATAAAATACCTTCTTATTATCATTACTTTTAAAGAATGCACATAATTTAGTAGCCATATCATCTAGATATGCTTTTGATTTTATTTGTAATTTACTTGGAAGAATAATATAAAAATATGGAGTATAACCAATTATTTTTGCATAAACAGATTTTCCATCCATACATCTTCCAAAGCTATGGATAATAAAGTCACCTTGAATATCTTCTTCCCCATCATCACCTTCAATCATATCATGGCCTTCCATCCAATCATATAATTGAAATTCTATATTATCATTTGTAGTCATTAAGTTATGTATTAATATTAAAATAGAATAAGTCTTTATCAATTTTTCAGAACACAATTTCATAAAAGTAGTAACTAAATATGTATAAGAATATTCTTAAAATAATTTTAACTGTTACTGTTGTTCCACATATTGTTCCTATCGTTTGATTAAAATAATCACTATCAATCATATCATAAAAAGATTGACGTATCAAATGTAATACAAATATAATACCCACTACTTTTAAAATAGGTGGTTTAAATAATTCTGTAAAAAATTCATTTATCATTATGTTATATTATAAATTAAAATTATTTCTTAGATTTTTTAACCTTCTTTTTAGGAAGATTATCATTCATCTCTTCAGAATGTTTCTTATACCATTTATCATATTTAGTCTCAAGAATATTTAACTCATTAGACCAAATTGTTTCTGGTTTCATTTCATTAAGTTCATTATATTCAGCTGTTTTTATATCATTCATTTCTTTCAACTCTTCAATCTTTTCCATTGTAAGATTATAAATAGGCATACTAAGTAAATAATCATAGGATACCTTCATATCATCTTTATTCTTTCCGAGTCGTGGAAATTTAAGTTTCTCTAATTTGTCTTCAATTTCTGTTTTCTTCTTATTGTTAATCTCTAACTTTTTTTCAACTACCATTAAAATGAATCGTACCTTGTTGGAAATTACAGTTAATTGATGTTCTAAAATAGCCAATTGATGTAACTTTCTATCTTGATACAATTGTAATCTGACCTTGTAATAATCACGCATAATACTCTCAATGCTATTATATCGTTTAATATGACCTTCTGGACCATACAAGTGCATGTTTGTAATAGAATATTTCTTGTAAAGATGATATAATTTATCAATATCTTTCACCGAGTCCAGATATCCATCTTCAAATGTTAATTCAAAATGAACTTTTGTATCTGTATTAGAATCCTTGTAACCAATGAATGGATTCTCTTTCTCCTTCTTAATAACCTTTTTCTTCTTGTCATCAATTTTACCTCGTAGAGGAATATCTTCTAACATTTTCTCTAAAAATTCTTTATAGTTATAAGTCCATTGTCCTACTGGTAATTCGGTGATAGTCATCTTATTATTATCAATTGACCATGTTCCATAAATTTCATAATTGAAATCATCAATCTTTGATACGACACCTTCAAATCCTTGCCACCATGGATCCATAGATTCAAATTCTCTTCCATTCATAATATTTCTAATATTATTAATAATTTCACATGGATTATAAGGGGGGATCTTGGTTGAGAAACCAGTTCCAATTCCCTCAGCACCATTAACAAGTACCATTGGAATAATTGGAGCATAATATTCTGGTTCAATTGGAATTCCATCATCATCCTGTTGCTTCAGAATATCATTATCCATTGGATTAAAAATAGTTGATGTTAAATCTTCTAATTTTGTCCAGATATAACGGGAAGATGCAGCGTCTGCACCTCCTTTTGTTCTTGTTCCAAATTGTCCATTAGGCATTAGTACATTGATATTATTTGAACCGACAAAGTTTTGTGCCATACCAACAATTGCACCATTAAGAGACATTTCACCGTGATGGTATGCTGCTCTATCAGATACAAAACCTGCTAATTGGGCTACTTTAACTTCTTCTTTTTCTAAACCACGTAAAAAGGCACCATATAAAATTTTACGTTGTGATGGTTTAAATCCATCTATAACTGATGGAATAGAACGAAACAAATCTTCATTTGAGAAATGAATCAGTTCACTATGAATAAAATCATAATAAGGAATAATCTTTTGCTCATATTTAAGAATATTATTTTTGTTATATTGCATCAACCATTTCTTTCGGTCTTCTACACGAGACTTGTCAAATGCTAATTTAATAGCATCATCATCATTGTGTGGGAACTCAAAGAATTCTTGCTCTGCAAATTCTTCATCAGAATCATATTCTTTTTCTGCAATATCTTGTATTTGTTTTGATGACTCTACAAATTCTTTATCCCAAAAGTAATTAATCAATTTAGTATCAATATCCATAAAATATTCTCGAGCTTCTAATGAGGTAGATGTACCAAGACCCTTGTAATATTTGACCTTATAATTAGATGATTCGGGAGTTTCCTTCCATTTTTCATAATCAGTTAAATTATAAAATGCAATCACCTCTTTGCCTTTCACTGCTTTAACAATTGGAGTATTAAGACTTTGAATAAAACTGTCACGTTGGATTAGTGATGGCCAAAGTGAATGGACCATATTCATAAACAATCCTTTAATATGACTTCCATCAGTATTGTGTACGATTAATCTGCCTACACCTGCTTGAAAATGATGATTTTCAGTTTCTAAATCATATACATATTGTTCTGTAATACCCAAATCAATTATTTTTTTAATAGCAATTGGATTTGATTGTTGTTTTCCTTTCGTAGCAGTTAATGTATAAATTCTTTGTTTAGTTGATTTAATATTAATTGATACATCATAACCAATTGATTTACATAACATATATAATCCTTGTGCACTTATTTTACTACAAACATCAAAGAAATTACATACTTTACCATTTTTCTCTCGCTTACAACCATCGCCGTCATAATAACCAGCATAGAAATGTTCTTTAATTTCTCTTGATGAATTTAAAATTTCTACAGGAATTTTCTTATTTTTATCTTTATCATAAAATAGATTTCTATATTTTTCAATAATATCTAATGTTGATTTTCCACCATTAATAATTAATTTATAAATAGATTCTGTAGTAGCTAGTTTATTACCGTCTGCTAATTTACATTTAATTATTTTAAAATCATAATCATATACTGTACTTAAATATTTTTTTGCTTTTTCTAAATAAGTAATATTTGTATTTACAATAGCCCAATTATAATTTGTTCTAGTGAATGTATACTCATTTGGTCTATTTTCAGGTTTCTTATTATAAGACCAAGAATATACACCACAAGAACCGTCTGCCCAAAATAAACCCATTGCATACGCCTCTTCATTTGTAATTTTAAAATCACAATTAGTAATAATATTTTCAACAGATAATATATTCTTAATTTCATCAAGAAGCTGATCTTTATTTTTACGATTAATATATTGAACTTTTAGTTCACTAGCAATTTTTTGAATTTCATTAATATTCATTTTTACAATTTCTTTAATGTCATATTTTTTCTCAAAAAAGTTAGGTAGACTATGTAATAACATATCGCCTACTTTACAATCTTTTGGTGCAATTTCAGTTCCATTATTTTTAATTAATGAATGGTCTTCTGTTACATCTACAACACCTGTATGAGTTAATACACGATACATTCTTTTACTAACTTTATGCCTAATAACTTGTTTAATAGGGGTCCATCCTTTTTCTGTCCAAACTAAATAATGTGTATCTGAAACTTCTTTATCATTTTTATATGTCCAATTATTTGAAATATCATCAATTGTTTTAATTTCTAACATATTTTTTTCATTCTTTAATAATAGAGGTGTATCACCCGTAACTGAATCTTGGTCAGTTAATAGAAGAATATGACCATACCGAAGTGTATTAAACTTTTCTTCACTACTATAGTCTTCACCTTGTTTTAATCCAAGAATAAGTTTAAGGTTCTTAATTTCTTCATTTGCAAGTAATTGAGATGGAGGTGCTTCTCGTACATTTAAAAGTTTTCCCTTTAATGGGAAAACGCCATAATAATCGCGTCCTACAATCGCAAGACCTGCAAGAGCAGTAGCTTTTGCAGAGTCTCCTTCTGTAAGAATGAGGGTACATTTGTGAGAATCTTTTCCTCCCGCTTTATTTGCATCATCTAGTTTTGGAATACCAGAAATTTTGACTTGCTTTTTACCATCTGTTTTCTTGAGACTACTATTCTCTTTGAATTTAGCTAGTTCAATCACTTGTTCTACAATACCACATTTGGCAAGTTTCTTTAAGAATGTAGGTGATGGTTCGTACTTGGAACCAAACTTATCCACTTTAGTAGTAAGAGTATCTTTTGTTTGTGATGAAAAGGCTGGATTAATAATAGTACTATTAATAAAAAATACAAGGTTTTCTTTCAGTAATGTTGGAGTAATTTTGATATCTTTTTCCTTCTTTTTAATAAAATCATTAATAAGGGTTTTAACCACATTATCAATAATATAATTACAATGAGTACCACCGTGATAAGTTGAAATACTATTAACAAATGATACTACTTCTCCTCCAGCATCTGGTTTATAGACAACACCTACAGTCCATCTATCAGATTGTTCATAATATAATTCTGTGTCAGGTACATAGAGATCGATATATTGTTTGAAAGTATTAGCATCTACTTTAGTCTCATTAAAATATACTTTAAGTTTATTATTTGATGTACCTGCAATGTCAATACATCGACGATGAAACAATGACTTGTGGTCACTATCCATTGTCTTTAATTTAAATTTTTCCAAATCAGGATAGAAAGTAATCTTTACTGAACTCTTGGCTTTTGCAGGTAACTTGGTAATACTTGGCTTACCAACAACAGCCATATTATCAGACCATTCTTGAATAAATCGCTTTCCACGTTTCATGTCATCAATTTCTACGATAAATTTATTTGAGAAAATATTAGCACAATTATGTGTAACAGTAAAATCATTAATAATAAAACGTTGATTTCCATCAATTTCAATACCAACATAATCTCCATTTTCTATTTTATTAATATGAATCGTACCTGTTGATTTGGCAGTATTATGACATTTTGGTTGATTACATTTCTTTCTTGGTAATATGGTTGGAATATCTTGAATTCCATTACCTGAAATATTAATATTATATGCAAGTCCTTTTTTATTCTCACCTTTCCATGTCCATGTTGTTTTTCTAATTGTTTGTTTACAACAGAAACCTAGCGAACGAGCTAAATATACTATATCTTTTGCTAGTTCTTCGTGATTCATACCTTGAGTAATTATAATACGTGTACCATCTCTCTGAACTGTACCATCTGTATCGATAATACCAGCTAATACTTTTAATCTAGTATCACGGTCATTAATCATATATTGCTTTGGAATATGTTTTCTATCAATAAGATTATATTTAGCTAATTGGTTTTTTAATGGAGCGCATCCTTTTTTATGATAATTTGAATCTGATGAAATATAGTATACATAGGCACCTTCTTGTTTAATTCTAGCATCATTCTTCTCACACCACTCTTCAATATATTTCATAATTTCAGGATCATCTTTTGGATTAGCAGCCATTCTATACCCAGTTTGCATTCCATCTCCAAGCCATAATCCAAGAATATATGGATCTAATTCAATTTCTTGTTTAGGCCATTGTACACACATACCACGAACACCTGCTAATCGCATTTGTGTAGTTTTATCTAAATTCATATAATCTTTGATACTAATATCAAAAACATTATTATCATCAATAGTTTTACTAAATTTTTCAGCAGCTAATTTTGTATTTTTAATTTCATCTGTATCAGTTGGATTAATTGTTGGTGATTTACGAAGTCTTTTTGGAATTTCAATATCTGGATGTTGACGTTGATAATGACGATTCATATTATTAGCTAAAGACGCATTACATTCAGGACAAGTAATTTGTGATTTATATGCTCTGAAACATTTAGAATTAATTTTTTTCTCAACATTATCCCACCATAAAATAGACCATCCGCAATTATAACTATTCCAAAAAATAACTTTATGATCTGGCATATGAAGAGTTAAAATATGATCTTCATTAACTTCATAGGCTTCTCCTAATGATTGTGTGATACGGTACATTGTACCATTTCCTGTTATTACTTTTTTAACTGTACGAGGAGTTCCATCATCACCAATTAAAATATTACCCACTTTAATTTCACTAGCTAATTTAATATCACCATTATAAAGTGGTATCATTTGATTCTTTCCTAAACATTTGCTTCCCAGACCATTCATCCCCCCGGTAGTTCGCTCTTCACTATCATTGTAATTGCTACTAGTAAGGAGTTCGCCGAAAATCATTGATGGTACAAGTGTCTTATGAACAGGATGTTCTTCAACAGGGATACCAATATCACCATTATTATAAACACTAATATAACCTTCCATTTCATTATATTCTACTTTAATAGTATCACAAGATGGGTCATTAACCGATGCATCACGTGCATTAACTAATACTTCATCAAAGATTTTAAAAAAGCCAGGAGTAAAAGTAATCTCTTTTTTTATCATCTTATCACACCACACCCACATAAGTTCCTTCGTTTTATCGACATCTCCAATATACATTCCTGGGCGTAATAGGATGTGTTCACGAGGTGTCATTTTATCATATTTCTCAGCATCAGACATTGATTTTTTAGGCATTAAATATTATGGATATTCTTCTTTTTAAACCAAAAATCAATTTTTAATAGAATAAAAAGAATATTATAGTATATATATTATAATGAACAAAGATGTTAAAAAAATACAGAAATCTACCTTATTAAATATTGATAGTATGTTTAGAAATCTATATCCAAAAAATATATATTATACTAATGGTATGATTCTACCAACAAACCCATTTAAATTTACCAAAGGTTCAAGTATAATTAATATTAATTATCCGAGTCATAATTTATCAATAGGAGACAATATAGTGATTCAAAATGTAAATGGAATATCAAAATCACTAATTAATAGTATTTATTTAATAAATGGTTTTAATTATTATGTTATAATATTTGGAAGTAATATGATAGATATTGATTATAAAAATAATACAACAGAATTATATATTAATGTTGAAGCGGTAAATCAAACAGATACAAATATATTTAATAATATATGTTTTAATGATATTGTTGGATATAAACAAGTATTTATAGGAAGTGCAGACATTCCCCAGCGTTTTTTAAATGCAATCTATCCTACTATTATGACTATAGTAGGTTCTAATATTATTACTAATATGTCAACTTTTATAGATTATATTAACATGAATTGTTTATTTGTTCCTTTACCTACTAATTATATTAATACAATATCAGATTATTATCAGATAAAACAAATATTTAAAATTACTTATCAACATATTGCTGGAATTAAATTAGGTTATTTAAATTCAAACTATCCAATTTCAAATATTAACTATCAGGCAAATCAATATGTATATAATATTATAGATAGTGATAATTTTATGATTAATATAAATTATAATGCATATGGAGATTACACTGGTGGTGGTATGAATGTACAAATTATGAAAATTATAGATAGTATTCCAGGATATCCAAGTGCTAATAATTACGTGATTAATTTAAAAAAGAGTTTTAACAATGTTACTAAAATAGAATTAGTAGGTTCAGAAATACCATATGTTGATATTATTGTACAAAAAAATGTAAATGATAAATTATATTGGAAACATATACAAGATGGAAATACTGTTTATATGTTACAAATTGATGAAGGTTTCTATTCAACTACAACATTATTAAATAAAATTCAAACTGAAATAAATAAAGTTCCTAGAAATATTAATAGTATTAATATGATTTATAATAATTTTGATGTAAAACTAGAAACAAATATTAATAAGATTACATTCATCCCTTATATTATGACTTCTATCCCTGATAGTTTTAATATTAAAGTAGGTCCAATTAATAATATCCTTTACTATTTCCTTACTATTAGTATGAATCAAAGTTTTGTTAATGTTGGGGATGTTATTACAATAACAGGTGCAACAGATGTAACATTTCTATCTAATAATAGTATTATAATAATAGGAAGTAATTATTTAAATAAAGAATTTAATATTTATGCAACTAATCCAGAGAATAATACATTTGATGTTATTATTGGAATAGTATCAAGTGTTACTACTAGTATTGGTACCAGTATATTAAATGGTGGAAAAAATATAATGATACGAACTAAAACTAAAGTTAGTTTCTTATTTGATAGAAAAGATACAATGGGTGATATTCTTGGATTTATGAATGTTGGTATGAATGGTTCCATTATTAATTTTGATTACGAGCAAACAAATCATACACAATATATTGCATCGACTAATACAGATTATGTTGGAAATATAATTAATTATAATAGTGGTTTTATTAACTTATCTGGTAAATATAACTATATATTAATGTATATGAATGATATTGAATATGTCCATTCAACTAGTAGTATAGCTTCTGCATTTGCAAAGATTCAATTAAATGGTAATCCAGGAGATTTACTTTTTAATACATATGTAGTAAATCCTGATAATATTTATTCAAAGAGTTTTCCAATTTCTAATTTGACACAACTTACCATTTCATTTACCTATCCGGATGGTTCTCCAATAGAATTTAGAAATGTGAATCATAGTTTTACATTAAGAATAGTAGAAGAACATAATGAAACAAATGATATAAATTTAAATTCTCAAAATATAACATTTGTTGAAGAGATGAAAAAAAATGTTAAAAAGTAATTATATTAACAAACAATTCCTTAGAAATAATACTTCTTTTTAATATTATCAACAAGGTTGCATTTTACCCTTATTTTCAAGTATATAATTTGCTTTTAATTACATAATGTTGGACGATGGCATCTAACTTAAAATATTATATTAATTTAGAACATTTTGAGTATAATACGCGCTAGTGCATGCAAAATAATTTATTTTAATTCAATAAGACTTTGTATTGCACGATAATTATTAATATGAAATTTTAATATATTTTCAACATTCACATACCATAATAAGATAGATTTAGAAATAAATGAATCTAAATATGGAGTAACATTCTTTGTAAATACATCAACTATTTTTGAATCTATTGGTATAATAGATGTTTTTAATAGTTTGAAGAAGTTTGATAATATATCTCGTACCGGTCTTACTGGATTACCTTGTTCGTCAGCTCTTGATTTAAATATCTCTGCTGAAGTTCTAACAAGTTCAGGACATATTTCACAATATAATGTATCTGATAGTACTTTGCCTGTTGATGTTTTATTAATAATATAATCAATTCTATTTGTAATATCATCCATATTATCCATCGATTGACTAAAATAAGTAAATAGAATTCGACGCATCATATATTCAATACTAGTACCAATTACTAATTTACAAATATATACTAACATATCTTCAATAAAATGTAGAAATTTATTATTATCAGTATATTTTTCAGTATTAAAATAATCTTCTGCTAAATCATGATAATGTTTAAATATAACATTTAAGTTATTTAATATTTGTGTATTATTAATATTATTTTGTAATTCTTTTAATAATTCCAACGGTTTCAAATTATAATTATCTTTAGAAGATTCATTAAATAAATTAGACCAGGCTTCTAACATAACTATATTATGAATATTTGTATTATAACGGTCAATTATATGGTTCATATTACGTTCATTATTACAAGTAGAGAGAGATGAATTAATAACCGTTAAATCTTGTGAACCTAATGCATTACGTTTTGTCGTTAAATCCGTTATAGTAGAATTTAATTTATTAATTTCAGTATCTAATTTATTTTTCTTACTAGCCATACCATTCTTCTTTTCTATTTCTTTACTAGTTTTGATTTCATTAAGTTCATTTATTAATTTATTAATTATAATATATTTGTAATCATTCTTAATTTTAAATTTTCCTATATTTTCAAATAAATAGTTTTCATTAGAATTATTATTAGATTGTACTTCAGATAAATATTCAGACAAGAATTGTAATGTGATATAAGTTGATAGATGAAATGAATTTTCTAAATGACCAAATATATTATTACCAAAACTTTCATTGGATTGAATAGTAGATGTTACATCTTTATATAAATATGAGTTCATATTACTGAATATATCTTTCATAGGTATATCTAATGGATTATCATAATGTCCAAATACTTTTTCAATATTATTTTTAATTTGCTCTTCTAAGAATCTTTTAGGTTTTTCATTATCAAAATTATTAAATTGTATTTCTTTATTAACTAATACTTTAATTATATCATATCTATTATTTAAAATAATTGGGTAGATAGCACTACGCCCTTCAATATTAGTAATAAATGGTGACCCCCTATATTGTAATAATAATTCTATAATATTAAGTTTAATATTAGGAACACCATATTTACTCTTTAATTTATTTAAATTAGTAAAATCATTGGGATATAATATAAAATCCTCTATTTTCTTTAAATTTGCCATTAATGGATAGAGATTTGTAATAGTATCAGGATTATAGTCATCTGTTATATCAACACTTGTACTCGTTATACCGACAGGAATAGGAGTATATTTCATAACAATAGAATCAATTGTTATACCAGGAGGTAAATTAGATATTTTTGTTTTATATATAGATGTAACTGCATTATGTATATATACTTTAATTTGTTCTTTCACTATTTCTTCTACCATTTTTGCTATTACTTCATAAGCAGCTAAATCATCCTTAACTGTAAATCCTAATTTTCTTCTTAAATTATTAACTATAGATATAATACTAGCAAGTGGATTGGCGGCTAGATTTGCATTAGGAACTGCAGGAGCACTAGCAATAATTCGAGATGCTTTTTGTAGTAAAGGCAATGCTTGCTGTAATCCCTCTAAATCAAGTGGACTATTTGATGTGAAATTGGGAATAGCTTCTAATTTTCTAATTATAGGGTTAATTTCTTCGACAGGTGTCTTTCCATTTATAAGAGGATTTATACTTTTTACTATAGCACTTGTTATATTTATAAAGTTTGGTTGATTTATATGCACTTTTATAAGATCAATCATATTTATCTGGTCAGGAGATGAATTTAATGCGGCATTTCGTATTAATATCAATGCACTCTCTATATCATTATTATCTATTAGTATGGATGCAATGTTTAATATAGGTTCTACATTTTGTATTCCGTTCACTGCTTGTGCCGCTAATATGGCTGCTTGTGCTAGGGCATTAGTAAATAGATTAGGTGGTTGCATATTATTTAGTGCAGCTAGTAATTGTTGGTCAATAACTGGTAAAACACCACCAGCTGCAATAACAGCTTGTGTTTTAGCTTGTGCTTCTGCTTGTGCAATTCTTAATAATTCTTGTATTCTGATTAATTGAGAACGTAAGGTAGCTTTATTATTTTCCAATTTATTTTGAGCTGCTTCTAACTTTTGGGTTGCATCTGCTTTTTCTTTCTGTGCTTTGGCTAAGTTGTGTTCTGCCTTAATTTTTTGTTCTTCAGTAGATAGAATATTTCCAAGTATAATAGTCAAAGCAGTAGTAGCAGCTATTACAGCTTGTGTCTTGGTAGCTAATTTAGCAGTCATACTATTAATTTTAGCATCAGATTGTTCTATTTGTTGGTTTATTAATACTAATGGTACCATAATATCAATTATAGAGCTTGTTAATTTATTATCTATACCTATGATTGCATTTCTTGCTGCCAATATAGTTTCTTGTATTACTTTCATATCAGTTGGTTGAGTTAATATATCTATACATGCAGCTACTACTGCTACCATTCTAGAAATATTATCATTCTCTTTTTGTGCAATATTAATTGTACCTACTTGTTCAAAAATATCTTTAATAAGCATTATCATTGAATATTTATAAAACTTGTCTAATGCATTTTTTAAAGAAGGAGGTAATTTACTATCTTTCAATATTTTAAAATATTCACCACCAAATTGAGTTGATTTGTCTGGTAACTTTTCAAAGTAACCTCGTTGATTACTATCATTAACAACGGTTTTAGCATCATTTGGTTGTATGTTTTGTGCTATATCTCTATTATCTACATCAATATTTATAGAATATAAATCAATCAAAGGACCGCCAAGTTCTTCATAATAAATATTATTATCAGGTTGATTAGTTATTTGATAATAATTAAATTTACTTAATTTTATTAGTTTATCTGGTGAAAATAAATAATAATATAAATAATAATTTGAATTTATTGTGTTTAAATTCAAAGCTAATTTAATATAATCAATCATAGCAAACTTTATTTCTGTCACTGGTTTTACATTAATAAGATTCTTATAAGTCTCTTCCATTTTATTTATAAAATTTCCATATAAATAATTGAAGAACTTTAAAAGGTTAGACTGTTTAACTATAGTAGGATAATAGTCAGTATATAATTTCTTTAATCCCGTAGAATCACCAATTGTTACTAGGAGTGATATAGCACTACTAATAGAATTTGTATTAGTTTTAATTTTCTTTTGAATTCCTACTATTCTATTTATTAAATCAAATAAATATACTATACTACCAGTATGAACAGGTAAATAATTAGAATAGGTCTCATTTATCATTCTTAATGTATTATCAATAAATGTAACACGATATGAACTATTATTTGTTTTTAAACTAAATATCATATTTATTATCATAACTATAATATTTCTTATAGTATCAAATTCTGTTTTCTTAATTTTTTCAATTTCAACTACTTTCAAATTAGTTCTTATATCAGTAGGAATATATGATTCTGATTCATATTTTAGACTATTCATTTTATTTTGTATTTTATTTAGTTCGTCTTCACTTATACTATCTATTTGTATTTGTAAAGCTGGTACAACTGGTGGAGGTTGAGGTAGAACTAACATGAGATTTGGTTGAATATGAAATAATTCAATAATTAAATAGCTTCTTAAAGGGTCATCAATTGTGTCTATAACTCGTATCATGATATTACTAAAATTTAATAATTTAAATAATATAACCCTCAAACATTCCTCTATTTTTATCTCTTCTGTAACCTTCTGTATTGGTGCATTATCTAATACTCTCCTTATAATATTCTTAGAATGATATATATCAACTATATTTGTAAATGCATCGAGCATTGAAATACCAATTTGTCTAAAATTATTAGCTAAAATAATATTATTAGAATTATTACGTTTTATTGGTATACTACTTTCTAATATATATTTTAATTGATTAGATACTGCAGTTCTTATATCATTTGCTGATAAAGTTATATCAGCTAATAAAATATTTATAGACCCTTTAATTGTTTCTCGTATATTAGTAACTAATTGTACATTTACAATATTTAAAATATTTAAATAATTTGTAATTATATTATCTATTATCACATTATTTTGAACTCTAGGTAGTTGATTAACTAGAGGATCTGGTAATGCAACAAATAATATTTCATCTAAAATTAATTTTATAAGATTAGGTAATATAGCATTACTCATAGTATTTTGTACATTAGATTTTACATAAAGTTGCATATTTTGGATTATATTTTGTTGAAATTGTGTTTGTGGAATTTGATAAATATTTTTTAAATTTACTAATACCATGTTATTTGAAATATTATCTTTTATTGTATATACTATATTATTAACTATATTATTTGGTATTGCATCTATTTCGGTTTCTATTATATTATATATCAAGTCTAATATAAAATTAACACTGTTATTTTGAACTCTTACTACTTGAGATGCATCTGTGAATGCTATTGTCAATATTTGTTCTACTACTGGTACTGCGTATCCTGCTATAACTACTGGTATAGGTATAAAATTTACCATTCTTTCTAATGCCTCTATTGATTCTAATCCTGGTTGTAATGTTAATGGTAATACTATTAGTACTACTAATTCTCTTAATATTGGCGGTGCTACTGCTAATACTTGTTCTATGCTTTGTACTACTAATGTTATTTGTAGTGGTACTGCTTGTAATACCAATATTAAATTATTTAATTCTGCTGCTACTGCTGGTACTGCTGCTACTGCTGGTACTGCTGCTGCTGCTATTGCTATTATTGCTCCTAGTAATGGTGGTCCTAGTAATGGTGCTCCTGCTAATGCTCCTCCTAAGATTCCTGATAATGCTACTAATGGTGCTGCTAATGGTCCTATAATTCCTGCTAATGTATTTAATGCATTTATTATTCCGTTTATTGCTCCTATTTTTTCATTTTGTGCAAAATCTATATTATGTATTTGAGATTTTATTTCCCTTCTTATTGAGTTTGATAATATTGTTTTATTTGGTATATTTTCAATAATAGCACTTATTGTTTGATTTGATGCAAATGTTATTGCATTTGCTATTTCACTTTCTGCTATAGTTAGCACTTCATTTTCTGTTCTAGCTATTTGAATTGCATTGTGTATTCTTTGTATGGCTGCATTAGCAGCAACTATAATTGCAGGATCTATTCTATCATTTATCATTTGTATTATATTTGGTGGTAATTGTACATATTGTGCAAATTCTGCTATTATATGTGGTAATCTTAATATTTCAGACAGCCCTTCTATTTTCTTTTCATTATTATTTGCAGGAAATGTTATAATATCAGGGTCAATAGAATCTGGAGTAAAACTATCTACAATATCTTTAATTTCATCTTTCATATATGTCATTTCATTCTTAATTACCTTCTTAATCTTACCATTACGTATTAATGCCAATGTATCATTCTCAATAGGTGACCAAGATGTTTCCTCTTTGGTGTGAATACCTATTTCAATAGGTGCAAATTTACCAAAATTATTTTCAATATCAGTAGTAAGACTCTCTATAGTAATACCAATACTTTCACTAATTCTATCAGTATTAGAAGGATTAGATATAATAAATTCAGATATATTTTTACTAGTATTTTCTAATCTAGATTTTATTAGTTTATCATCAGTAGTTATATTATCAATTGTATTTTTTATTGTAGTTAAAAGTGGGAACATACTATCTGCTTTTGTTTTATTTCCTATCATACCTGATAATTGTTTCTTTATTTCTAATAATTCTGCCTGTTTATCAACATCAACATTTTTGGGAGGAGCAATAAAATCCATAACATCATTTGTTTTATTAATAGTTTTTATATTACCAGTTAACAAGTAATGAAATGGTGTTAATCCCATATTATCTTTATAATTTGCATCACATCCAATCTCAAGTAGATATTGTACAACTTCTTCTAATTGTTGCTTGCAAGCAATATGGAGAGGTGTAATATTATATTTATTTGGCTTATCAGGATTACACCCATTCTGAACTAAAAATTTAATTGTACTTAATTTATTAAGAGAAGTAGCTTTTCTTGGGTCAATAAAAACAACTTCGTGAATTAAATTTTCATCCATGTCATTAACTACATCTAATGGTATGCTATTAACCAAAGAATGTTGTAATAATTCGTGGGTATCTAATCTGGATACCATACTAAAAAGTTCTAGTCCTTTTTTAATATCATAGGTTGGTAATACTCTATGTGGTTTATCAAATCTATTAATCATTTTATTATATTAATAGATATGATATAATTTTTCTAAGATTAAACTTAAAAATCTATATTAATTTTCTTATTAAAAAAATTATTTGCAATTGCAACCGCAAGCTTGGGCAATAACATTGTCAGGATTCTTGCCTAATGGCATACAACTACCATTAACATTGCAAGTATTTATTTTAGTTAAATATGCAACCTCTCTATTTACAATTGTATCACCATTGCGTTGAAGAAATAATTTGTAATCTTGAGCAGACTTTATATTATTAACATTACGAATATGTTGTTCAAAACCGCGATTAGGAAAGTAATTTGTAATAAATCTTGCATCTTGCATCAAGGCAGGGCAGCCATAATTGAAGTAACGATTATCCATTATATATTATTAATTAGAAATAATATTTATAAATATTATATTTTTGAAGCTAAAATTTCATCAATTATTTCTTTCTTTGTTTTATTTTTTTGTATACCATTTATTTTTTTGGAAAAAGTAATATTTTTTTTCTCAGCTATCTTTTTTAAATCATTTACTTTCATTTTATCTAAACATGTCTCACTATATTGAGATGTAGTATTATCTCTTTTTGGTGATATGCTTAACGATGCAATGAGGTCATCAATATTTGTTTCGACTTTAATCATCTCTTGACTTTTTTCTTCTATTTTATCTATATCAGTTTGTAGTTCTTTTTTACGTTTGACCGATTCAATACTTTCCAAAAGTGAATTTTGTGTTTCATCAAAATGCTCATTATCATTTGAATAAATTGCAATATGATTTGATACTTCAGTAGTATCAGAATGCATCTTTTCTGAAAGATTTTTAAGAGTAGGTATTTCAATTTCAGTTAACTTTTCTAAAACCTCATATAACTTTTTAGGTGAGACCTTTTGCAAAGTATCATTCATAATAGTAGGTGTCATATCAATTGTAATTAATTTAGGAGATTTATTAACTAACATTAAACTATCATTATTATTCTTAATAGGAGAAGTTGGTTTTAGCGGTAGTGCTAATACTGGTGTATTATCTTCTAATTTAGGTATTATATCAGATCTGTCCGTTTTAACCATTTGTTCAATTTTATCTATTTTCCCACGTAAGAATTCAAGTTCTTTATAAAGAAAATAAACAACTAATGTAAGACCTAAGAGGATTATAAATTTATAATCAAAAATTTTCATATTATAATTTATAAATATTCTAATTTTTATATAAACTCACCGATAAATATTTTTTCTAGGTATTATATATGATTTCACCAAATGATATTCTAGTAACTAAGACAGATTTAAGTTTATTTTCAACTATTTTAGTTATAACAAATCTTGTTAATCATCAATTTCGTAATACACCACTTTTAGATGATAATTGGAAAAATCTTTCTGTAGCAACCTTAGTAGGTGTTGTAGTACATAGTTTATTAACTAATAAATTAAGTTTTGGATTAAAAGAACATATCAATAGCGATAATAGTGGTATTAATATGGCAATTTATGATTTAGTTAAATTTAGTACAATTTTTGGTGCTCAAAAATTAGTAGTTTCTCATTTAGAAGGTAAGAAACCTGATTTTGACCAAGAATGGTTAATGAGAAGTAGTTTTACTATTGCTGGATATTGTGCTTTTAGTATAGCTGTCCAATCAATGATACCAAAAATTGATAATAAATATCAATTATTATTTGATGATATGATTAAGATGACTATGGGTTCATTATTAGCTAATTATATGATAGATGGAACTATTACAAATATACGTTTTATGGAATTGATTGGATTATTAAGTAGTTTTATAATTTTCCATATATTTATTAAACAACATATTGTACCCCCAGAGAAATTTGACTCTGGTGCTTTTTCAGTAAATGCTATAATTCCATCCTAGTTCTCAAAAAGTATGCGAATGCTGAAAGCAATCTACAAATAAAAATATTTAATTCTTCACACTTCTAAATGTTAAAAGGTTTAAAATCTAAATAATATAAATAATATAAATGACAGGAGGATTACTTCAAATCATATCATCTGGAAAACAAGATATATATTTAACAGTTAAACCAGAAGTTACATTCTTTAAAAAAGTATTTAGACGACACACTAACTTCTCAACCGAATTAGTAAGAATTAGTTCAGAACAAATAGCAGATTATGATAATATAGTTACATTTATATTAAATACAGGTGATTGTATACATCGATGTTATCTCGAAATAGATTTACCAACTATATCATTTAGTGATAATATGATAACTAATACTAATTATATAAATCATAAAGCGACACAAATAAGTAATATTAATACTATAATAACAAAGTATACCACCTATTATACTAATCTTAAGGGATATGTTGATATTGAAGCACAATTATATAGAATTTTATCTACTTTATTAGATTCTGATAATATAACAATTAATTTATTAAAAGATACAGTTGCTAATTTTAATCAATTAAATAAATCAACTAAAAATTTTTATAAAAATAAGTTAGATATAACAATATATAATATGATAAATATTACAGGATATATAAACTCAATTAGTTTATTATTAACAACTAATACAACTTATGATACAACATTATTTATTGGTACTAATGTTATTAAAACTATGATAAAAAATATGTATGATAATATGGTTACAAATTTAAATTTTTATAATAAGATGATAGTAACAAATACAACTATATTAAATAAGCTTAATAGTATGAATATGATAAATTTTAATTTTGCAGAATATTTGGGTCATAACTTTTTTGAATATTTTAGTCTTGAAATAGGTGGTGTAGAAATTAATAGATATTCTAATGATGTACTGCATATTAATCAATTACATCATATAAAACCAGATTATATTACTAATTATTATAATATGATTGGTCATACATCAAATATTTATACTCATAATATGAATCCTAAGGGCGGTAATAAATTATTAATTCCTTTAATATTTTGGTTTAATAAAAATGCAGGTGCTAGTTTACCCTTAGTTGCATTACGTAATACAACCATATCAATTAGTGCCAAAATATCTAGTTTATATAATCTGATATGTTTTGAAGATTATGCAACATATTATAATACTATTGTAAATATAATGATAGATGTTGTTGATAATTTTAATCTAGACACCAACTTAATTTATACAGAATATAAATATAATATTGAAGAGAGGAAAATTAATTACACATGTCTATATATTAATTCAACCTTATTAGCCTATACATTTCCTGATTTAACAAGTGATGAGATAAATATTATTTTAACATCAGTAGGTACACAATATACAATGAATCAGATAACTAAAATATTAAATCCAACAATGGATATAGTTGATATAGCAGTAATGAATGGTAATAATGGAGAGGTATCACAATATTTAATAAATATGAATCAATGGATAACCTTAATGTTAAATATAAAATCTTCTATTTATAATACTATTGCCCCTAAAATTGGTAAATATTATCCTTATATAAATTTTGATTTATATTATAGTATGATTCCAAAACCAAATATTAATATGATTGTTGAAGCTATTTATATGGATGATATTGAAAGATATAAATTTGCAAGTTCTAAATTAGAATATGTAGTAGAAGTATTTGATGAAAATCAATTTAATATACCAAATCAATCAACCTTTGATTGTGAATTATCATTTTTAAATCCATCAAAAGAATTAATATGGTATTGTCAACCAAAAGTTTATAAAGATAAATTTACTCCATATGGTAAAAATAATACTTTATTATTTGATACATCACAATATTTTACTAATAATTTAATAAAAAATCAAACATTAGTATTTGACAAATATGATATATTATTAGATAGAGTTGACTCAAATTATTATACTTATGTATTATCTTATCGATATTTAAATAATATATTACCACAAGGTTTATTTTATCAATCTTTTTGTTTATATCCAGAAGAAACCCAACCATCTGGAACTGCTAATATGAGAGAATTAAAAGGAAAACTATATAAAATTCTTTTTAATAAAGAATTTTTAACAGAATATAAAAACTTATTAGAACAATTTTATGGAGTAGGAAATAATATGGTTACTAGTAAATTAGCATTATCATTAAAATTTATTAGTAAAAATTATGATATGTTTATTGTTCATAAGGGTACTTGTAAATTATTATTTAGTTATTAGTACTATAATTTTTAATATCATCTATATCAGTCTCAGAGTCTATATCTTTTATTATTATATTAACAATAGTTGGATTAATCATACTATTTATTTGCATACAAATCATATTATATGATGTAAACAAATCAATAGATTCTTCTAAAAAATTACTAACTCTTTCATATATAGCTTCCATATATTTTATAATATCACCAGCATCAAGACTATCATAATCATCTATTGTAAGTAGGGGTATTTCAACAATTTCAAATACTCTTTTTCCAACTAATTTTAATATTAATTCTAATCGATATATAATATTTTCATTAATATCATAATATGATTGTTCAATCCATTTATTATTTTTATTAATATAAGATTCTAATTTTTTATGAAATGGTTCTTTAGATTTAGAACAATCATATATAGCTTCAAATTTAATTTTTAAGTTTATTATAGTATCAATCATATCACTAGTATTTAATTTCCAGAATTTACTATTATTATAATTTTCTTTCCATTTTTCTAAGAAAGCATTATATATTCTTTTCTTTTTTAATAGTTCCTGAAAATTATTTAATATGTCTAATGATATGGAATAATCAGGTATTGATTTATAAAATATCTTTTTTATATTATAATCACATACACTCATAATATGATATTTTAAAAACAATCTCAATATAATACTAAGATTCATATCATCTATAGTATCAAGATGAGGTACCAATGAAAATAAAAATATAAATGGATATTTAATTTTTTCTATTTCTATTTCTATTTTTTTAATATCAAGTATATTGGTTACCATTATAAAATATAACATATTTTTTTATGTAAAACGAAAAATAATATATTTCTAATTATAGTGTGGTATGAGTAATCAAATAATGTTACCTCCTAATATTTATAATATTTATAATTTTTTTGAAAAAAATAATGAAATCCCTTTAATAAACAATCATATTATGAAAATAACACATGATGATTTAAATTTTTATCGTATAGATTTGAAATTACATAAGAATATTCCCCCTTCTTTTATAATAAAATATTTAAGAAATATAGATTATAGAAATATATTTTCATCTAATTCTATTAAATTTAAACAAATAGGAATTAGTTGTGCAAATTATTGGGTAGAAGAAGAAATATTTAATAATGTTAAAACAATATTTACTTGGGTATCAACAAAATTTCAATTAATATCATATATTAGCAAAATGAATGAAAATACACAAGATAAAAAATATTATAATTGTTATAAAATATTAAATGATACTATAAATAACTGTTATATATTAAGATTTGAGACTGTATATAATATTATGGATATTGATCAAGATATTAATGTGTCTATTTATTTACATATGATTATAAATATATTGAAATCAAGTTATAGTATATTAAAAATACCGGAAGATGAATATCCTGACTATTTCAAAAATATATGATCACTACGAATCCATTAAAAAATAGTTAAAAAATATAAATAAATAATATTTATATATAGATGCCAAATAACAAATTTATTAATATTGTAATGAATGAAAATACTAAAACTACATCGAATAATGAATATAGAATAAATAAAATTAATAAATATATAAATAAAAGAACTAAAATATTAAATAATTTTATTACAAAATTTCCTATTACTATTCCTATTACTGAATTAATAAAATGGTATGACCTATTTTATGATTATTCTATAATGGGAAAAATAGAAGAATCTAAATATTGGATTATCATGATAAAGTTAAATAACTCTTTTGCATGTTGGAATACAACAATTCATTCTATATTATTTAATATTTATTGTACAAATTATTTACATCATATAGAAATACCCGAATTTTTATTATCATTACTTGTTTTTAATGATAATTCAGAATATTTTATTGAATTACAAAATGAAATTATAAAAGAAGTAATCGATAAAATAAATATACTATCATATATTCATCTATCAGATAATATAAAATTTAATCTAATATTTAATATTAAAACAAATACAGATATTGTATATAAGATTAATACTCAAAATTTATATGATATCTATAATAATCGTGAAAAGTACCCAACTGAATATAATACAATTATAAAATACTTTATTAAATTTAATAAATTCCTATAAAATACTGAAATTTAAGTATTTAAACAAATAAGGTATATTATACTTAATGGGTATCCCGCACTTTTTTGCATGGTTGTTAAAAAATTATAAAAAAGATGGTTTTATTTTTACAAAAAATAAACAATCTGAATCAATAGATTATTTCTTAATTGATGCAAACTGTATGATTCATCCAGTTTGCTTCCGTATATTAGCTGAGAATCCTGATGTAACGGATAATGATAAATTAGAGAATAAAATGATTAATGCTGTTATAGAGTATTTTGAAAAAATTATTAGTTTTGTTGAACCCACAAAAGGAGTTTATATTGCAATTGATGGTGTTGCTCCTGTAGCAAAAATTAAACAACAACGTTTGAGAAGATTTAAATCTGTAGCAGATAAAAATCTATGGGATAATATTAAGAAAAAACATAATATCCCAATTCATAATCATTGGAATAATAATGCAGTAACACCTGGAACAGAATTTATGGAGAAACTCCATAATAGGATTATGAGTTGGGCATCTGAGTATAAGAATGTAAAACAAATTATTTATTCATCTAGTTTTACACCATCAGAAGGTGAACATAAATTATTACAATTTATTAGAAAGAATCAAATGAATGGTATTACTGATTTATCATATGTTATATATGGATTAGATGCAGATTTAATTTTCCTCGCTCTTACAACTGGATTAGATAGTATCTATTTATTACGAGAATCAAATGAGATTTCAAAGAATGGTTCGAAAGAAGTATTAAACTATGTTAGTATGAAGATTATGAAAGAATCAATAGTTAATACTATTAAACATTATTGCAAGAAAGGTGATATGAGGATTAATACATTTGAAGGAGTTTCTATTATAGATGTGAATAAATTAGATAATAAGAAGATTATAGATGATTTTATTTTTATGTGCTATTTTCTAGGAAATGATTTTTTACCTCATATCCCTTCATTGGATATTCAACATGATGGAATTGAAAGTTTAATTATTAAATATACTGAAACAATAGGTGAAATATTATTAGAAACAAATAAAATAGAATATTTAATGGAAAATAATATGAATAATACTAATTTTAATAAGGAGTTTTTATATCGTTTCATTAATAAATTAAGTGAAATGGAAGAAAGTGTATTAAGAGAAAATTATGCAACTGGAAAACGACGAAAGATGAATGATGGAAATGATTATGAGAAAGAGATGCATCGTATTGAAAACTTACAATTTAAAATTTTTGACCCTATACAGTTAGGTTCAGATGAGCCTGAGAAATGGCGTTTTAGATATTATAATCATTATTGGGGGGTAACAATGGATGAATTAGAAGAATTTAGTGAAAAGTTAGTAGAACATTATATGTTAGGAATTAAATGGGTTACATTATACTATTTTAAGGATTGTCCATCATGGTCTTGGTATTTCCCATATGACCATCCTCCATTTATTAGTGATATTGCAAAATATTTATTAAAACCAAGCAAATTAGAATTAAAATTAGATAAACCAATTAAACCATTTGTTCAATTATTAGCAGTACTACCTCCACAATCTAATTTTCTACTTCCAACTAATTTGAGAAAGCTAATGATAAATCCAAAATCATCTCTTATTTTTGCATATCCAACTGAATTTGAACAAGATTTTTTAAATAAGACAAAACATTGGAAGGGTATTCCTAATTTACCACCATTAGATATGGAATTATTAAAACATTGTTATTCAAAATATGAAGATGAAGTTAGTAGTAATGAAATGAAACGTAATAAGATAGATAAAATTTTTTATTTTTAGGAAAATCTAGAAAAAGTTTTTAATAGAAAAAATTTTTAATAGAAAACGTTATAATATATAAAAAAATATATAATAGATTAATTAATGAAAAAAAAATTTGATTTAATACCAGAAAGAATTAATACAATTAAAAACATGATTACTGGACATATAGATTCAATTATTAATTTTCAAAATAATACTGAATTAACTCAAAGTTTAGAATATCCATCTAACACAGAAGATATACGTGAATTACTACCTAAAAAATATATAGATTTTACCAAAGCTATATCTGAATTAGGTGGAAAATTATTATATATAAAAAGTGGTTCAACTGGTCATACATTCAAGGGGGTTCATCCACCACCTAATGATATGAATAAAGAACCTTATGCAGTTAAAATTGTAGCTTATCCAAAAAAAGAAAATTATGGTGATATGTATAATATTAAAAGACCTGAAAATGCAGAGTTACTTATGATTCGTTTATTATCTTATTTTGTTATTAATAATCAATCACCTCATATTGTGTTACCTATAACAACATTTAATACTAGTATAAAACCATTTTTAAGTTTAACAAAAAATAATATAGTTAATAATAAAAAGTTTGAACAATTTATTGAAAAATATGATAAAGGTGAATATTATATGAATGTATCAATTTTAGTTAGTGAGTGGGCAAATGGTGGTGATTTATTAGATTATTTAAGAAAGCATTTTAAATCATTAAAAACAAAAGATTGGAAGGTTATATTTTTTCAAATATTATCAGTGTTAGCAATCATTCATAAACGTTATCCATCATTTCGACATAATGATATGAAAGCTAATAATATTTTAATTCATACTGTAGATATAAATAAAAAAAAATATATGTATGAAATAAATAAACAAAAATATATTGTACCTAATATTGGTTTTCAAATTAAACTATGGGATTTTGATTTTGCTTGTATTCCAGGAATTGTTGATAATTCAAAAGTAGATGCAGATTGGACTAATAAAATTAATATTAAACCCGAACAAAATAGATATTATGATGTTCATTATTTTTTTAATACATTGACCCGCAAAGGTTTCTTACCAGAATTTTGGACAACAGAAGAAGTTCCAGACTCAGTTAAAGAATTTATTAGACGGATTGTTCCTGAGAAATTTCAATCTGGCAAATTAGTTTCTGATAGAGGGAGAATCTTAGTTAGTGATGAATATATGACTCCTGATGATATTATAAAGACAGATCCTTTCTTCGCATCAATGCGTAAAGACTAATTTTATTAAACACAATTACAATAATTGACACGACCAATAGCAGCAAAGCCGTATTTTAGAGAATGCTTGTTTTTGTTTCAGAACTAACTTCATAATCTAAAAGATTTACAGTACTTGGAATCAAACTATCATCTGACATATTAAATTCTTCTTTATGTTTTGATTTTATAAATATATTTGTTGCATCAAACTCTTTCTTTATTTTAAAAATAGAATCAGTATTATCTTTAGTACTTGATAAAGGTTTTATTTTATTTCTTTCTATTAATTTAATATTTTGTATAGTTAATGTTTTTGGACTCTTATCATAACGATAAAATGATTCAATATATAATATTATACTTCCTATCATAAGTCCCCTATAACTAATATCCGCAGATATTTTAAATGGTTCTATCTCAATTCCTCTAGGATTCTTTAATATAACTAATTTATCTAATAATTTTATGTTATCAATTTGATAGCCTTTACAATTTAGTATTTTATGTAAATTTGCAAGTATATCCTTCTCAAAATTATTAGAGGCTTCATACCGTTCACTGTTTGATGCAGTTAATTGATATATATTATTATCAGGTCGAACAAGACTGTCTAAAAATTTATATAGATTATATGATTCTTCATCTAATTGTTCTGAATTTATTTCCTTATTATTAATATAAGCAAAATCTAATTGACTTTGATAAGGAATTTCAGGGGTGTTTGAAAATACACCTCTTTTATTAACATATGTTAATCCCATAAAATTTTCTACCTTATTTTTACATGTTGTAAACGCACCCTCTAATATATTCATCAAATTATTATTTGCAAGGCGATTTATTAAAAAAAGTATTATAACGAGTATTAATAGTTTATTAATATGATTCATTATTAATTAACTAGAATTTTATTTTCAATATTATTACGAATAATATTATATTTAGAATGATGCAAAATCAGATGACCCGCAATTACCAGAAGGTGCTCTTCTGAGTTCAAAATTACTAAATCTCTCTTTTTTCACAGGTTGAGTGGTAGCTGGTTTGGTAGCTGGTTTGGTAGTTGGTTTGATGGTTGGTTTGATGGTTGGTTTGATGGTTGGTTTGATGGTTGGTTTGATGGTTGATTTGGGAACTTTGGAATGTTCATAATAATCATCACTATCACTATCGCTATCGCTATCACTATCATCGCAATCACAGTAATATTGATGATGCATATTATGATGTTCAGCTTTCTTAGCTGCTGCGGTTGCATTGGTTGCATCTGCAAATTCTTCTAATCCCATATTGTGTTCATCGTGAGCATTATATTCATTTTCAGCAAATTCTTCTAATCCCATATTGTGTTCATCGTGAGCATTATATTCATTTTCAGCAAATTCTTCTAATCCCATATTATGTTCATCATGAGCACAACGTTCATCACTAGTAGCACACTGTGGGTCATTAGCAAAATGTTCAGCTAAAAGACTAGTATCATCATGTGAAAAATCTAACATAGGTTCATCATGAATAGGATATACATCTTCACTAAAATATTCTGAGAAATTAACATCATCAGTACTATTAGTAAAATTATCAGTTAAAAAGTTGAGACTTCCTTTATTAATAAATTGCATTATAGATAAGAATGCAGCAGCTATTAAAATTGCAGATTGGAAATTCTTTGTGCTACGATAAGCAATGTATGAAATTGCAACTAGACGAAATAATGGATTTTGAAATAATTTGTATAAGAAATTAGGTGTTTTAGGTTGAGCTAATGCTGCATAAATAGCAACTATAAGAGAAATAACAGGTAAAAGATATTCATCATTCAACAAAGGTTTCATAAAACTATTTACAGATTCATTATATTGTTCCATTATAATATGTATATATATATTTTAAATTAGATATTTTTAATTTAAAATATTAATTCCCTAAAACATAATTATTCTAATTTACTACATGCACTATTTGGATCATTTCTTTTCATCATTTTATAATCCTTATATTTTACTGTATCTTTTATTTTATTTGCTTCCATATCATTTCCATACTCATTTTGACAATCCTTATCATATATAATTTGTTTTGATGATACTTTAATAGAATTAATAATATTAGTAAATTTATCTCTGAGCGATAGAGAAGAAACAAAGCCTTCTAATTTATTTTTATAAGCAACATAAATAATTGCAAGACCACCAACAATTATTATCATATCACTATTAGTTGTCATGTTACTCAAAATATTTGGGTTATTAACTCCAGCATAAATACCTAGTAAAAAACCCATGCTTGCTAATGCATATTTATTATTCATAATAGAATCCATATATAATATATTATATAATATATTTAGATTTTTTTTTAAGTATTTTTTCAAATAAATTTATTCATAACCATCTAATGCTTCCATACTACCATCAATATCATCATCTTGTTCATAATCATCAATATCAAGTGAATCTTTCGCCTCTTTAGCGTCATATTTTTCATCTTTCCTATTAGGGTCATCAATTTCTTCACGAGATAATAATTCCATATAATGACCAACCATTTTAATATTTTCATCTTTATAGGGAATTTCATTAATTAACATGTAATCAAATTTTCTAATCATATAATTAGAATATGGTCTATAGTATGAATTAAATGAAAATTTAATAACTTTAATAATAAGATAACATAGTTCAGATTGAATTACTGGCATTGTATTATAACTTAGCAATCTATCAAGGTTAAATATATAATAAAATAGTAATTTAGAATCTGTATTATTCATATTATTAATATGATTAATATTCATATAATTCTTATTTAATTCAATATTAATATTATCAGGAATATTATAATTAATAGGTAATTTATGAGTGATATATTTATGATGTTTAAATATATTATTATGCTCTTCCGTATCCTTAACATTAAACTTCTTTAATTTCTTGGTGAATTCATTTATAATTTCTTTTTCATCAATATTATATACTGATGTAATACTACCACCATTTCTTATATTATAAATTATAGATTGAGAACGTTCAATAATTTGTTTAAGATTACCCATTCTATTTCTAATAATAGAGAGGATAGTATCTTTTGTATCATCACCAAGATTATTTGGTAAGTTGTCTAAATATTTTTTATTCAAATGATAGATATTAATATATTGATTCTCATAACCTAAATACATAATACTATCTTTAATCGATAATTCTACTTGTAATGAAACATTATTTTTACTTTTTTTAATATTTTTATTATCATCAGAATATCCTAAATGTTGCATAGTAATCATATCATAATAAACATACACTTTATTTGCTTTATCCTTATAGTATAATACATCTTTATTAAATGATGGATGATTTTCTGCTAATTGAATTTTATCATCAGATGATAATATAGTAAATGGTTCTCTAATAGTATTACCAATATAATCGTGATCTATTGTGTAGACAGTTTCTTTTAAATAAATAGTTTTATTATTTACCTTAATTTTTGGACCTAAAATTTTAATTAATTTATCAATAAAATGACTAATATATTTTTCAATGTTATTCTCAGTTTCTACTGCATAACGTTTAAGGAATTTATTTATAATTTTCTTATAATTATCTTTATCTTCCTCTTTCTTTTTATTTACTTCTTTCATTTTATTTATATTATTAAGAGCATATTGATTTTCCTTCAATTCAAGATTTTTCTCAAGTATTTTTAAGTCCTTATTATCAAGGACTGTTTTGTTGATATCAAATTTACATTTTGTACAAATACCATTCATATCAATATCGTGCATTTCACCGGTAATACAGTATTTCTTGGATAATTTTTTAAGATGTTCTATTTTTAATTTATCTAAAAATTCATATGAAGGTTTCTCACTTGTAGTCTCATTTGTTTTAACAATATCATTATAATTTTGTGAACATAATTTGCAAATCAAATCACCTGATTTATATATCCAAACGTGAAATTTACCATCAGGACAATTTGTTATATTGTCAACAACATTCATAGCATGTTTAATTGGAAGTTTTTCAATTTCACTAACAGCCAAATCACATTTATCAGTTAATTTTTCAATAATATTAAATTCACCATCAATTTCGACTAATGGAATCTTTTTTGTTAAGAATGTAACTTTCTTTGTCATATCATCAAAATTAATATTTTTCATAGAATTAACTTCAACCCGTTTAAATAATTGTAGATCATTAAAAGTATTTTTGAGTTTAACATTAATTCTGGTATTTAAAATTTCATATAAGAAATTTTTATTTTCTTCAAAATTAGCTTCTACCAATGTATTAATTAAATCAACAACCGTATGAATAATTGTTTTTTGTAAATTAATATAATAAGTTAATTTTTGTTTATTATCAATATTAGTATCATTATGTAACCAAATTCTATTACCTGCTAAAATACCACTAGTATAATATAATATATAAGCAAATAATGGAAGTTTATTGAGAGGAGTCTTTTCTTTTTGACTTACTCTTATAAATAAATCATTAAATAAAGAATCGCCAATTTTCTTAAAAAAGAAATAATTAAAGCGTTTATCTTCACGTAAACCTAATATTTGACCAGAGTTCATTTCAATTATCATCATAAGTATGATATAAGCAATAATATTATTATATTTAATCAATTTATAATAATCGGTTTCAGTTGAACTTGTTAAGAAAATCTCATCTTTTAATTCAAAAAAGAATAATGTAGTAAGATCCTTATTAATACCATATTTCCTATTCATTTGTTCACTCCTATCTTTACCTTGTTTCTTAATCCATTCACTATGAATTAAAATGGTATCTATTACATCTTTAATAATCATCTTCCTTCTTAATTTAATAGTTGGAGTATTTCCAAGATAAGCTAATAAATCCATTGAATAGGCTATCTTTTCAATAGTTTTTTCTATGTTTCTAATTGATCGAGTGTATTTTGCATACTTTGGCATCTCTTCTAGACGTTGATTTACTATAATAGAAGTAGTTGAGAAGGTGTTAGTTTCTTCATTATAAGATATTTCAGAAACATATTTTTGAATTTGAACTATTTCACTACAACTCTTACATATGTATTCACCTGTTTTATTTTCAGTTACATATTGTTTTACAAAATCAACAATAGCCTGATTAAAATCATCTGACTTTTTAGATATTTTTAATATATTTTTCCATCTAATATAATGTTGACATATAGGTATATTTTGTTTTGATAATTCTAAACTTACATCAATTTCAGTTTCACCTAATACTAGAATATTTTTTTTATATTTTGTTATATCAACAATTGGTAGTTTTATTAATTCACCTCTTTTCCCAGGAATCATACTATCTACATCATCTGGTACAATTTCTAATTCTGGTATCATATCAATCAGAACTGTTTCTATAATATCATTTTTCATATTTGGTACTAAATTCATATCAAAATATTTTGATTTATAGATAGATAATAAATTATATAATTCCCAAATATTCATTTCTTTTGTTTTTTTAATATATTGTTCTAATTTATTTCGTACTAATATGATATAATTATTATATATTTGCTCAAGCATAACTTTTATATTATGTTGAGCATCTGTACCATAATCAATATATGTATCTAGTTTTGGTTTATCTTTAGTTATATCAAACATCCAATAATATAACTTTTTATCTTTTGTACTAAATGTTTTAGCCATAGTTCTTGTAAATGCATTAAAACCATTCTCATCTTGCATACTTTTCCTCACGTCAATCATATCTTCTATATTAATATTATTAAAAGATTGATATGATGGATTCCAAGCAATCCCAACAACATTCATATCAATACTATCATTACATATTCTTGATTCTATCTTATCATTCTTATTTGCACCAGTGTGAATATTAGTAGAACGAATACCTTGAATTGTATTAGTAGTACGTAATTTAATACCATCTTTAGAAAGATTTTTAAAATTTACATAAGAATATTTACGAATATTTTCCAGATCAACTAATAAATCAATATCAGCTGCATTTTCTGAGTTTTTTAATTTTTGAATAATCTTAACCTCTTCATCATTATTATAAAGAACAGCTTTTCGAGGATCTAATTGTTTATAAAATAAATTTTCAATATCAAGTTTTAATTTTGGATTCTTTTCTAACATTGCAGAATAGTAATTTTTAACATTATTCATTTTATTAATAATATATTTAATTTTAGTAGCATCGCGTTCTTTAATATTTCCAGATTCAATTAAAGATTCTGGATCATATTTTTCTGTATCTTTATGATATCTTAAGAAATCTTCTGAAATTGGAATTAATATTTGATTAGAAAATAAATAGTTTATAAAGTATTGATTCTCTTTTATTATAATTTCTTTAATATCTCTTACTTCTTCAAGATAACTATAAATTTCCTCTGCCATACTAATTTTCATTTCTTCCATACTAAGAAATTTTTGAATTATATTAAAATCTACTAGTTTCTTTTGATTTGATACAATAATTTCAATATATTTATACTCTGCTTTATCTTTTTCTTGTTGATTCATCATAGTTATAATTTCATTTTTTTCTTCTTTCATATAAATTTGTTTAAAAATAAGAGCCTTCATTATATTATGAAAATTTTCTTTAATCAAGAAATATTCAACAATATAATCTTCACCTAAATCATTAAATAGATTAATAGTAGATTCATATCTTAATGGGTTATTACCAAGAATAATTTTAATTTTATCAATTGTTTTATATTGTAATAATCCAAGAAAATTTTTAATATCATTATAAAATGTTATAATTTTAGAATTATTCTCACTATTAAAAAAATTTGTTATTTGTATAGTTGATTCTTTAATATATTTACTCGATTCAATAATATTAGTAATATACAAGTCACGTCCACCTTCGTAATAATATCCTATACCTAAATAAATATAAAATGCACAATAACGTTTAATTATATTTATGATAGACTCATAATAAGATTCATTTTTAATTATACTTATAATATCTTTTTTTGGAATTGTATCTAAAAATTTTTTAATATAAGATAAAATATTATTTTGAAACTTCACAAAATTTGTATCTTTATTTAATATTTTAAAGGCTTCCTCTTTTGTCAAATATTCATTAAATTTATCTAATAATCCATCAATCATTTCATCAACTTGATTTATATACATTTATTATTATAATATAATTGATAAAAAATAATATAAAAACACAAATTTTAATATAATATTTTATTTCTAAATTAATATATATATTATGTCTAATCTTTTTTTAAAAAATGAATTACCAGAACTTTTCAATACAACTGAATCCAGTATTATGTTACCATTTAAAATTAATATTATTGATAAAGTAGATGATATGAATGCTACTTCTTCCGCATTCATTGATAATAATCTTGTATTTAGTGCTACATCTGCTACTATGCAAAAAGGTGGTGATGTTGATGATATGAATGCTACTTCATCTGCATTTATTAATAATAACCTTGTATTTAGTGCTACATCTGCTACTATGCAAAAAGGTGGTGCAGATCAATGTGGCGGTGCTTTTAGCGAAAAATCATCTAATGGTTCTATCAAAGATATTAACAAACTTATTTCAATGTTAACATCTGAATCAAGTGTTAAACAATTTAATGGTCTTTCAGAAACTTCAACTGTTAGCTTAGAAGCTCAATTACGTGATATCTTAAATAATGATGGTAGTAAAAAGAAACAACAAGGAGGTAATAATATGAATGTTGACCAAGTTAAAAACTTTTTCACTTCCCTCAAATCACAAGGAGTTAATGTTGATGTTAAATTAAATGATAAATCAATGTCTGAATTCTTCGGTCTAGCCAATGAAACTACTACTGAATTATCTTCTGAATTTAGCATTTCAAAGTTCCTTAATCTTAAATCATCTGGAAAAATTCCAAACCAAAAAGGTGGTGCAATAAAGAAAGCTTCTAAGAAGGCTTCTAAGAAGGCTTCTAAAAAAAGCTCAAAGAGCCATTCTAAGAAAGGTGGTGACCCCGATGCTCAATCTGGTGGTAAGAAGGGTTCTAAGAAGGCTTCTAAAAAAAGCTCAAAGAGCCATTCTATGAAAGGTGGTGACCCCGATGCTCAATCTGGTGGCAAGAAGGCTTCTAAGAAAAGCTCGAAGAGCCATTCAAAGAAAAGCTCAAAGAGCCATTCTAAGAAAGGGGGTGCTGGTGTAAATCCTGGTGTTCAAGCTGTATTTGATTTAAAGAAACATATTGCTACTAAATTAGGTGTCTCAAATGGCCCTAACGTTGGTAAAATCATCAGTGCTGTAATAACAGAAATCAAATCAAAGAACCCTGATATGCCTTCCATCCAACGTGCAAAGGAAGCTCAAAAATTATTTGATGGTAACATGGAACACTACAGAAAGATGTTACCTAAATAAAAAATATAATTATACCTAAAATCAGATAAGCTAAATTATTCAATAATGTTAAATATAAACCCCAAAAAAATGAAATTAAATTATATAAAATCTTATTTATTATAATTATTAATGTATTTTTGTGACAAATGTTTTTATCTTTTTGATATTACGAAATCTTCTAAGATTACAAAGGAAGATACGCGAAAAATAATTAGCAAATTAAATGATGCTCTTGCTAAATTAGAAGAGGGTGATGATTTATCAAAATATAAAGCAGAATTTTCAAAAGAAGAAATGGCAAAAAATAAAAAATATCAGAAATTAAATGATAATGATAAAATTAAAATAAATCAATTATTTGAAGATATGGTTTCTTCTGGAGCAGAATTTAAGTGTGACAATTGTAATTATACTAAACAAATTACAGAAACCACATTATTATATCAAATTAATATGACAGAAAAGATTTCAATTATTAAAAGTTTAGAAGATAATGAATTATTAATAAAAGACCCATTACTCCCTCATACACATGATTATACTTGTAAAAATCCAACATGTGCAACACATAAAAACCCAGAATTAAAAGATTCTGTATTTATTCGTGAAAAGAATTCATATAATTTAAATTATATTTGCTGTGTATGTTATTATAATTGGTAAAATAAATTCTTTCAGAATCATTTTAGCAATTAATTCTCAATTGGTAAAATAAATTCTCAATTGGTAAAATAGATTCTTTCAGAATCATTTTAGCAATTAATTCTCAATTGGTAATATTATTCTAATTGAAACAATAAATGATCTTTCTGAAGTTCATCTAATGTCCAAATCTCAAATTTACCATTTGGTAGAGGACGTTTTATTTTAAATGGAATCATATTATTTTTAAATTCTTCTTCAGCAATTTTATCATATGATAATCCTTGATGATTTTTAATCAATGGTTTTGCACCCATATTTAATTGTTTAATTCTTTCTCCTAATATTCTAACCATCTCATATTTGGTTAATCTATTAACACTTACACGATTTTCTTTACTAATAAATTCAGAACTTGTCTCAATAGAAACTTCAACCTCTTCATTATTATCAATAGTATCTTCTTCATCATCTTCAAGTTCTTCTACATCACCTTCAGCTAATTCTTCATCATCATCAATTTCATCAGTTTCTTCATCTTCATCTAATTCTTCAAGTTCTTCATTTTCATCATTATGTTCTACATCTTCAATTTCATATTCGTTATCTGAATCTTCTTTTTTAACAACTTTCTTATTTGAAGTTTTTTTTGGCATTAAGATTAATGATAAATAATTTTTAAATATAATTTAATTCAATTTTTATAGATGAATATTACAAATAATATATATCATTATCAATTGTTTTTATTTTTAATATTTTCATACTATTTATTATCTTAATAAATTCTTCATAACTATTAAATTTAATATCGTTTATTTCAATAATAATATCTCCAACAGGAAATTTTATAAACTTTTGGCTTTTTAATACTTTCATATAATTAATATCTGATAAATAGACAGTAAATTGATCCATTTGATTTATAAATCGTGATAATATTTTAACACATTGTATTATAGATAAATTTAAATGTTTTAATTTTTTAAGATGGTCTTTTGTAATAACTGATAATATTAATCCATTATTTTCTACAAAATAAGTTGGTAATGAATTAATATTATAAAAATCCATTGCATTAGTATCTATTATTTCTAATTTAATTTTTTCAATTCTAATTGTTTTGTCAGAAGGTCTATATATTTTAAATTCTAATATATCACCTTCTATAAACCATAAACCAATATCATTAAATGGTATTGGTCCTGGAAAAAAATTAAATGTAACATATCCATTATAATCAACCATATTATTATTAATACTAAGAATTACATCATCAACTTTCAAATATTTACTAATATAATAGTTACTATTAAGCATTGTAATACGAATACCATTCATTTTCTTGGAAAAAGTATTATTGTTTTCCCCAAAATATTCTTCCCTAAATTTATCTTGAATTAATTCTTGGTAATCTAAATAAATAATTGGTTTTTTAAGAATTATACTATTTAATTTATTTTCCATAATCATACATCTATATATTGGAACTACAAAACCTGTTCTCTCACCACCCTCTATTATTTTAGAAACATTAACACCTATTATCTTATACATATTATCTTCTTTTATTAAAAGAGGGCCGCCAGAGTTACCAGGATTTAATGTTGCATCTACCTGAAATAATGATTCATGATAACTAGAAATAAAACCAGATGTTACCACTATATTTTTACTTCCTAAAGGAAAACCTACTGCTAATACTTCTCTTGTATTTTGTTCATTATTTTTTATTACAAAACGTTCTAAAATAATTGCATCATCTATATCTTTATCTAATCGTATTATTGCAATATCATCATGTGGAAATATATGTAATATAGTTCCTGTTATATTATTAGTTTGTTCATATAATATTTCAATATTAACTGCATATTTTACTACATGATAACATGTTAAAATAATATTATTAGTAATAAAAAATCCAGTTCCCATTTTTGTAATAGTACCGTGTATATTTAATGGATGACTATAATCAATTTTAGTACTTTTAACAATTAATTGTATGACTGATTTTCCCCAATTCATAATTAAATTAGTTTAGATAATATATTTTTCTATTAATAAATAAATGTGGATTTTATTTATTGAGTCGGTTATTGTAGGGATTATAACTTGGGTAATTGGTACGATTCTATTTAATATATCATTAAATAAAAAAAATATGAATCATAGTAAACCGTCGGGTATCGACTTTGCATTCTTTACAACTGGTATTATATTATATTTTTCTATGGAAGTATTAATTTGTTCTACAAACTAACATTACTATAAAATATTTTTAATAGCATAAAAGAATTTGTACTCTGTTCGTAAAATGTTTAAAGGTTATTAAATATTTTTATCATCCGAATCATTATATTCCGCTTCATTATATTTATCAAAGAAATCTAAGAATTGCTTTTCACCAACTTTTTCATCTTGTGGTTCCATACAATATACACAAGAGAAATATTCTTGATGTTTTTGATTAATAAGTAGGGAGAAATTCTTTGAATTATATTCAGGAATAATCTTATTTGTTTTTAAATTATAAAATGGAATACGATTTAATGGATTTATTTTACCTCCAATATAACCTACTTTAAATTGAATAATTTCATATGAAGAATCATCAAATTTACTTTTTAATTTGGTTATATCAAAATCATTTGGAGTTAATGAAATATGTTGATAAACCATACGAGGAAACTGTCTCATATTAATTCGTTCCATAATATTAGTTTCAGATTTATAATTCCATACATAACTATCTACTAAATCCAACATTTTAACTGGGTCTAATATATATTCTGAAATTTTAAGTTTTTCTTCCATTTCAAATAATAATTTTAGTATTAATAGTTCGATTGCCTTTACAGCTTTATGATTATAAATCATTCGATGTAAACGATATCGTATGAAGAACATATGATAAATATCTTCACTGCATTGTGATGAGTAACAAATTGCTGTTTTGTTGTTACCCATATCAATTACACGGGCATCATCAATAATTCTTGAATAGTTAAAACTAAATTTTAATCCAACAGCCATAGTATCACGTGTTAAATAATCAAATTTGTCAACATCAATACTATTAAGAGGATTAGAAATTATTTGAAAAATCCATCTTCCTACTTGGTATTTAGGTTTCCATTTTGTGTAATCCGAATCTTTAGGATTAATAAGGTCTGCAATTACCTTTAATTGGTCTTTATTCAAATCAACATTATATTTATCAACAATATAATTAAGTAGATAAATAGAACGATTCTCATGAGTTGTATTTTTTGTATCAATCTTAAGTTTTTCATAATTTGGTAACTTGGTAAGGAAACTATCGTCAAATAGATGTGAAAACATACTATGACCTAAATCGTGACATAATCCTGCAATTGATACCAATTCAATAATTTCATCAGTAATTTTTAATTCAAGCTGTTTTATTCTGATTGATTGAATCATCTGTTTTGCAAGATGATAGGTACCAATTGAATGTTCAAATCTACTATGAGTAGCAGTTGGAAATACTAAATATAATACACCTGTTTGATGAATATTTCGTAACCGCTGAAAGACTGAAGTATTAATAATAGATTCTGCAACACTATCAATTGTAATATAACCATGAATATTATCATAAATTCTCATTAATGATAATAATTATAGAAAGTAAATATTATTTTTATCAATTTTAATAAATCTATTCTGTATCACTGTCTGTTTCATAATTAGCATTCATAATATTATTACCCTTTAATTGTTGTTTTTCAGATGGTTTTAACATCTCTGAATAATCTTGAGTTGGCACTGGTAAAGGTTCAGTTACTCCTAACTTATCTGCTAATAATTTAAAATATCTAACATATGGATGAGATTGACCTAGTTGTTTCATCATTGTATTTCCTAATACCATTGCTAACATTGGTTTATATTGTTCAGGATTTGTTAGAATTTCACTTGGTTCAGGAACAGGCATTTTAGAAATCTTCTTTAATTTAGTATATTCTTCTATAATATCCTCTGGAACATTACCTGATTTAGCTTTGTAATAATCACTATTAGTACGACTCTTCTTCATTAAACTTATTTTAGCTTTCAGTAAATCTCTATTATCTTTATTGGTTTGTTGTATACGTTTCATAATAGTAGCATAAATATTAACATCTTTCTTTTCAACAGTTAATGTAAAGTTATTATTAATATAACGTTGTGCTAAATTATCAACATTTATCTCTTCATTTTTTTCTAATACTGATTTAATAGCTATTTTAAATTTATCAACTGAAGATTTTGAATTAAATCCTGATTTATCTCCATTAATATGTACATTAAATATCATTATTATTTTTATGAATTTATATCTTTAAGTCCATAATATTCTAAAATATATTAAAGATGCATTATCTAATATTTTTATTATGGTAAAAGATACAACACTTTATGATAGATTAGAAATTTCACATGATTCTGATGAAAATCAAATTAAAAAGGCATATAATAAATTATCAAAGCAATGGCATCCTGATAAACATATAGGAAATGCAGAAAAAGAGAAAGCAACATTAAAATTTAAAGAAATTACAGAAGCTAAGGAAATTTTATTAGATAAGCAAAAAAGAGATATGTATGACCAGATGGGTATGGACATTTTTAATCAACAACAAGTTGATAACCAACCTTTTAATCCATTTGAAAATATGTTTCCTGGAGGTTTTCCATTTGGTATGAATCAAGGGCCTCATATGGGACCCAAACAACAACAAGTTGAAAATATTATTACAAAGATTGATGTTACACTGGAACAACTATATTGTGAAGAGACTGTTAATTTTAGTTATAAACAAAAAATTTCTTGTTCACAATGTAATGGGGAAGGTACAAAAGATGGTAGACCTACACAATGTCACTCCTGTAATGGAAAGGGTGTAAAGGTCCAAGTTATTCAAATAGGACCAGGAATGATACAACAGGCTATGAGTGAATGTCATAACTGTAAGGGTAAAGGAAAAATAGTTAATGATATGAATAAATGTGATGTATGTAATGGTAAATGTCATTCATTAAAAGATAAAACAATCAATATACCATTAAAATCTGGTTTATGTCATGATAATAAAATTCATTTACAAGGTAAAGGACATCATATTAATAATATAAAATCTGATTTGATGTTAATAGTTAATGAAATGGACCATCCTATATTTAAACGAAATGGTGAAGATTTATTTGTTGAAGTTGAATTACAATTATATCAAGCATTATTTGGTTATAATAAAATTATTACTCATTTAGATGGCCGAAAATTACATCTTAGTACAATGGGTAAAACAGATTTTAATGCATATCGAAAGATAGCCGATGAAGGGATGAAAAATTTAAATAATAGAAAGGGTAATATGTATATTAAATTTAATATCGTATTACCTAATATAAGTCCTTTACCAAATGAAACTAAGAATCAATTGAAATTGATGTTACAATCATTTGATAAAGATGAAATTAATAATGAGACTCAAATTAGTAAAATGTCAAATTTGGTAAAAACAGTTTGTACTGATTGTAAATCAGAACAAATAAATGAATTAAATAGAACGTATGATATTTTAAAACAACCAAAAAAATCTATACCATCTCATTTTGAAGAAGAACAACCTCAACAACCTCAACAATGTACCCATCAATAATTTACTTCCTATAAAGTATTAATTATTTATATATTATATTTATGTTTTCCAATATCTGCTCGACATACAGGGCATTTATAATTGTATTGTTTTAGATATAGTTCAATACAACTAGTATGATATGCATGATTACATTTTAATTCTGTAACCATTTCATCTTTTACCATATTTTCAAGACATACAGCACAGTCATAATCCATTTTTTCTTCTATTTTCTTACTAACTAGATTTTCAAATTCTTTGTCATCTAATGTAACAAGAACATCCTCATAATTATTTGAAACAATAGGTTGACTTATAAAATTATTCAATAATGTAATAAAATTCATATATGGAAGACTAGGTTGCGGTGGTACCATATTATGTAATGTATTAATTTGCATTTCATTTCCACCCAAACTAACTGTTATGAAAGAATTACTTATAAATCCTTGTTGTTCCTCATATTGTTCCTCTTGTTGTATATCGTACTGTTCTTCATATTGTTCCTCTTGTTGTATATCGTGATGTTCTTCTGGTTGTTCATCTGGATGTTCTTCTAGTTGTTCATTTGGATGTTCTTCTGATTGTTCCTCTGGATGTTCTTCTGGATGTTCTTCTGGATGTTCTTCTGGATGTTCTTCTGGATGTTCTTCTGGATGTTCTTCTGGATGTTCTTCTGGATGTTCTTCTGGATGTTCTTGTTGCATGTTTAATGGAATATTAATTAGATTTAATATATTATTAAAAATTATCATAGGATTCATATAATTATTACTATTAATTTGTACACCTTCAATAAAACCAGCATCTATTTCAATATTATAATAATTATAAAAATTAATTAAAACAGTATTAATTGTTCCATAAGTATAATCTAAATCAGGTGATTGATATTTCATTTCTAATAGAAAGTATTTGAGTTCTCTAACTATTTGTGTTTCATCCATAAAACTATCTATTAATTCAAGTCGTTGAATTAATAATTGTTCATATATATGTTCATTCATTAACAGGATTATCTATTATATCTATATATATTTATTTTCAATATTTTGAAATATTGAATAAAATAAGATTTAAAATATAATTAAGCTTATATTTTAATGTCATATGGTAATATTAGTACACTATTAGAAAAAACTAAAACTTATGTTGAAACAAAAAATATTAATAATATAGATTCCAATCAACTACAAAATCTCAAGAATAAAGTTCATAAACATTTAAAAAAGGAAAATGATAATGTTCCGCTTGTTATTATTGATGAAATATTTAATAGACTTTTTGTTAGAAATTATAATTATAATAATATGTTAAAGTTAAATAATGGAATGAATAGTTTCCGTGAAATTCGAGACTTATATCCAGCTATTATAGTACCAAAAGAATATATACTACTACAAAAACATTTTGATACTCTTCTAGCTACCCCTCAACCAGCTCAAAGAACAAAAGAATGGTATGATTATCGTTATAATCGTATTACTGCTTCTGATACAGCAGCGGCAATTGATTTGAATCCTTATGAACCAGTTGAAAGTTTCATTCTTAAAAAATGCGACCCTAATTTCCCATTTCGCGATAATGCGACAGTATTTCACGGAAAGAAATATGAACCAACCGCAACTATGATTTATGAACATATGACTTATAGTGATATGAAGAATCCAGATTGTATGCAATTAAATAAAGAGAGTTGTGAAGTAACTGAATTTGGTTGTATGAAGGCAAATAAAAAAGTATATGAAATTCTAGGTGCATCTCCTGATGGTATTTGTTCTATTTATACACTTGATAATAAATTTTCAAAGAGACTTGGGGTTATGTTAGAAATTAAATGTCCTGTAACACGTGATATTTATACAAGTGGTGTGATAGCTGGAGATGTATGTCCATTTTATTATTATTGTCAAGTTCAGCAACAATTAACAGTTTGTGAATTAAATATATGTGATTTCTGGCAATGCAAGTTGAGTGAATATAGTTCACGTGAAGAATATATGGCAGATAAATGTGAAACTTGTGAGAATACAATTGGATACTATAAGGAAGATCCAAAAAATACTTATTTTGGTAATAATATTTCAACAGCAGTTAAGATTGAAATGGACAATCGATTAAAGAAGGGTATCATTTTAGAATTCTTTCCTAAGAATTTCAAACCTGAATTTGAAGGTGACAATATTGAATGGAAAAGTAAATATATTTATCCAAAACGTTTAGATATGAATGAAGCACAATATGATGATTGGGTGCTCAAAATGCTACATAATTTTAGTAAAGAATACCCTGAAATATATAAGGATTATAACTTTAATAAAATTATTTATTGGAAATTAGAATCATCTCATAATATTTCTATTAAACAAGATGACAAGTTTATGATGAGTATTCTACCAATTCTTACTGATACTTGGAGTAAAATTATATATTACAGAAAAAATCAAGATAAACTAGATGAATTGAAAAAGATTGTAGATGAAAGGAAGAAATATTGTAAAATTAATACATCATATACAATTCATAATGATATGATAGTAAAGAATAAATTATTATTTTTAGACCCCAAGTTTAATGCAACTGAAGCCGGATTGAAATTAAAACCCTCTGCTAAATTTAATTATAAGAAAACTCTTAAGAAAGATGAAGATTCAGATTATGATGATTTTGGAAATGATAATGAGTGTGATTTTATTGATGATGAAGAGACAATACAATTACCTCCAGTTATTAAAGAGAATATCAAAAAAACTACGAAAACAATTAAGCACACAGAATATAAGAAAACTACAGAACTAAAAGAGACTAAACCTCTCAAGTTAAAATATACAAATGTAACAGATGTATCAGCAAAGAATGATGATGAGTGTGATTTTATAGATTAAAATATAAAATTAAATAATTTTGATTTAATGATAGATATACATAATTTTTATATTACTATTATGATAATTAAAATTATTGAATTTTATATATTTAGGAATATAAAATACTATATATTAATGGAATACATTGGTAATATTATTAAATTTAAGAACTACATTAATAGTGTATTAGAACGTATTGATTCGGATGATTTTGATGAAGATGAAGTAAAACGTCTCTCTGATAATGCAGAAATTTTTATGGCAAATAAACAAGATACAGTTGTATTAAAACCTCGTGCTATTGAAAGTATATTAGATAATTTATCTGATACTAGTTTAGATAATATGTCTGATATAATGGACGTGGAATCTAACTTTTTAGATAATGATATTGATGATATGCTAGCAAGTATAATGAAACCAAAAGAAGAAGTAAAACCAGTTTATAAAGATAATTTGGTAAATGATTTTTTAAATAATGTAATGGTACTAGATAAGTATCATTATTTAAAAAATGAGAGGTATGATATTGATAAGTTTTGCAAGTCATGTTATACATATTAAAATTATTTTTTTAATGCTTTCTTAGATGCTTTCTTAGATGCTTTCTTAGATGCTTTCTTAGATGCTTTCTTAGATGCTTTCTTAGATGCTTTCTTAGATGCTTTCTT
>Ga0164292_10000073_pt1 | contig 61614 bp, 60 predicted proteins | sample GEODES117metaG_FD_111486 | JGI IMG/M metagenome (GOLD analysis project Ga0164292, IMG submission 111486) | Eutrophic lake water microbial communities from Lake Mendota, Wisconsin, USA - GEODES117 metaG | ecosystem: Environmental > Aquatic > Freshwater > Lake | place: USA: Lake Mendota... | reverse complement strand
CTGGTCCGTATCACCACCCCGTGGCGGGCGGGCGAGATTGGCAGCGATGCCGCGTGCCCAGGTCTCGGTCGCTGCCTCTCCGCGCGCTGCCAGAACCGAACCGGTCAGCGACTGGTTGTAAACGTTGCTCGAAGACCGGATCAGCAGCTTGCCCTTCCACTTGGGGTCCGCCAGATCCTCGTAGCTTGAAAGCTGCTCCGGCTTCACGCGGTCCTTGTGATAGAAGATCACGCGGGCGCGGGTGGTGAAGCCGAACCAGTTGCCGTCCGGATCGCGCAGGTGCGCCGGCACCCGTGAACGGATCGCTTCGGAATTGAACGGCTGGAACAGGCCGCGTGTATGTGCGCGTTCAAGATTGCCGGCGTCGACCGTGATCAGCACGTCAACGGGGCTGTTGGCACCCTCCGCTGCGATGCGCTGGATCAGGGCATCAGCGCCGGCCTCGACCCGGTTCACGGAAATCCCGGTCTTTGCCTTGAAGGCCGCGTAGAACACGTCGTCTGTGCCGTAATGGCGGGCTGTGTAGAGATTGACCACCTTGTCTGTCTGGGCCCGCACGATGGCGGGGGCTGCCAGCAGCGCGCCGAAGCCGGCCCCGGCGGCAAGAAACTGCCTGCGATTGGCTGAAATCATTATCTTTCGATCCTTGCTTCGCGGGTTCAAGGCCCGCGAGATATGGAGCGGCACAACCGCCGCTGATCGTCAGATAGGCCCGTAGCACCGACTGCGTCAACAAAAAAGCGATATAAAACAATATCTTAGATGAATTCTAAACTGCGAGGGAACCCGTTGCTGTCTGGAATGACTCGAGACAGCGCGGAAAGGTCCGATGCTGCAAGCCTTTGGCGATGGTGTGCCCGGACGCAGGGTCGCACCCGCTGGACGGCGGGCGCGACCCTGCAAGAGGTGGCATGCGGACGATCAGCGCTGGCCGATCTCGATGACACGGACCTGCGATCCGGACCGCGCTGGCTGGGAGGGCGCAACGCCGTCGATCGATACGCTGACGCGAACGATATCGATGGCGCGGTTGCGATCGATCGCGTTGGCTTCACGGACGCGGGACAACTGCCGGACCTCGCGTTGCAGGCGCTCCTGCCGGCTCACCCCCACCACCTCGTCGACCTGCTTGCGCGTCGAAGCATGGAGTGCCGTTGAATCGCCGAAGTCACGGAAGTTTGCTGCAGTGAACGGATAGCTGGTCGAGCCGTTGAACACGCGCGGGCGGCCATTGACCGCCACCGTGTCGCCAGCGCGCAAGGTGAAGTCCTTCATGATCGAGACCGTCTGCACGCCGGTGCGTGGGCGCGCGCAGACCGGATCGATTGATGTCTGGTAGGCATAGGCCATCGGCAACTGGCGATAGGGCTTGCCGTCCGGACCCACCGCATCATCGATGGTCTGCGCCCCTGCGGCGACACTGAATACCCGCGTCGGCACGTTCGGGAACATCGCCGTGCACAAGGCCTCGTGGCCGCGCAGGTCGCCACTGTCGCGGATCGGGGCCAGCGGATGCTGGTAGCCATCACACAGGCGCACGCAGATCGAACGCGGCATATTGGACGCGCCCGAAACCGTGTTGAAGGTCTTGTCGAAGCCCGACTGGTCGCCAAGCCTGGCGTTGCGGGTATTCACTGGCCCGGCTTTGCCCGGACCTGCAGGGTTGAAAGGGTTCAGGTTGAAATCCGGAAAGACAACCATGTCGCGGCTGTTCAGCCCGGCAAGAGGCTGAAACGGAACAGGGCGTGACGGCGCATAGCTCGGATCGGATGCATAGATCGGCTGCGGGGCGCTGCGTTGCGGGCGCGCCGTATCGATGATGGCATAAAGACTACTACCCTCGGTGGCCTGAACCAGCGAAACGCCAACCATGGCCCCGCCAATGCCGACCACCGCGCCCAGAAGGCCGAGAGCCACGGACCGGATATGGCGCGAGGCTGGCGCGCGCGGCTGAAGCGATGCACGGTAGGCCGCACGCAGGAGAAGGTAAGCGGCTCGCGGAGCAGGATCGGAGACGACGAAAAACGGAGCTGCGGTCGAGCTCGGGGCGCGTTCCATGACGCATACTCCAACGACACCAGTTCAGAACACTCACCGCGCAGTTTTAATAGCTAACAAGCTGTAAACGCACAATGACCTTTGGAGTATCCGAGGCGGATATCATTAATTCCGGTGATTAGAACTGTCAGAAGCCATTCCGATGGCAACCATGACCTCGAGACGGGTCAAGCAGGGGTGATTGTCAGAATGTGGGCAGAGATGCTCGGTGCCGACCGGCAGCGCTTTTGTCGGCGACGGTCTGGCCCACTTGCGAGCAAGGTGCGCAACGTGCCCGTGAGACACGCCAGCACGATGTGTTTGCCCGACGAAAACTACTCGGCCGGGGCCACCACGGGAGCCGGTTCGTCGAGAGGCTTGTTGTTGCGGCCCGAGATCAGCGCATCCAGCTTGTCGAGATAGTAGTAGACCACCGGGGTGATGTAGAGCGTCAGCACCTGAGAGACGATCAGCCCACCCACCACAGCCACGCCGAGGGGCTGGCGCAGTTCCGCACCGGCCCCGGTACCGAGCGCAATTGGCAGGATCGCGAAGATGGCGGCAAAGCTCGTCATCATGATCGGCCGGAAGCGCACCAGCGCCGCCTCGCGGATCGCGGTCATGGCATCGACGTTTTCGGTCCGTCGTTTGTCGATCGCGAAGTCGACCATCATGATGGCGTTCTTCTTGACGATGCCGATCAGCATCAGGATGCCGATGATGGCGATCACCGACAGGTCCATGCCGAACCATTGCAGCGCCAGCAATGCGCCGAGACCCGCCGAGGGCAGGCCCGAGAGAATGGTGATCGGGTGGACAAAGCTCTCATACAGAATGCCCAGCACGATGTAGATCACCAGCACTGCGGCGAGGATCAGCAGGCCCTGGCCCTTCAGCGCATCCTGGAAGAGCTGCGCCGAGCCCGAGAAGTTCGAGGTGATCGACGCCGGCATGCCCACGTCGCGCTCTGCCGCCCGCACCGCTGTCACCGCATCGCCGATGGCGACACCGGGCGCGGTGTTGAACGAGAAGGTCACCGCAGGCTGCTGCGAAATCCGGTTGACCGCCAATGGCCCCACCGCCGGCGTGATTTTGGCCACGGCTTCAAGCGGCACATTCTGGCCACTGGCCGTCCGCAGCAAGAGCCGTGAGAGCACCGCCGGCTCCAGCTGGAAGGCCCGATCCGCCTCCATGATCACCTGATAGTCGTTCGAGGCGGTGAAGATCGTCGCGATCTGGCGCTGGCCAAAGGCGTTGTAGAGGGTCTGCCGGATCTGGTCCGAGGTGATACCAAGGCTGGCTGCCCGGTCGCGGTCGAGTTCCACCGAAACCTGCGGGTTTCGCAGTTGCAGGTCAAGGGACACATCGCGCAGTTGCGGCAATTGCGACAGCCGTTCACGAAGCCGCGGCGCGAGATTGAACAGCGCTTCGAGGTCAGGCCCGGTCACCGAATACTGATAGGCGGCGCGAGACGGCCTGCCCGAATTGAGGTTGATGTTCTGCACCGGCTGGAACACAGCTGTGAGTCCCGGCACGGACGACGAGGCCCGCCGGAGGCGCGTGATGATTTCCTGCGCACTGTCGCGCTGGTCGCGCGGCTTGAGCGAGATGAACAAAAAGCCGGTATTGACCGCGCTGAAGCCGCCGACATTGACGGTCATGTAATCGACCGCCGGATCGGCACGCACGATCTCCGCCAGCCGCTGCACGCGCGCCGACATGGCCTCGAAAGACGTGTCGGGCGGCCCTTCAATGGCGCCGCGCAGAAGGCCTGTATCCTCGATCGGGAAGAAGCCCTTCGGCACGTCAATATAAAGCTTCACGCTCACCGCCACGGTGGCGAGCGTGACGATCAGCATCAGCAGCCGCGCCTTGAGCACCAGATCGAGCGACCAGCGGTAGGCGGCCAGCACGGTGTTGAACACCGGGTCCACCAGCCGGTCCATGAAAGTCTTCTTCTCGTGGCTGTCATGTGCCTTGAGAAGACGTGCGCACATCATTGGCGTCAGGGTCAACGACACAAAGCCGGAGACGAGGATGGCGGCCGAAATCGTGCCGGCAAACTCGCGGAACACCCGGCCAACGACGCCGCCCATCAGGAACACCGGGATGAACACAGCCACGAGTGACAGTGTGATCGAGATGATGGTGAAGCCGATCTCGCGCGAGCCAATCAGAGCCGCTTCGAACGGCTTCTTGCCCATCTCGATATGCCGGACGATGTTCTCGAGCACCACGATCGCATCATCGACGACCAGACCCACCGCAAGCGTCAGCGCCAGCAGGGAAATGTTATTGAGCGAGTATCCGAAGAAATACATGAAGCCGAAGGTGCCCATCAGCGAGATCGGCAGCGTGATCGTCGGGATCAGTGTCGCGGTCAGGCGCTTGAGGAAGACAAAAATCACCAGAACCACGCAGAGCGTCGCGACGACGAGCTTCTCCAGCACCTTCTCGACCGATTCCTTGATCGGCGCGGCGCGGTCGTTCAGCACAGCCACATCGATCGACGCAGGCAATTGCTCCCTAAAGCCGGGCAGGCGGTCTCGGATCTGCTGCACCACATCGACGGTGTTGCCATCCGATTGGCGGAATACCGCCAGAATGATCGAGCGCTGGCCGTTGTACCAACTCGCCGTCTGATCATTCTCGACCGAGTCGGCGACAGTTGCGACGTCTTCGAGCTTGATCGGAACACCGTTGCGCTGGGCGATGATCAGGCTGCCATACTCGGATGCTTTTTCAAGTTGGCCTGTGGCTCCGAGCGTCAGGCGCTGGCGCTCTCCTGAAATCGTGCCGACCGGCGAATTGGAGTTGGCCGCCTGCACCGAAGCGCGCACCTCGTTCAGGGTCAGTCCGCGGGCCGAAACCGAGTCGGGGTTCACATAGATTCGGACTGCATACTTCTGCGCGCCGAAGACGCTGACCTGGGCCACGCCCTGTATCTGCGCGATCTGCTGCTGGAGGATGGTCTCGGCATACTCGTTGACGCGCGACAGCGGCTGGGTGTTGGAGGTCAATACGAGGAACAGGATCGGCTGGTCGGCCGGGTTGACCTTTCTGAAGGATGGCGGTGCCGGCAGATCCTGCGGAAGCCGCCGCGCCGCCGCGCTGATGGCCGACTGCACATCGAGCGCAGCCCCGTCGATGCTGCGGTCAAGATCGAACTGGAGTGTGATCGAGGTCGAACCCTGCTGCGAGATCGACGACAGCGAGGCAATGCCGGCAATCGACGACAACTCGCGTTCGAGCGGGGCAGCCACCGACGTCGCCATGGTTTCGGGGCTGGCCCCTGGCAGCCGCACGTTGACGTTGATGGTGGGGAAATCGACCCGCGGCAGCGCCGCGACCGGCAGCTGGCGGAAGGCAAAGAAGCCGAACACCACGAACGACACCATCATCAGCGTCGTCATCACCGGACGGCGGATACACAGCTCAGGAAGCGACATCGATCTTGTCCTCTTGGCCTTAAGGCCCAAACCCGTTCGTTGTGCTGGCATGCCTTGGATCCGCATGCCTGACGTCGTCACATCCGGCCATAAAGACCGTTTCACGACACCGGGGCGTCGTGACGATCATGCCCATCAGCCTTGCGTCGGCCGCTGCTGCTGGGCCGCTGGCGGCGGCGCTCCGCCACCTCCTCCCGGTCTTTGTCCGCCGGCAGGAGCAGAGCCCCCCGGCTGGCGCACCATGACCCGCGCACCGTTGGTCAGCAGCAATTGCCCGTCTGTCACGACTGTCTCGTTGCCGGTCAGCCCGCTGGTCAGCACGGTCAGGCCGTCCATCACGCGGTTGACGACGACAGGCCGCACCCGCGCTACATCACCCTCGAGCACAAACACGAAGCTGCCAGTCTGGCCGGTCTGCACCGCCTCGCGCGGAACCACGAGCGCGTCGTTTTCGGTCCGCAACACCAGACGCACGTTGCACAGCGCGCCGGGCCAGAGGAACTCGTCGGCATTCTCGAAGACGGCCCGCGCCACGATGGTTCCGGTCGTGCCGTCCACGGCGTTGTCGACAAAGGCGACGCGCCCGGTGGCGGATCTGGGGAGGCCCTGCGGCGTCGCAACGGCGGAGGCGCCTGGGTCTGTGATCGCGGCCTTGATGTCGATCAGGTAGCGCTGCGGCACCGAGAACGATACGTAGATCGGGCTTGTCTGGTTGATCGAGGCCAGCACGGGCGATCCGTCGCCGGTCTTGGCGATGTTGCCGGCCTTGAGGCCCGCCGCGCCGATCCGGCCCGAAATCGGGGCCGTGAGCGTGTAGTAGCTGAGCTGCACCTTAAGGTTGTCGATGTTGGCTTCGCTGGCGCGCACCACCGCGCGCTGCGTTTCCGCCAGCGCCTTGGCCTGATCGAGCCGCTGCTCGGAGGCGAAATCGCGGCGGGCCAGTTCCTGGGCGCGCTTGTAATCGGCCTCGGCTGAAATGGCCTGGGCCCGGTCACGCGCGAGGTTCGCTTCCGCTTGCCGGATCTGGGCTTCGATCTGTCGCGAATCGAGGCGGAACAGCACGTCTCCTGCCTTCACCGACGCGCCATCCTGGAACAACACCTCGAGGATCTGGCTTTCGACGCGCGCCCGCATTGTGACTGACGCGATCGATTGGACGGTACCAAGGGCTTCGAGCCGCACCGGCATCGCCTTGCGCTCGGCCTTGCCGACCGTCACCGGGACCGGAGGACGTCCGCCACCTGGAGCGCCTGCACCTGGAGGTCCACCCGCCGCCGGCGCAGCAGCCGTGGCGGCCGGCGCAGCAGGAGCCGTGCCAAGCGCGGTGGACGCCCTTTCGACAAAGTGCTTGAGGTAAGGAACTTCCGTGAGAGGATAGGGCAGGGGCTTGCCCGAATAGGCAAGATAACCGAGGCCGCCACCACTCACGACCACGACCGCCGCCACGCCGCGCCAAAAAACCTGACCTGCCATCTGCATTTCCCTGAAGCGCCTGACGCGCAACACCACCTTGTGGCGCTCGCGTCAACGCTCCTGATGAACCGGAATTCAGATAGTTAGAGCGCTCACTCTCCCGATGCAACTATCGTGCAACTCACCGATCACACGTCTGTGTGATCGGTGGATCGCCGAATGGGACCTTGTCTCACCGGCCTTTTGCCGGCTTCTCGCGTTCAGGATCGGGACTGCTCGAAGTGCTCGAAGACCAGCGCTGCGATGTAGCCGTAGATGGCCTGGCCGATCAGGCTCATCAGCGACAGCAGTAGCACGTCACTGAGCAGGAAGCTTTGGCCTGCCAGCGGCGCTATCACGCCGAGCGCGATGAAGTATGTGACCACGCCCCAGATCCAGCCATCAGCGGGCATGCCGAAGCTCCGGATCATCCGGGTCACGACCCAGTAGCCGACCGGATAGATCAGGAAACCTGTGACATAGTGCAACGCGTGGGCGAAGGTGTTCAAGATGGTCGCGCCGAACATTTTCTGGAACAGAGACTTAACCAGTTCGGGCGGTTGCAGCGGAAAACCCGCCACCATCGCCGTTGGCATGGCCGAAAACGCCTCCCAGAACCCGAGCCCGGCGCAGCCGCCGATGAACAGGTGCCAGATGGTGCGGGCGGATGGCAGCGCAAGGCCGCTGGTCTGGGTCATGGCCGTGGTCATGCAGGTGATCTTTGCAGGTTGGATGTGTTGGCGAAAATGATGTTGGCTCTGGTTTTCAATGCAGGGCGGCGGAAGGGGCGAGGGCGACGAGTGCCGCAGCGACCCTGCCGGAAGGGCGGCGGGCAGAACGGGCCATTGAAGCGAGGCGCTGGGCGGCGAACTGGTTATGTCCGTCCCGGCTGGCGAGACGCTGAGCCAGAAGCCGCTCGGCAAGGGCCATGTCGCCATCACGGATGGCGCTTTCGTTGAGGATCTGCTCGAACATGTCGCGCTGGGCATGGCTGCCGCCGATCTGCACCAGCGTCGTCCGCTCGCCCATCAGCAGGCGCGCGGCCTCGCCATAGCGCCGGCCCCGGTCGCTGGTGGTGTCGCGTCGCCCATGATCGCGAAGACCTGATGCGGCCCCCAAAGCCGGTCGGCAGGAGGCGCAAAGGCCTGCGCCAGGTCCGCGCGCATCCTCGCGGGCTCGTCGCCCGGCAAGACCTCGCCGGCGGGGCGCGCGGCGGCGAGCGCGTCCAGCGCCAGCGGCACCGGCCCCTCATGGCAGATCGTGGAGTTGTGCATGCCATGCGGCATCGCTTCGGCCACGCAGTCGATCACGGCCTTGTCTGCCGGCCATGGCCGCCGCCAGCCTTGCCGCATCTCGATTGGGTCATAGCCGGCGAGGATGATGAGGTCTGCCGTTGCGATCAGCGGCTTGACGATGGCGTCGGCCTTCGGCGACAGGCCGATCCCGCCGATGCACAGCGGGTGGCTCTCTGGCAGCAGGCCCTTGGCCTTGCAGGTGGTCAGCACCGGCGCCCCCAGCCGCTCTGCCAGAGCCCGCAGCGAGGCCGCGCCGGCATCGCCGACGAGGTCAGGGCCGGCGATGATCAGCGGTCGCTTCGCCGATGCGATCAGCGCGCGCGGGACCGGCATCCACCGGCATGCTGGCGGCGGGCGCGGGCCGGATCGTCAAAGGCCGGGCCGGGACCTCGGCTTCGGCCACGCTGATTGGCAGATCTATGTGGACCAGCCCCGGCCGGCCCCGGAGCGCGATGCCCGGGGCCTTGTCGATCACCAGATCCTCCGTGCCGACCTCGATCCGCAGGGTTGCCTTGGTGATGGGCCGCAGCAGGGCCGCGTGATCGATGATCTGGTGGGTGTAGCTTTCGGCGAGCGCGGCATCGACGCAGCCGCTGATCAAGAGCATCGGCACACGGTCCCGATGGGCGTTGGCGATCACGTTGTCGGCGTTGGTCAGGCCCGGCCCCAGGGCGTGACCAGCAGACCCGGCGCGCCAGTGGCATGCCAGACCGCCTCTGCCATGAAACCGGCGGCAGTCTCGTGCCGCGTCAGCACGAAGCGAATGCCGGCGCGTTCCAGTGCGGCGACCAGTGCCAGCACCTCGCCGCCCGGCATGCCAAAGGCGTGGCGAATGCCGGCGGCATGCAGGCGCGTTGCAACAAGATCGGCACCGGTGACCTTTGGCGTGTTCATCGGCATGTCCTGTTCCAGGTTGGCAGCAAGGCGCTTGGCAGCAGTAGGTCGAGTTCGTGCCCAAGGCCTGTCCTCAAGGCCTGTCCTGTTGCTGGCGCTCGCGTTTCTGTGATCGGCCGGCTTGTCTTGACGTGTCGGGCCAGACGTGGTCACTCCCCGGCCACTCCAGTCTGCCCCGGGCTGGCACCAGCCCCCGCGCCGCAAGGCCCGCAAGAACAAGCGCCCACGCATGAAGACAGATCCCCATCCGCTCCGCCTTGCCGTGATCGGCTCAGGCTCCATGGGCCGCAACCATGCCCGCATCCTGGCGTCCCTGCCGTCGGTCGATCTGGTTGCCATTGTCGATCCGGATGCCGAGACGCGCGAACAGGTTGCGCGCCTTGCCCAGACCGAGGGCATGTCGGATGTCGACGAGGTGATCGCGCGCGGCATTGACGCCGCCGTTGTGGCCGTGCCGACGGTGGAGCATCACCGTGTGGCTGCCAAGCTCATCGATGCAGGGATTCATCTGCTGATCGAAAAGCCGATCGCCGCCAGCACCGCCGAAGCACGCGACCTGATTGCCCGTTCGGCCAGCAAAGGCATCGTGCTCACGGTCGGCCATGTGGAGCGGTTCAATCCGGCCATCCGCACCCTGTTCGAAGCAATCAATGGCGAGGAGATCATCTCCATTGCGATCTCGCGCGTCGGGCCGTTTCCGCCCCGCATCAGCGATGTCGGCATCGTCACCGACCTCGGCGTGCATGACATCGACCTGATCCGCTGGTTGAGCGGCTCGGAAATCGTCGAGCACCAGTCCCTGCTGACGCGGGCGCGCGGCCAGCACGAGGACATCGCCTTCCTGCAATTCCGCCTTGCCAACGGCGCGCTGGCCCACATCAACACCAACTGGCTGACCCCGTTCAAGGAGCGCCGCATCAGCGTCTCCACGGCCAAGCGCTTCATCGTCTGCGACATGCTGCTTCGCACGGTCAACGAATTCTCCGGCTTCATGCCCGATGGCGTGCCGGACCGTCTGGCGCAGGGCAGCTTCGTCAGCCGCAGCCTCAGCGTGCCCTTCGTCGAACCGCTGCGGGCCGAGGTCGACGCCTTCCTCGATGCGATCAGGGGCAGGGCTCCGGTAATGGTGTCGGGCCATGATGGCGCGCGCGCGCTCGAAGTGGCGTTGACCTGCCTCGCTTGAGGCTGGCGCAGGTCAGACGTTGAGCTCAGGCAGCGCGTGCCGGCTTCTTCGGCGCTTCGATGCCGAGCACCTTGTGTTGGGCAACCGGGATCATCCCGCGCACCTTTTTGACCAGCGTCTTGTCGATGCGAGACGCGATGAAGCCGACACCATCGGACGCCTTGGCTACCACATGGCCCCATGGGTCGACGACCAGCGAGTGACCATAGGTGAAGCGCGTTTCGCCGCCGGCCGTGAATGAGCCTGTCTGGGCGCAGGCCGCGACATAGCTCTCGGTCTCGATGGCGCGGGCCCGGTTGAGCACCTCCCAATGGTCCTTTCCGGTCTGCAAGGTGAAGGCCGCCGGCAAGGCAATCAGGTCCACGCCCTGCGCCGCCAGCGCCTGGAACAGCTCCGGAAAGCGGATGTCGTAGCAGATCGTGCAGCCCACGGTGAAACCCTCGCAGGCATAGCTGACGATGTTGTTGCCCGGCTTCACCGTCGCGCTCTCGTTGTAGAGTTTGCCATCCGGCGCGGTGATGTCGAACAGGTGGATCTTCTCGTAGCGCGCCACCGGCTCGCCATCGCGGTTGAAGGCGACGGTAGTGTTGTAGATGCGGTTCTCGCCCTCGACCTTGACCATGAACGAGCCGGCGTGAACCCAGATGCGGTGCTTCGCGGCAATGGCCTGCGCGAAATCGAAGGCCGGGCCTCCCGTTGCCCCGTCGGCATGGGCAAGCTTGTCCGCGGAACTGCCGCCCGACCAGTCGAAATGCTCGGGCAGGCACACCCAGTCAGGGCCTTCCAGATCAATCGCGCGGGTGATCAGGTCGCGGGCCTGCGCAATGTTGGCCGCCTTGTCGCTGACCGAGTTCATCTGCATGAGGGCGATTTTCATGGGCGTGCTCCTGATCCGTGATTGTTCGCGCCGGGGCTGTCGGCGTCAATGACCAACTGGCGTTTGACCCACTTCCGTCAGCCCGCCGGCTCGGCCGCCCAGCCACCACCGCGTGCGATGTGGCGGCCCGATCCGGGCACGCCGGACACGGTGCCGCCATGCGCGACCACCTTGCCGCGCACCAGCACGGTCTCGGGCCAGCCCTTGATGGTGCGCCCGGCAAACGGCGTGTAGCCGGTGTTGCCGACCATCAGTTCGTCGCAGAGGGTGACGCGGCGGCCTGCATCCCAGATCGCGATGTCGGCATCCAGCCCGACCGAGATGTTGCCCTTGCCCGCGAGGTTGTAGATCGAGGCTGGCTGGGTCGCGGTCAGGTTAACGAAGCTTTGCAGGGCGCGCCCGGCGAACTCGGGCCGCTTGCGCGAAACCATCGCGTCGAACAGCAGCGGCATGCGGGTTTCGAGGCCCGGCAGCCCGTTGGCGATCTGCTTGAAAGTGCTGCCCGGTCCGGCGGAAAGCTTGCCAGAGGCATCGAAACGATAGGGTGCATGGTCGGACGACAGCACCTGGAGGTCGCCGCGTGCCAGCGCCTGCCAGAGGGCCTGCTGGTCGGAGCGCTCGCGCGGTGGCGGCGAACACATGAACTTCGCGCCTTCTAGCCCCGGACGGTCGAGGTCGGCCGCGGTCAGGAACAGGTATTGCGGGCAGGTCTCGGCAAAGACCTTGAGCCCTTGCCGCCGTGCATCGCCAACGATACCGGCACCCTCCGCCGTCGAGACGTGGAAGATCATGATCGGCTGGTCGACCAGGGCCGCCGCCTCGATCAGCCGCGTGATGGCCTCGCTCTCGGATGCCCGCGGATGGCTGGTCGCGTGATACTTCGGTGCGGTCTTGCCCTCGGCGAGCAGCTTCCTGCTCATCCAGGCAATCATGCCGTGGTTCTCGGCATGGACACAGACCAGCGCCCGCTGTTCGCGGGCCACCTCCAGCACGTCGAGGAGCGTTTCGTCCTCCACCTTCAGCTTGTCATAAGTCATGAACAGCTTGATCGACGAATGGCCTTCCGCGATCAGGGCGGGCAGGTCGTGCCGCAAGGTCGCCTCGGTCGGGTCAGAGATGATCATGTGGAAGCAGTAGTCCACCATCGCGCCGCGCACTGCCAGTGCGGCGTAATCGTCGACCACCTTGCGCAGACTCATCCCCTTGTGCTGCGCCGCGAACGAGATCACCGTCGTCGTGCCGCCGAACGCAGCGGCGCGGGTCGCGCTCTCGAACGTGTCGGCATTCATCAGCCCTCCGGCGGATAACTGCTCGATGTGGGCATGGCTGTCGATCCCGCCCGGCAGGACCAGCTTGCCCCGCGCATCGATGTTCTCGCGAGCCGGCCCGAGGCCGCTGCCCACAGCCACGATCCTGCCGCCCCGGATTGCCACATCGGCGCGAAACACATCGCTGGCGGTGGCCACCGTTCCGTTGCTGATCATGAGGTCATGGAGTGGCGCTGGCATGGCAAGGGTTCCGGTGCTGGCATGGAGGCTTCGACGACCATTTCATGATGCCTTGATGCTGTCATCTGCGCAAAAACGCATGGCCTTCGGCAAGTCTGCGCGGGATTGGCGGGTGACTCCTGCCGCGCGTTGCGTCACCATCTTCTGAAGCAAGGACAACTCTGCATGGCACTGCGACGCATTCTGGTGATCAATCCGAACTCGAACGAAGCCGTGACCCAAGGGCTGCGCGACGCGCTGACCGGCTTTGCCAACCCGGCCGGCCCGGTAATCGTATGCCATACGCTCGCCGAAGGTCCGTTCGGGGTGGAGACGCAGGAGCATGTCGAGAGCGTGGCCCTGCCGTTGCGCCGGCTCATAGAAGCCGACACGGAGAGCGCTGCTTTCGTCATCGCCTGCTATTCCGACCCCGGCCTGCATGTCTGCCGCGAGGGCACGACGCGGCCCGTGTTCGGCATTGCCGAGTGCGGCATCCTCGCGGCGCTGGCCCGCGCGGACAGCTTCGGCGTGATCGCCATCAAGGGCCGCTCGATCCCGCGCCATATCCGCTACATGCGCCAGATGGGCCTGATCGACCGGCTGGTCGGCGAGCGGGCGCTGGAGATGAGCGTTGCGGAAGCCGCCTCGGGCGAGGGCACGCTGGCCCGCATGATCGAGGTTGGCGGGCTGCTCAAGGCCGATGGCGCGCGCTCCATCGTGATGGGCTGCGCCGGCATGGCCCGGCATCGCCAGCCGCTGGAGGCGGCGCTCGGCATCCCGGTCATCGACCCGACACAGGCCGCAGTCGCCATGGCCATCGGTGCGGTGGCCGTGGCCTGACAGCGGGGCTGTGCGCGACGCACTGTGCCGGAATGCGCGTTTCGGCCCTTGATCCGGGATGGCAAGCCTCCACCTATCCGGCTATTGTTCAACCTCTCTCCCGTTCCGCATGCCGACCGGTGTCGCGGACATTCACCAAAGCAAGGCTCAGATCATGGTCAAGGCAGTCCGCATTCATGCGCCCGGTGGTCCCGAAGCAATGGTCTACGAGGATGTCGAGGTTGGTCAGCCCGGCGAGGGCCAGTTGCTGATCCGCCAGACGGCGATCGGCGTCAACTTCCTCGACGTCTACCATCGCTCTGGGGCCTACCCGCTCGCGACCATGCCGGCCACCATCGGCATGGAAGCCGCCGGCGTCGTGGAAGCGGTCGGCAAGGGAGTGAGCGGCTTCAAGGTCGGTGACAGGCTCGCCTATTCCTGCCCGCCTCCTGGCTCCTATGTCGAAAAGCGGCTGGTCAATGCCGCGCAGATGGTCAAGCTTCCCAAGGAGATTCCTGACAAGATCGCCGCCTCGATCATGCTTCAGGGCATGACGGCGCGCTACCTGCTCAAGCAGACCCACAAGGTCCGGAAAGGTGACTGGATCCTTGTGCATGCAGCAGCCGGTGGCATGGGCCTGCTGCTCTGCCAGTGGGCGAAGCACATCGGCTGCCGGGTTATCGGCACGACATCGTCCGAAAAGAAGGCGGATTTGGCCCGCAAGAACGGCTGCGAGTTCCCGATCATCTATACGCGTGAGGATTTCGTGGCCCGCGTCAAGGAGATCACCGGCGGCAAGGGCGTCAGCGTCGTCTATGATGGCGTCGGCAAGGACACGTTCCTGAAATCGTTCGAATGCCTCGCTATCCGTGGCCATCTGGTCTCGTTCGGCGCTGCCTCCGGCCCGCCGGAGCCGATCTCTCCTGCCATCCTGTCGACCAAGTCGATGTCGCTGACACGTCCAACGCTGTTCCAGCACATTGCCACCCGGCCCGAACTTCTGGCCAACGCCCGCGATGTCTTCAAGGCGGTGATATCGGGTATGCTCAAGATCCAGAAGCCTGCCGAATACAGGCTCAAGGATGCGGCTCAGGCCCATATCGACCTGACGTCGCGCAAGACCACCGGTCCGATCATCCTGATCCCGTAAGGCCCGTGCATCATGGTCAGGTCATGATCGTATCCGACATCAAGCCGGTCGCGACTGCTGGCCGCAGGTCGGCGCAGGTCGACGTTCTCCCCTGAGCATGCCTCAATAGGGCACGCGGGAAGGAAAGGTCCGGGCATGATTGTGGCGATGCGTCATCTGCTAACCGGCCTGGCGGTAACCTTTGCAGGGGTCGTCTGGTCGGTGCCGGCGCTGACCATGTCCTTCGTGCTGTCGCCCATGGCCGACCCGGATTGCGGCGCAAGCTGCCCGCTCGTCATCGTCGCGTCTGGCGAGATCGAGCTGGATTCCAACGAGCGCTTCTTCAGTTTCGTGACCTCCAAGGTCGTTGGCCAGAAGGTCACCAGCATCGTGCTGATGTCCTCGCCCGGCGGCAATCTGGTCGGCTCACTCCGGCTCGGCATCCTGATGCGCCAGCTTGGCTTCTCGATCATGGTCGGGCAGGTCCGCAATGGCCGGTTCATGACGGCAAACTGCTTTTCGGCCTGTGCCTACACCCTTGCGGGCGGCAAGCGCCGGATCGTGCCGGAGGGCAGCAAGGTTGGCGTCCACAAGGCCTGGACCAAGGCACCCGGCGCCGGTAACGAGGCAGGCATCGACGGATTGACCAGCGGTCGAATACCGACCGGTGGCTACCAGCCCATGCTGGAGACCTATCTTCGCCGGATGGGCGTGTCGGGCAAACTCGTTGCCCTCGCCAATGCCACGTCCGCGGATGACATCCGTGTGCTCAGCCGCAACGAACTGGCGCGTCTGCGCGTGGTCACGGCCAGCGGCCGCAATGGCCGCCGCCGCAGCTGATCCGGCGCGGTGTGACCGCGTCGCCCACGTTCGGCGCTTGACCGCGACGAGGCTTCTTCGCATGGTCTCGCCAGTTGAAGACCGTGATGAATCGGGCAAGGTGAAGCATGCGCGCACTGAAGCTGTTCCTGTTTGCCGCCATTGCCCTGGCTGGGCTTTCGCAAAATGCGTTCGCCATCACTCCGGCGGAAAACCGTTTTGCCCGCTACGCATCGAGCCCGCTGCCGCATTGCGCCTCACCGGAAGTCCTGGGAACGATTACAAGCTGGTTCCAGTCCCGCGAGGCGACCTACTGGAACTCCTCCTTGCAGATCGGCGGCTATGACAAGGTCCGCGAGCGCGGGCTCCGCCCATGGGGTGCCAACTTCGTTCCCCGCCGCTTCTGCTCCGCCCGCGCCCACCTTTCCGACGGCAAGCTGCGCCACGTGAACTATTTCGTGCGTGAAAGCATCGGCATGTTCGGCAACACCTGGGAGGTGATCTGGTGCGTGGTCGGGCTTGACCGTCACCGCACCTATGCGCCCGGCTGTGAGCAGGCCACTGCATGGTGAGGCGCCTTGAGATGCCGTCACGGCTGATGCTGGCCGGCCTTGCCGCCTTCGCGGCTATCCTCTTGTTGATGCTCGCAGCCAACGCTCGGGACCGTGTGGTCCGCGGCGGCCCGGCCGGTGAATTCGACTTCTATGTCCTCGCGCTGTCCTGGTCGCCGGGTTTCTGCGCGCTCGAAGGCGACGAGAAGAACCGCAACCAGTGCCGCAGCGACTCGGGGCTCGGTTTCGTTGTGCATGGCCTGTGGCCGCAGAACGAGCGCGGCTATCCGACCGATTGCGGCCCCACCGGGCGCACCCCTTCGCGGCAGGCCATGGACGTGGCGCGCGAGGTCTTCCCGGAAGAGGGGCTCGCACGCCATCAATGGCGCAAGCACGGTGTCTGTGCCGGATCCAGCCCGACCGACTATTTCAACGACGTCAAGCGCGCCCGCGCCGCCGTGGTGGTCCCGCCGCAGTTCAAGGCGGTCGACAAGATGCAGACGTGGGCACCGATCGATCTCGAACGTGCTTTCGTCGCGGCCAATCCCGGCCTGCGCGCGGACATGATGTCGGTAGCCTGCCGCCGCAACGAATTGCAGGAAGTGCGCATCTGCCTGTCGAAGGACTTGCGCTCATTCCGCACCTGCCAGGAGGTCGACCGCAGCGGCTGTCGCACCCGCGACATCAGTGTGCAGCCTGTCCGCTAAGCGCGGCAGGCCTGTGGGAGCCGGCGCATGAACTACCGCCACGCCTTCCACGCCGGCAATTTCGCCGATGTGCTGAAACATGCCGCGCTGGCCTGGATCATCGCCTATCTGCAAAAGAAGCCCGGCCCGATCCGCGTGATCGAGAGCCATTCCGGCAGCGGCCTCTACGATCTCGCCGCATCCGCCGCCGCCCGCACCGGCGAGTGGCGCGAGGGCATCGGCCTTCTTGCAGAGACGCTGGATGATCCCGCCGAGCAGGTGTTGCTGCCCTACCGCGTGGCTCTTTCGGCCCTGAGGGCAGGGCATGGACCGCAGACCTATCCGGGCTCACCGCTGATCTGCCAGCACATGCTGCGCGCCGATGATCGCTATATCGGTGCGGAACTTCACGGCGAGACCAACTGGCAGCTCAAGACCACGCTGGGCAAGGACGCCCGCTTCAAGGTGTTGCTGATGGACGGATGGCAGGTGGCGCGGGCAAACCTGCCACCGAAGGAGCGCCGCGGCCTCGTGCTCTTCGATCCCGCCTTCGAGGCCTCCGACGAATGGGACGTGCTGGAGCGAGAACTGCTGGCCGGCTGGCGCAAGTGGCCCACGGGTATCTTCATGGCCTGGTATCCGCTGAAGAATCCGCGTCAGTCCGACCTGCTCGCTGAAGGGCTGATTGAGGCCGGCGTCGGCTCGGCACTCAGGCTTGAACTCATGGTCGATGATCCGCTCACGGCCACGAGGCTGGCCGGCTGCGGGCTGATGATCATCAACCCGCCATGGACCATGCGCGCTGCCTTCGATGCCCTGATGCCGCCTCTGGCCGCGCGCCTCGCGCGTTCGGCGCGTGCAGGCTACCGCTGCGAGGTGATCGCCGGCTCAGGCTCATGCTAGGGTCGGGTTCCCGATTCTCCATGTCAGGCTCATCCCATGCTCGTTCTGCGCTCCGCCGCCCCTTCGCCCTATGGCCGCAAGGTCAAGATCTGCGCCGCCTTGCTGGGCCTGTCGGACCAGATCAAGATCGTCGACGCCGACACCAACAATCCTGACGATCCGCTGCGCAGCCAGAATCCGCTCGGCAAGATCCCGACGCTGGTTCTGGAAGACGGCACCACGTTGTTCGATTCCCGGGTCATCGTCGAATACCTCGATCATCTCGCCGGTGGCGGACGCATGCTGCCGCGTGGTGCGAAGCGTTTTGCCGTGCTGCGCCTTCAGGCGCTGGCCGATGGGTTGTGCGATGCCGCGCTTGCGCAGATCTATGAGGCGCGTTGGCGGGCCGAAGATCGCCGCGACCAGAAATGGCTCGATCATCAGGCCGGCAAGGTCGAGCGGGCGCTGGCCGCTCTGGAGGCTGACCCGCCGAAGCTGACCAAGCAACTCCATGTCGGCCACGTCATGACCGCCTGTGCGCTGGGCTATCTCGATCTCAGGTTCGCTGGTGCCTGGCGCAAGAAGCACCCGAAGCTGCGCAAGTGGCTGGCCAAGTTCGAGCAGCGCGCGCCGGCGTTCGAGGCGACCCGCGTCAAGCCCTGAGCACCACAACACCGCTCAAACGAAAACGGCGGCGCGTGAGCGCTGCCGTTCCCACGTAGACAGACGATGCGGATCAGAAGCGGTAGTTCACGCCGCCGCGAACTGTCGAGAAGTCGAGGCCGGCGGTCGTGCCGGGCGCCAAATAGGTCTGCTTCTCGAAGCTGGTGTAGAGATACTCGACCTTTGCCGACCAGTTGTTGGTGATTGCGTACTCGACGCCAGCACCGACGGCATAGCCGTTGTGGATGTTGCTGTCTGCCAGTGCGACCGTCGCGGCCGTTGCCTTGCCGAAGGCATAGCCTGCGGTGGCGTAGATGAGGGAGCGGTCGAACGCAACACCGCCGCGGGCGCGGATCGTGCCGAAATAGTCGAGGCGACCATAGCTGAGACCACCCCGGCCATTGGCCTTCGCGTCGACATACTGGAGGTCGCCCTCAACACCGACCACGAACTGGTTGATCTGGTAGTTGTAGCCGAGTTGCCCACCGCCGACGAAGCCGGACGGATCACGCAGGAGCGGGGAGGCGGTGCCGGTGAACGAGCCGAAGCCGTAGCCGCCGTTCAGACCGGCATAGAAACCGGTCCACGTGAAGGCGGGCGCATAGACGATCGGGGCAGGGACGACACCCTTGCGGGCCGGAAGGTCGGCAGCCGAGACGGCGCCGGCGCTCATCAGCATGAGTGCGGCTGCGCCGCTGGTCAGAAACTTCTTCATGGGACACTCCATAGGTGGTTTGGGTTCGCTGGTCTCACGCGCCAGCTGTTGACTTAGAGATATTACACTAGCAGATATCAGGTCTATCGTCTGTGATAACAAGGTCACATGATAATTCGGGGAAAAGGCATCAATGCGACGAAAAAAGACAACATCGTGATAACTCATGAATTTCCATTCATATTCAATATAAATTAGAATTTATAGTTCAATCCCCCACGAAAGACATTGTTTGTTGGCGAGACATTTGCGGGTCCTCCGATTCCAGCGAAGGATATATTTGAATAGTTGTAGTGCAGAACCTCGCCACGAACGGCAACATTATCTGTCAGCGTCAGTTCGGCGCCTGCGCCAAGCACGGTTCCGGCCCGCATGCGCGAGATTTGTCCGATCCGGTTACGGTACTCGTAGTTGGTCACCGCGAAGCCGCCGGTGCCGTAGACCATCACCCGGTCGAAGCTGTAGCCAAGACGGCCGCGCATCGAGCCATTGGTGCCTTGGCGGAACTTGGCGCCGAAACCATTGTTTCCGTTGGACGTCGCGCTGACATCCGCCTCGACACCCACGATCAGGCGATCGAACTGCCCGTTGACGCCAAGATGCGCGCCCGCCGTGAAGCCCGAGGTATTGGCACCCGACGCCGAGCCGATCGCGCCACCCAGATGTCCGCCGATATAAACGCCCTGCCAGTTGCCGGGCCGCGATGTCTGGGCCGACGCCGCGCCAGCCGACAGGGCAAGACCTGCGAGGGCGGCAACGGCCACACCAGAACGGAAACTGCGCCAGGGCTTTGTTGGGCAAGACATGGAATTCTCCAGTCATGATGACCGGAGGCTTATACCGTAAAAGAGTAATCGCAATATAGATGTTACGTTTTGTTTACCATGATCATGATGAGCGAAACGTAAACATGCACGAAGGCATGACTTGCCACGCTCAAGGCCATCAGTTCGAAAAGATCACCGTTTTTTTCGCATTGAGGATGATCCTGCTTTCCAGATGATAGCTCACGGCCCGCGCCAGCACGCGCCGTTCGATGTCGCGGCCTCGCCGCACGAGATCCTCCGGTGTGTCGCGATGGCTGATCCGCTCGACGTCCTGCTCGATGATCGGACCTTCGTCGAGGTCCGACGTGACATAGTGCGCAGTGGCTCCGATCAGCTTGACGCCGCGCTCGTGCGCCTGATGATAGGGTTTGGCGCCCTTGAAGCCGGGCAGGAACGAGTGGTGGATGTTGATGCACTTGCCCGAAAGCTTTGCGGCCAACCCGTCAGACAACACCTGCATGTAGCGCGCCAGCACCACCAGCTCTGTGCCGGTGTCCTTCACCAGTTGCCAGAGCTGTTGCTCCTGTTCGAGCTTGGTCGCCTTGCTGACCGGGCAATGGAAGAACGGAACATCGCCAAAGTCGAGATGGGCATAGCTCTCACGCGGATGGTTCGAGACGATGCCGGTCAGGTCCATCGCCATTTCGCCGATGCGCCAGCGATAGATCAGGTCGGCCAGGCAATGGTCGAATTTTGATACCCAGATCATCACCTTGCGGCGGATGGCGCGCGAGCTGATCGACCAGGTCATCTGGAATTCGTCCGCGATCGGCTTGAAGGCGATGGCCGGATCGGCTGCCGCGCTGTCCCGCGCTCTGTCGAACACCACGCGCATGAAGAAGTCGCCCGAGACGGCATCGTCGAACTGCTGGGCATCGAGAATGTTGTAGCCCTGTTCGAAAAGGTGCGTTGAAACAGTGGCAACGATGCCGGGGCGATCGGGGCAGGCGAGCAGAAGCACATGGGAATCGGGCACGAAACGAACCTGGTTGTTGAAACGATCTGGCGAAGCCGAAGCACTGGGAACGGCGGAGTGACAAGGCCACAGAACGCCCAGTGCTGGCAACAACCTGCATCACCAGCCAGGAGGATCACTCCATCGATGCGCGGCCATCGTGCGGATAGTTACAGAAAATAAATCCTATGCGAGCAAAATACAACCTGATATTGCATATCGATTGGCGCAAAGGCTCCGCCTACATCCTAACAGTTTAACATTAAATCAAGCTGACTGCACTAATCTCCAGACCTTCTCATGCTGTCGGGGTTTCGCCATGTTAAGCTCATTATCCAGGATGGCTCTCGAAGCTTCTTCGGAGACGCGCCGGCAGTTGCTCAACGCCGTCACAGATCTGTTCTTGCTGGACGAGGAACCGAGCGAGGCGTCTAAAGCCCATTACGGCGAAATAGCCGCCCAATCGCTGACGCATCTGGGTGCGGAAGAACGTGCAGACTATGCCGGAAAAGTTGCGACGGCGCCGACCCTGCCTCACAACGTGGCGATACAGCTTGCCAGCGATGACGAGGCCGATGTGGCCCGGCTGGTGCTGAAGCTCTCTCCGGTTCTCACCGATGTGGATCTGGCCGCCATCGCCGTGACCCAGTCACAGCGCCATCTGGGTGCCATTGCCGAGCGTGCGCGCCTCTCGAGCTGCGTGACAGACATCCTGGTCCGGCGCGGCGACAACATGGTGCTCCGGACCGTCAGCAGCAACGAGGGAGCGGCCTTCTCGAACGAGGGTTTCGACATGCTGCTCGAGCGCGGCGGCTCTGACAGCATCGTCACAGCAGCGCTTTCCGCCCGCGCTGATATCGCACCCGAGCGTGCCTCGCGCGTGCTGCGTATCGTTGAGCAGATGGCAGGCAAGAGCGATGAACCGAGTGAGCAGCTCGCCAGCCTCACTCGGCTGGCGCGCCAGCAGCGTCTTGAGATAAAGGTCCTGATCTCGGATATCGTCGCGAAAAAGCGCATGATCAGCGATGTCGTCATCATGCTGGTCGATGATGATCGCGCCTACCATATCACGCAGGTCATGGCGGCCTCTGCCGATCTGAACCCCGATCAGGTGCTGCGCGTGCTGATGCAGCCCGATGTCAGTGGCCTTGCCGTTCTCTGCCGCTCGCTCGGCCTCAGCAACGTCGCGTTTCGTGCCATCCTCGGCCTGCGCGAACGCCGCCTGCCGCTCGTCCAGCATGAGATCGAGGACACGATGCACGACTACGCCATGCTCGACATGGCCACCGCCGACCGCACGCTGCGTTTCCTGAAGATGAAGACCAAGGTCGGCTGACAGCATGCTGTGCGCTGGAGGTATGGGGCGGCCCTATCCGCGGGACATGGTCAGCGGCGGGTCCACGCCGGCGGGAATCGGGCAGACATAGGGCATCACCCGCGTCCGCGCCGCGTGGTCTGCCTTGGCAGCGGCAATCAGGTCCGGATTGGTCAGGGCTGCCACACCCAGCGCCGCCATCGCCTTGGCGACCTGTACCATCGCCTTGTGGGCTGCCGGTGACTTGCCTTGCGCCACCACCTGCCAGGTATGGAAAGCCGTGCCGATGGCCACCGTCGGCGCATGCGCCTGCACGGTCGGCACCACCCAACTGACATCGCCGATATCGGTCGAGCCGATCATCGGCTTGCGCGGCGTGTGGGGCGGGACGGTGAAGTTCGCCAGCGCCGCGCCTGTGTCCGGCAGCCCGATGCCGGACCAGGCGGCCGCGATGTCTTGCGCTGACAGCGTGGCCCGGATCGCCTCGGCAAGTCTCTGGTCTTCGGCATCGAAGTGTGGTGGTCCGAGGTCCTCCAGCACCGCCTGCATCGCTTCTTCGAGCGGCGTGTTGCCGAGAATGTTCGACACGGCACTGATGATCCGCATCTCGACCTTGGTTTCGGTCATCAGGGCTGCGCCTTCCGCGATCTTGCGGACGCGTTCGACCAGTTCGAGCATCCCTGGCAGATCGCCGGCGCGGATCGAGTAGCGCACGCGGGCATGGCCCTGCACGACGTTCGGCGCGATGCCGCCGGTGTCCAGCAGCGCATAGTGAACGCGCGCATCGCTTGGCATGTGCTCGCGCATGTAATTGACGCCGACGCTCATCAGTTCAACGGCATCGAGTGCGCTGCGTCCGAGATGCGGAAAGGCCGCAGCATGCGCGGACCGACCCGTGAAGCTGAAATCGGCACGTGTGTTGGCCAGCGAAAGCGGCGGCGTGACCTCCCAGAAATTATGCGGATGCCAGGAGATCGCGATGTCGGCATCCTTGAAGGCGCCAGCGCGGACCATGAAGGCCTTGGCAGCGCCGCCTTCCTCGGCAGGGCAGCCGTAGTAGCGCACGCGGCCGGGCAGCCCCGAGGCCGCCAGCCAGTTCTTCACGGCCGCTGCCGCGAGCATGGCGGCAGAACCGAGCAGGTTGTGGCCGCAGCCATGGCCGTGGCCATTGGCCTCGATGGGGCGATGGGCGGCGACGCCAGCCTCCTGCGACAGGCCGGGCAGGGCGTCATACTCGCCCATGAAGCCGATAACCGGCCCGGCTTCGCCCGCTTCGCCGATCACCGCTGTGGGAATTCCTGCCACGTTCTGCGTGACGCGGAAGCCCTGGACCGTGAGTTCCGCCACATGCTCCGCGCATGACCGCTCCTCAGTGTAGCATACCTCCGGCATGCCCCAGACCCGCTCGGACAGCGCGATGAACCGGGGCTTGAGCGTGTCGACCTCGCGCCAGAGCGTGCTGCGATTGTCCATGATAAGCCTCTTGGATGGTGCAAGGTCGCGCGCGAACTGCACGACCGGATGTGGAGCATGCCGCCATAACAGGGTGCCATGCAGCCCTTGTCCAGACATTCTCGATACGTCTGCTGCATGGGACCAATGCGCGGATGAGGCGTCCGCCTGTTTGATGTTTCAAGTTGTTTCAGGACGTGTCTTTGCTTCTGACTAAATTATTGTAGTATCTAGGTAATTCCGATAATCCTGTTTTCTCCTGTCTCGGCCCGGCAGGCACTGAAAAGCCCGGCACCGCCTGATGTGTCGCAAGACGAAGACGGAAGCCCCATCGATCTCCTTTGATGCGTCACGGATTTGCGACTGAAAACGGTTGCAGTATCCCGCCCGTATGCCCATACTATTCTTTGCAACCAAAATGGGAATGGCGAGGCGACAAGAGTCGGCGCGACAAGCTGGTTGCTCGACTGAAGGGCAGGCCGAAAGACTTTAGCTGGGATGAGCTCGTCAGGTTGCTTGAAGGTCTCGACTATGCCGAAGCCACAACGGGCAAGACAGGCGGTTCGCGGCGACGCTTTGTCCATGCCACCGCGTCCACCATAGCGTTGCACAAGCCGCACCCCGGCAACATCGTCAAGATGTACATCATCGATGATGTGCTGCGGGTTTTGACCGAGGAGGGTCTGATATGAGCACGATGCTGGAATACAAAGGCTATCTCGGATCGGTGGAATACAGCGACGAGGATGAGGTGCTGCACGGGCGCTTGGAGTTCATCCGCGACCTGGTGACCTATGAAGGCGAAGACGCCAAAGGCATCAAGGCGGCGTTCCAGGAGGCTGTGGACGATTATCTTGAGCTCTGCGAGGCCGAGGGCCGCAAGCCCGATGTGCCCCTCAAGGGCAGCTTCAACGTGCGCCCCGGACGCGACCTGCACCGCCGCGCCATGCTCTACGCCAAGCGCCGGGGCATCAACCTCAACACCGTCGTCAGCGATGCGCTCCGCCGATATCTCGAACGCGATGAGCATGCGGCGTGACATGAATAGTCGGCTCGGACGGGGGCAAAACTGCATGGATGAATCCGTTCCACCACATGATCAGATGAGCAGTTTTATCGAGCGCTGGAAGGCGTCTGGTGGAAGTGAGCATGCAAACTACCCTTCATGAATCGGTACATACTGATACCTTTTATGAAATTCGTGGGTTGTCCAAGTCATCCAGACTGTGTCGAAAGTCCGGCCGGGCTGGGTTGATCAGTCCCCGCTGAGGGTCCGGTTGGATTTTTGGTGCATTGACGGCCTCGATGGCATCGTGGGCTGTGGTCGGATGAGTTCCCCAGAGACATTGCACTGAAAACAAGTCCGCTTTTTTCGTGTTCGAGCCAAATGCAGCCTCTCCGGCCCCAATGCCGCCTTTCAAGGGTTTCAACCCGACGTTGCCACTCAGACCTATTCCGGCTTGAACTTCGTTCTGGCTGTCATGTTTGAACGGCCCAGAGCATGAAGCGCGACGGCTGACAGTGCGGCAAGTCCGGTCGCTGCACGTCCAGTCGCCGCCCTTCCGGTTTAGCGCCGACCCAGCCAGATGATGTGCTTGGCACCGCCGCCACTGCCATTGGCCCGCACCTTGTGCTCGGTCACCGCAAAGCCGGTTTGCGCCAAGCGGCGGTGAAACCCTGCGTCAGGATGGGCCGACCAGACGCCAAGCACCCCGCCGGCCCTCAGGCTGGCATGGGCGGCCGCGAGCCCCGCTGCGCTGTAAAGCCAGTCATTGGCGCTCTGCGTCAGTCCATCCGGGCCATTGTCGACATCCAGCAGGATCGCGTCCCACATCGGGCCTGCGGATGTATGGTGGCGATGGCCTGCAGCCGCCGGGCGGATCAGGTCAGCCACGTCGGCCCTGGCGATGCGCACGCGCGGATCATCGAGTGACACACCGAACAGGTCCTCCATCGAGCCTCTCGCCCAATCGATCACCTCCGGCACCAGTTCGGCCACGATAACGCGAGCACCGGGGCCAAGCTCCTGCAAGGCCGCCCGCAGCGTGAAACCCATGCCGAGCCCGCCGATCAGCACGGATGGAGCGGCATGAGCCGCGAACGAGGCCAGCGACAGGCTTGCAAGCGCTTTCTCCGAGCCGCTCAGGCGGCTGTTCATCAACTCGTTGCTGCCCAGCATGATCGAGAATTCGGCGCCTCGGCGCTTCAGCCGCAAGACGCCGCCAGTTGCGAGCGGTGCAGTCGCAAGGGGGACCCATGGGAGCATGAGCCTGCTTTAGTCTTCGGGAAGGCGCACCGCAAGCGACCAGTCTGCCAGACCCATCCCCGTCACACGGACCGGATCGCGCCGCCATCGATGCGGACGGTGGCACCGGTCACGTAGGAGGCTCTGGAACTGGCGAGGAATACCGCCACATTGGCGAACTCCTGCGCCGTGCCGTAGCGCGCCATCGGGATCGCCGCGAGCGCGGCCTGCTTGACCGCGTCAAGCGGTTGTCCCGAACGCGCGGCATTGGCATTGTCCAACTGCTCGACACGCTCTGTCTGGATGCGCCCCGGCAGGACCATGTTGACGGTGACGCCGTGCTTGGCGACCTCGCTGGCCAGTGTCTTGGACCAGCCGAGCACCGCCGAGCGGATGCCGTTCGACAGTGCCAGATTAGGAATCGGCTGCTCGATGCCTGACGAGGCGATCGTGACGATGCGGCCCCAGCGCTTCTCGACCATGGCCGGCAGCAACGACTGCGTGATGTGGAACAGGTTGGCGGCCATGGCCTCGAACTGCACCAGCCAGTCCGCGCGCTTGGCATCAAGGGCGCTGCTGGGTGGCGGTCCACCTGAGTTGTTGATCAGGATATCAACACTACCGGACGTCACCATGTCCGCGATGAGGCGCTCGACCGAGCTGAAATCGGCCAGATCGAGGCACTTGGCAGAGACACGGGCTCCAGCCTCGCCGAGCTCTGCGGCCCACGCCGAAATCGCGTCCGTGTTGCGGGCCGCCGCAACCACATGGGCGCCTTCGCGCGCCAGACCTTCGGCAATGGCGCGTCCAAGCCCCTTGCTGGCACCCAGAACGAGGGCACGCTTGCCGGCAATGTCGAGATCCATGGTGTTCTCCTGAGATGCGTTTGGAAGAAAGGTTGTTGTCGGGGCTGACCTAAGGGCTGTGCCCTGGCCTGTGCCGGAAGAAGGATCAATCGGGCTCGATCACGCCGACCTGCCCTGTGATGCGGCCATAGTGCTCGATACGGCGATGACGCTTGAAGTCGAAGATCGTCTCCTTGCCGAAGCGCGTGGCATCGAGATCGCAGTGGTGTATCAGAACGCCGTCTTCCTCGCCTTGCAGTTCCGCCACGATGTGGCCGTCCGGATCGACGATCATCGTGCCGCCCATCAGGTGGTGGCCGTCTTCTGTGCCGGCCTTGGCCACGGCCACGACCCAGGTGGCGTTCTGGTAGGCACCGGCCTGGAGCGAAAGCCGGTGATGGAACATGCGCTCCTCCAGTCCTTCCGCAGCCTTTTGGCTATTGACCGAGGGCGTGTTGAAGCCCAGCAGCACCATTTCCACGCCTTGCAGGCCCATCTCGCGAAAAGTCTCGGGCCAGCGCCTGTCATTGCAGATGCACATGCCGAACAGCCCACCCATGCTGCGCCAGACCGGGAAGCCGAGATCACCCGGCTCGAAATAGCGCTTCTCCAGATGCTGGTGCGTCCGTTCCGGATCGAACTCGACATGGCCTGGCAGATGGATCTTGCGGTAAAGACCGACCATGCGTCCTGCGTCGTCGACGAGGACCGAACTGTTGAAGTGCCGGCCATCCCCGGTGAGTTCGGCGTAGCCGAAGCTCATGGCCAGTTTCAGCGTCCGGGCGCGGTCGAACAGGGGTTGAACAGTCGGGTTCGGCATGGCCGCCTCGAACCACTGGTCGGCTTCGGCCCGGTCCTCGCAGTGCCAGCGGGGAAAGAACGTGGTCAAAGCCAGTTCCGGATAGACGATGAGATCAGCACCGCGCCGGTGGGCCTTGTCCATCAACGCGACCATGCGTTCGATGACCGAGGCGCGGGATTCCGCCCTCTGTATTGGACCAAGCTGGGCCGCTGCCACTGTGATGATTCGCGCCACGTTCAGTCTCCCGATGTCGCCCGGCACCCAGCAGACACAACCGCGCCCGCTGCCGCAAGCCACAGCATGCATGCAGGGCATGAACGGCCAAGGAGGGTGGCCATCAGGACGCAACCCGCGACTGATTGACAACGATGGTGGTAAAAGAGAAATGGCGCGGGCGACGGGGCTCGAACCCGCGACCTCCGGCGTGACAGGCCGGCACTCTAACCAACTGAGCTACGCCCGCGCTTGGACCGCAAGACGGGTGACCCGTCGGCGATGGAGGCGGGATAAGCGAGGGTGCCGGGAGTGTCAAGCCGGCTTGTGGTGCCAAGTGCAAATAGGCCCCTCGGTCCGGGCCTGTCCGGCAGTGTGCTACCATGTCCGCCACGGGCCGGTATCGACGTGAACGAGGCCGTTCCAGTAGACCTTGTGCCCCCCGGTCTCGTCGAGTGTCTTGACAAAATCGAGCACAGTGCGCGGCGCCTGCCCTGGTATCCTGAAGTCGATGGCCTGGCAGCGGCGGTGAAACGAATTGCGCCGGGCGCGCCAGGCCGGTCTGTAGGTCGAGGTCACGCGGACCGAACCATAGCGCTTGACCAGCCGGTCGAGGACCAGCCTGAGCTGTGCTGGTAGACAGGAGACCGATGTGCCCGGATCCGTGCTGATTCCGTTGGCGATGACATCATCCTTCGGCGTGACGCGCGGCTCGAAGTCGAGGCTGCGCTGGCCCGGCGTGCGGCGTGGCCAAGCGCCGTCCGGCTCCTCTTCCTCGTCCTCCGGCCGCGACACCGGGGCGATGTCTGGCCGGCGTGGGGGCATCGGCGCATTGGCGACAGAACGCGGAGCGGGCTCGGGGGCAGGGGTGTCGGCAGCAGGCGGCTGTGCCGCAGGGGCGGCCACCGTCGGACGCGGCAACCCGCGCGTGGCCGTGCCCCCGGGAATGAACAGATCGAACGGCCGAGGAGGGGGGAAGGGGGGCGTCACGGACCTTGCCCCTGCCGAAGCACTGCCTTGCGCCAGAGCCATGCCGGCGAGCGCCAGCGGCAGCATCGCGAGCACGGTGATGGTGGCGGCAGCCAGAAGGGCGGGACGGCACGGTCTCATGATGGCGGATGGCGATCCCGGACTGGCTGGTGACAACGGCACGCCGGAGAGCCGGCAGAGCGCTCGGGCAAGTCCCGCAGCACGCCCGTATAGACAGTCGGCTTGCCTTCGTCACTATTCGCGATTGCGTCCTTTGACGCACTTGCGAACAGGGTGACCGTGGGCTATCCCCCGAGCATGGCCTTCGTTTGAAATGGTTGAATTTCGGGCGGGTAGGTCGCTCAAGGGCTCGATCAAGAAGCCTTGAAACCGGAAAACCGAAGCGTTTTCGCGGACGGCATGGGTGAAGTGACAATGACAGGTGTCATGGCGACAGGGGTTCTGGCGGACTATCTCCCGCTGGTGATCTTCATTGGTATTTCGGTGGTGATCGGCATGGCATTGCTGGTCGCACCTTTCGTTGTTGCCTACAAGGCTCCCGATTCCGAGAAGCTTTCAGCCTATGAATGTGGCTTCAACGCGTTCGACGATGCGCGCATGAAGTTCGACGTGCGGTTCTATCTGGTCGCGATCCTGTTCATCATCTTCGATCTCGAAGTGGCATTCCTGTTCCCGTGGGCGGTCGCCTTCGGGGAACTGGGCTGGTTTGGCTTCTGGTCGATGATGGTTTTCCTCGGCGTGCTCACTGTCGGCTTCATCTACGAATGGAGGAAGGGCGCACTGGATTGGGATTGAGCGGCGTGCGTCCGCCGATTCCCTGCCTTGCGAGATCAGCACCATGAACACACTAGTTTCTCCATCGCCCAAAGGCATTATCGATCCGGCGACGGGCAAGCCGGTCGGCTCGAATGATCCGTTCTTCCTCGAGATGAGCAACGAGTTGGCCGACAAGGGCTTTGTTGTCACCACCACAGATGATCTGATCAACTGGGCGCGAACCGGCTCGCTGATGTGGATGACCTTCGGGCTGGCCTGCTGCGCCGTCGAGATGATGCAGCTGTCCATGCCGCGCTACGATGTCGAGCGCTTCGGATTCGCTCCGCGTGCCTCGCCGCGCCAGAGCGACGTGATGATCGTGGCCGGCACGCTGACCAACAAGATGGCACCGGCGCTCCGCAAGGTCTACGACCAGATGCCAGAGCCGCGTTATGTCATCTCGATGGGCAGCTGCGCCAATGGTGGTGGTTACTACCATTACAGTTATGCGGTCGTGCGCGGCTGCGATCGAATCATTCCGGTCGACATCTATGTCCCTGGCTGTCCGCCGACGGCAGAAGCGCTGCTTTACGGCGTGCTCATGCTGCAAAAGAAGATCAGGCGGACGGGGACGATCGAGCGTTAGGATTGCGTGTTTGCCTCATCCTCATTCTGAGCTTAAGCGACCATCCTCATCCTGAGCCCGTCGAAGGATGAGCTCGCAAGCTGCACCCGCCGGGTTTGACCAGGGGACTTGAACATGACCGAAGCGCTTGCCGCACTCGGCGAACACATCAAGGCGTCGTTGCCCGGCAAGGTCACGGGCGCGACCGTGTTGTTCGGCGAACTGACCGTGCTGGCCGAGGCTGCCGACATCGTCGCTGTGCTGCGTTTCCTGCGTGATGATCCGTCCTGCCTGTTCTTCAACTTCACGGACCTGTGCGGTGCCGACTATCCGGCCCGCGATAAGCGCTTCGATGTGGTCTACCATCTGCTCAGCCCGCGCCTGAATCATCGCATCAGGGTCAAGTTGCAAACCGATGAGATGACAACGGTTCCGTCGATCATCGAGATCTTCCCGGCTGCCAACTGGTATGAGCGCGAGGCCTATGATCTTTACGGCATCCTGTTCACCGGCCACCCTGACTTGCGCCGCATCCTCACCGACTACGGCTTCGAAGGGCACCCGCTGCGCAAGGACTTCCCGCTGACGGGCTTTGTCGAGGTCCGCTACGACGATGCAGAAAAGCGCGTGGTCTACGAGCCCGTGAAGCTGGTGCAGGAATTCCGCAACTTCGATTTCCTCTCGCCATGGGAAGGCACGGAGTACGTGCTGCCGGGCGATGAGAAGGCGAAAGTCTGAACGATGACCGAACACAACATCCGCAACTTCTCGATCAATTTCGGCCCGCAGCACCCGGCAGCGCATGGCGTGTTGCGCCTTGTGCTGGAACTGGATGGCGAGATCGTCGAACGTGTCGATCCGCATATCGGCCTCTTGCACCGCGGCACCGAGAAGCTGATTGAGGCCAAGACCTGGCTTCAGGCTGTGCCCTATTTCGACCGGCTTGACTACGTTGCGCCGATGAACCAGGAGCATGCCTTTGCGTTGGCGGTCGAGAAGCTGGCAGGCATCACGGTGCCCCGGCGCGGGCAGCTGATCCGCGTGCTGTTCTCGGAAATCGGGCGCATCCTCAGCCACATTCTCAATGTCACCACGCAGGCCATGGACGTTGGCGCGCTGACCCCGCCGCTCTGGGGCTTCGAGGAGCGCGAGAAGCTTATGATCTTCTATGAGCGGGCGTCCGGCGCGCGCATGCACGCAGCCTATTTCCGCCCAGGCGGCGTGCATCAGGATCTGCCCAAGAAACTGGTTGAGGACATTGCCGCTTGGTGCGATCCGTTCCTGAAGGTCTGCGACGACCTTGAGACCCTGCTGACCGACAACCGCATCTTCAAGCAGCGCAATGTCAACATCGGCGTGGTCGACCTCGAAACCTGCTGGAAATGGGGCTTTTCGGGGGTGATGGTGCGCGGTTCCGGCGCGCCATGGGATCTGCGCAAGAGCCAGCCCTATGAGTGCTACGAGGAAATGGATTTCGACATCCCCATCGGCAAGAACGGCGATTGCTACGACCGTTACTGCATCCGTATGGAAGAGATGCGCCAGTCGGTCCGGATCATGAAGCAGTGCTGCGACCTGCTGCTCTCGTCTTCCGGCGATGGGCCGATCTCTTCCACCGACGGCAAGATGGTGCCGCCCAAGCGCAGCGAGATGAAGCGCTCGATGGAAGCGCTGATCCATCATTTCAAGCTCTACACCGAAGGCTACAAGGTGCCCGCCGGCGAGGTTTACGCTTGCGTCGAGGCCCCCAAGGGCGAGTTCGGCGTCTATGTGGTCTCGGACGGCACCAACAAACCCTATCGCTGCAAGATCAAGGCTCCCGGTTTTGCGCATCTGCAGGCCATGGACTTCATGTGCCGCAAGCACATGCTGGCCGATGTCAGCGCCATTCTGGGCTCGATCGACATCGTTTTCGGCGAGGTGGACCGGTGAGCCTCGAAACCATCACCAGCCTGATGATCTACATCGCTGCCGGCTTTCTGGGCCTGTGCGGCATGCTGATCCTGCGGCAGGGGGAGCGGGCGCTGTCGACGCTGGCCCATACCAAAGCCTCGTTGGTGCAGACTTTCGCGGCGCGCTATCTCGCCATGGCGTTCATCATGCTGGGGCTGGTCTCGTTCCGCGAGTGGCGCGCGCTGGCCATCGTGCTCCTGGTCGGCGCGGTGATGGCGGCGCTGGATTATCATTTTGTCGGCAAGGCCGGCGGCAAGACCGTGCCGCATGCCGTGGCCGGCGTGGCCTGTTTCGTGCTGGCAGCGTGTGCCTACTCGCTGTCGCGTGCCTGAGGTAAGATGAATGTCGGTCCGTCGTTTAGCCCCTGACGCCGTGCAGCCCAAAGAGTTCGCCTTCTCGAAGACGAACGACAACTGCGCCGATGGCCAGATCGCCAGGTATCCCAAGGGCCGCGAGGCTTCGGCGGTGATCCCTCTGTTGTGGATGGCGCAGGAACAGGCTGGCGGCTGGTTGCCGCAAAAGGCCATCGAAGCCGTTGGGCGCAAGCTCGGCATGCCTTACATGCGCGTTTTCGAGATCGCCACCTTCTACACCATGTTCAACCTCCAGCCGGTGGGCGAGCATTTCGTGCAGGTCTGCGGCACCGTGCCGTGCCACCTCAAGGGCGCGCGCGAGATCATCAAGGTCTGCGAGGACAAGATCGGCCCGCAATCCACCGTCAGCAGCGATGGCAAGCTGTCATGGCTTGAGGTCGAGTGCCTCGGCGCCTGCTGCAACGCCCCGATGGTGCAGATCAATTACGATTACTACGAGGATCTGACGCCGGAGAATTTCGCCGCGCTCCTCGACAACCTGCGCGCCGGCAAGCCTGTGAAGACCGGCCCGCAGGTCGACCGCTCCTGCTCCGAGCCGCTCGGTGGGGGCGATACGCTGAAGGACAAGGCGCTCTATGACGGCTCGGCCATTGGCCGCGGTGACTGGCAAAAGCGCATTGCGGTTGATCGTGAGGCCGCGAAGAAGGCTGCCGAAGCCGCAAAGGCTGCTGCCGCCGCAATCGCGGCTGCGGCGCCGGCTCAGACACCTGTAGTCGCTCCGGCCCCCTCCGCTGTTCCGGCTCCCGTGCGCGCGCCTGCTGTTGCTGCCAAGGCACCGAAAAGCAAGGCACCGAGAAGCTCGCGCGCCGCATCGCCCACCGCGCATGCGCAAGTGGCAAGCCCCCCCGACACCGACGCACCGAAGCTGCTTGCCAAGGCACGCAGCGGCAAGGGCGACGATCTCAAGTTGATCTGGGGTGTCGGGCCCAGGCTGGCGAAACTGCTCAACACGCTCGGCGTATGGCATTTCGACCAGATTGCCGCGTGGACGCCAAAAGAACTGGCGTGGATCGACAGCAAGATGGAAGGCTTCAAGGGCCGCGCCGTGCGCGACGCCTGGATCGAGCAGTCGCAGAAGCTGGCAACTGGCTGGCGGCCCGACAGCGCCGTCGGCGACAAGCCCAAGGGCAAGTGAGGATCACGCACCATGCTCGCCGATAAGGACCGCATCTTCACCAATCTCTATGGCCGGCAGGACCGCTCCCTGAAGGGGGCGAAGACGCGCGGGCAGTGGGATGGCACGAAGTTCATTCTCGACCAGGGCCGTGACTGGATCATCGATGAGATGAAGCGCTCGGGCCTGCGCGGACGCGGCGGGGCCGGTTTCCCCACCGGCATGAAGTGGTCCTTCATGCCGAAGGTGAATGATGGCCGCCCGCATTACCTTGTCGTCAATGCGGACGAGTCCGAGCCCGGCACCTGCAAGGACCGCGAGATCATGCGCAATGATCCGCACACGCTGGTTGAGGGCTGCCTCATCGCCAGCTTCGCCATGGGCGCGCACGCGGCCTACATCTACATTCGCGGCGAATATGTGCGCGAGCGCGAGGCCTTGCAGCGTGCGGTGGACGAGGCCTATGCCGCCAAGCTGATCGGCAAGGACAATGTCCACGGCTATCCGTTCGATCTTATTGTGCACCACGGTGCAGGCGCCTACATCTGCGGCGAGGAAACGGCGCTCATCGAAAGCCTCGAAGGCAAGAAGGGCATGCCGCGCCTGAAGCCGCCATTCCCGGCGAATGTCGGCCTTTATGGCTGCCCGACGACCGTCAACAACGTCGAGTCGATCGCGGTCGCGCCAACCATCCTGCGCCGGGGCGCAAGCTGGTTCTCCGCCATCGGCAACCCCAACAATGTCGGCACCAAGCTGTTCTGCGTCTCCGGCCACGTCAACAGGCCGTGCAATGTTGAAGAGGCGATGGGCATCCCGTTTCGCGAATTGATCGACAAGCATTGCGGCGGCGTGCGCGGCGGCTGGGATAATCTCAAGTGCGTCATCCCAGGTGGCTCATCGGTGCGCATGGTGCCGGCGGCCCAGATCGTCGACACGCCGATGGATTTCGACTCGCTCTCCAAGCTGCGCTCCGGCCTCGGCACGGCGGCGGTCATCGTCATGGACAAGTCTACCGATGTGGTCCGCGCCATTGCCCGCATCAGCTATTTCTACAAGCACGAGAGCTGCGGCCAGTGCACGCCCTGCCGCGAAGGCACCGGCTGGATGTGGCGCGTGCTCAACCGCATGGCCGATGGCCGCGCCCAGAAGCGCGAGATCGACATGCTGCTGGACGTGACCAAGCAGGTTGAAGGCCACACGATCTGCGCGCTTGGTGACGCGGCGGCCTGGCCGATCCAGGGCCTGATCGCCCATTTCCGTCACGAAATCGAAGAACGCATCGACCAGTATGCCGCCAATCCGCATGCCGAACCGGCACGCATGGCGGCGGAGTGAGATCGAACTGATGACAAAACTCCTCATTGACGGCATCGAAGTCGACGTTCCGGCGGATTATACCGTCCTGCAGGCCTGCGAGGCTGCGGGCGCGGAAGTGCCGCGCTTCTGCTTTCACGAGCGGCTGTCGATCGCCGGCAATTGCCGCATGTGCCTTGTCGAGGTGAAGGGCGGCCCGCCCAAGCCGCAAGCCAGCTGCGCGATCGGCGTGCGCGACCTGCGCCCCGGCCCCAATGGAGAGCCGCCGGTCGTCTCGACCAAATCGCCGATGGTCAAGAAGGCGCGCGAGGGCGTGATGGAGTTCCTGCTCCTCAACCACCCGCTCGATTGCCCGATCTGCGATCAGGGCGGCGAGTGCGATCTCCAGGACCAGGCCATGGCTTATGGCGTCGATTCCTCGCGCTATGCCGAGAACAAGCGCGCCGTCGAGAACAAGTATATCGGCCCGCTGGTCAAGACCGAGATGACGCGCTGCATCCACTGCACGCGCTGCGTCCGCTTTACCACCGAAGTGGCCGGCGGCACCGATCTGGGGGCCATCGGGCGCGGCGAGGACATGGAGATCACCACCTATCTCGAACAGGCGATGACCTCGGAATTGCAGGGCAACGTCATCGATCTTTGCCCCGTCGGGGCGCTGACCTCCAAGCCCTATTCCTTCAATGCGCGCCCCTGGGAGTTGCAGAAGACCGAGAGCATCGACGTGATGGACGCGGTCGGCTCGGCCATCCGCGTGGACTCGCGCGGCACCGAAGTGATGCGCATCATGCCGCGCACCAACGAGGCCGTGAACGAGGAGTGGATTTCCGACAAGACCCGCTTCATCTGGGATGGGCTGAGGAGCCAGCGGCTTGATCGCCCCTATCTGCGAAAGAACGGCAAGCTGGAGCTCGTGTCGTGGGCTGAGGCGCTGCAGGCCGTGGCCGGCAGGCTGAAGGCGGCCACACCGGCCCGCATCGGCGCACTCGCCGGCGATCTGGCGGCCGTCGAGGAAATGTTCGCGCTGAAAGCCCTGATGGGCTCACTCGGCTCGGCCAACATCGATTGCCGCACGGACGGCGCAGCGCTCGATCCCTCTGCCGGACGCGCGGGCTATGTGCTGAATGCCGGCATCGCCGGCATCGAGGAAGCCGATGCGATCCTCTTGATTGGCACCAATCCGCGCAGGGAAGCCAGCCTCGTCAACACCCGCATCAGGAAGCGCTTCCTCAAGGGCGGCGTGATGATCGGGCTGATCGGCGAGAAGGCCGATTTGACCTATGACTACAACTACCTCGGCGCTGGTCCGGATTCATTGTCGGAACTCGTCAAGACCTACGAGAGCATCAAGGCAAAGCACCCGCTGGTGATCGTCGGGCAGGGCGCGCTGGCCCGGCCTGATGGCGCGGCGGTGCTGTCGATAGCCGCGCAGTTTGCCAGCCAGATCGGGGCCGTGCGCGAGGACTGGAACGGCTTTGCCGTGCTGCACACCGCCGCCTCCCGCGTTGGCGCGCTCGATCTCGGCTTCGTGCCGGGCGAGGGCGGGCTCGATGCCGCCGCCATGCTTCAGCCCGGTGCCGTCGATCTGCTCTGGCTCCTGGGTGTCGACGAGGTCGAAGTCCCCGCCGGCAGCTTCGTGATCTATCAGGGCAGCCATGGTGATCGCGGCGCGCACCGTGCCGATGTGATCCTGCCCGGCGCAGCCTACACCGAGAAGTCCGGCACCTATGCCAACACCGAAGGCCGTGTGCAGATGACCAGCCGCGCCGTGTTCCCGCCCGGCGAGGCCAAGGAGGACTGGGCCATCGTGCGGGCACTGTCCGGCACGCTCGGCAAGGCTCTGCCCTTCGATACGTTGCAGCAACTGCGCAGGGCACTCTATGCTGCCCATCCGCATTTCGCCGCGATCGGCGCTGTCACCAATGCGGATCCGGCTGCGGTTACTACGCTGGCCAAGCGGGGCGGCAAGATCGGCAAGGCTCCCTTTGCTTCGCCGGTGACAGCCTATTTCCAGACCAATCCAATCGCGCGCGCCTCTGCCGTGATGGCTGAGTGCCAGTCGCTGGCCGATGGCCGGTCGCAGCAGGCGGCAGAATGAGGACATGAGCCGATGATCCCCGAACTCCTCATCGCCCTGGCCATCATCGTCGGCAAGACCTTGCTGCTGATCGCCTGCCTGCTCGTCTTTATCGCTTACATTCTCTACGCCGACCGCAAGATCTGGGCGGCAGTCCAGCTCCGGCGCGGCCCAAACGTGGTTGGCCCCTGGGGGCTGCTGCAATCCTTCGCCGATCTGCTCAAGTTCGTGCTGAAGGAGCCGATCATTCCCTCCGGCGCCAACAAGGGCGTGTTCCTGCTGGCGCCGCTGGTCACGGTCGTGCTGGCGCTCTCGGCCTGGGCCGTGGTGCCGGTCAATGCCGGCTGGGCGATTGCCGACATCAATGTCGGCATCCTCTACATCTTCGCCGTGTCCTCGCTGGGCGTCTACGGCATCATCATGGCCGGCTGGGCCTCCAACTCGAAGTATCCGTTTCTCGGCGCGTTGCGCTCGGCGGCGCAGATGGTGTCCTACGAGGTCTCCATCGGCTTCGTCATCATCACGGTGCTGCTCTGTGTGGGCTCGCTCAACCTGACGAAGATCGTCGAGGCGCAGGCCAGCCCCTACGGCCTGCTGGGCTGGTACTTCCTGCCGCTGTTCCCGATGTTCGTGATCTTCTTCATCTCGGCGCTGGCGGAAACCAATCGGCCTCCGTTTGACCTGCCTGAGGCAGAATCGGAGTTGGTGGCCGGTTTCATGGTCGAATATTCGTCCACGCCGTATCTGCTGTTCATGCTTGGCGAATACGTGGCGATCATCACCATGTGCGCCATGGCCACCATCCTGTTCCTCGGAGGCTGGCTGCCGCCGTTTCCGTTCGCGCCGTTCACCTGGGTGCCTGGCGTGGTCTGGTTCATGCTGAAGGTCTGTCTCGTGTTCTTCGGTTTTGCCATGGTGAAGGCTTTTGTGCCGCGCTATCGCTACGACCAGCTGATGCGCCTGGGCTGGAAGGTGTTCCTGCCGCTGTCGCTCGCCATGGTGGTGCTGACGGCGCTCGTCCTCCAGCTCACAGGCTGGGGGCCGGTCAAGGGTTAGGGCATGTCCGTCGCCGCGCTGACGGGCGCAGCACTCGGGGCCATGCTGGGGTATCTGAACGCATCCATCATCTCCCGCGTCGTCATCAAGGCGCTGGAGGCGACGGACCGTTCGCAGAACGAGACCGAGCGCGCCGATTATCGCGCACGAATCCGCCTGTTCTGGGTGATCGTGCACGGCGTGTTCATCGCAGGCGGCATCGCTGCCGGATATGGACTTGGCCGCTGGCTGTTCGGCTAGCTGGCAAACGGGAAGGGGAGACGCGGATGGCGTTTCGACTGGATCAAGCGGCAAAGTCGCTGCTGCTGAAGGAGTTCGTCGGGGCGTTCGCGCTCTCGATGCGCTATTTCTTCAAGCCCAAGGCGACCTTGAACTATCCCTTCGAGAAGGGGCAGCTCAGCCCGCGCTTCCGCGGCGAACATGCCCTCCGGCGCTATCCGAACGGCGAAGAGCGCTGCATTGCCTGCAAGCTGTGCGAGGCGATCTGCCCAGCCCAGGCCATCACCATCGAGGCCGGCCCGCGCCGCAATGACGGCACGCGCCGCACCACGCGCTACGACATCGACATGACCAAGTGCATCTACTGCGGCTTTTGCCAGGAGGCCTGCCCGGTCGATGCCATCGTCGAGGGGCCGAACTACGAATTCGCCACCGAAACCCGCGAGGAATTGTTCTACGACAAGGAACGCCTGCTCGCGAACGGCAACCGTTGGGAACGGGAGATCGCACGGAACATCAAGATGGACGCGCCTTACAGATAACGTGAGTGCGGTCCAAGCCTCCTCATCCTGAGCGTGTCGAAGGATGGGGGCGGGGCATGATCGTGGGCAACTCCGGATCATCCTTCGACAGGCTCAGGATAAGGATCGCGGGTTGCACATCGAGAGTTGAGCTAAGCCAATTGCCGGGTTGTTGCCGGTTGAGTCGGGGACTATAGACCACGCAGCGCAGGTCACATTGCGCTGCACAAGAACAAGCCGCCACGGGGCGGGGGAGCGTTGGGATCATGACCGCAGCCGCGGCCTTCTTCTACATGTTCGCATCCGTCACGGTTGCGTCGGCGGTGATGGTCATCGCCTCGCGCAATCCTGTGCATTCGGTGCTGTTCCTCATCCTCGCCTTCGTCAATGCGGCAGGTCTTTTCCTGCTGCTCGGGGCCGAGTTCCTGGCGATGATCCTTGTCGTCGTCTATGTCGGCGCGGTCGCAGTGCTGTTCCTGTTCGTGGTGATGATGCTCGATGTCGATTTCGCCGAGCTTCGGCAGGGCTTCCTGCAATACCTGCCGATTGGGCTGATCATCGGCTTCATTTTCCTCGTGCAGCTTGCCCTGGTTGTCGGAGCATGGACCATTGATCCGGGCGCGCTGAAGGCCGGGACTTCGGCAATCCCTGACCCGGCCAAGGTCACCAACACCGAGGCTCTCGGCCTCGTGCTCTACACCAAGTATGTCTACTACTTTCAGGCTTCAGGCCTCGTGCTGCTGGTCGCCATGATCGGCGCGATCGTGCTCACGCTGCGACACAAGGATGGCGTCAAGCGCCAGAACGTTGCCGATCAGGTGGCGCGCACCAAGGCAACAGCCATGGAGGTCCGTAAGGTGCCCTCCCGGACCGGCGTGTAAGGGGGCGATCATGATCGGACTGGGCCACTTTCTCACCGTTGCAGCGATCCTGTTCACGCTCGGCGTGCTCGGCATCTTCATCAACAGGAAGAACGTCATCGTCATCCTGATGTCGATCGAGCTTATCCTGCTCGCCGTCAACATCAACCTCGTCGCCTTTTCGACCTTCCTCAATGACATTGTCGGGCAGGTCTTCGCGCTGCTGGTTCTGACAGTGGCCGCCGCCGAAGCTGCCATCGGCCTCGCCATCCTCGTCACCTATTTCCGCAACCGCGGCACCATCGCGGTTGAGGACATCAACATGATGAAGGGCTGAGTGGCATGTATCACGCCATCGTCTTTCTGCCGCTGGTCGGCTTCCTGATCGCGGGCTTCTTTGGCCGGATGATCGGGCCGCGTCCGAGCGAACTCATCACCACCTCGCTGCTGGTCATTGCTGCCGTCCTGTCGTGGGTCGCGTTCTTCCAGGTCGGCTTCGGGCCCGGCACAACGCGCGTGCAGATCGCGACGTGGATGCAGTCAGGCGGCATGCAGGTCGACTGGGCGTTCCGCATCGACACGCTAACCGTCGTGATGTTGGTTGTGGTCAACACCGTGTCGGCGCTCGTGCACCTCTACTCCATCGGCTACATGGCCGAAGACGAAAGCCGCCCGCGCTTCTTTGCCTATCTGTCGCTGTTCACCTTCGCCATGCTGATGCTGGTGACCTCCGACAACCTCGTGCAGATGTTTTTCGGCTGGGAGGGCGTGGGCCTTGCGAGCTATCTGCTGATCGGCTTCTGGTTCAAGAAGCCCTCTGCCAATGCGGCCGCCATGAAGGCCTTCGTGGTCAACCGCGTGGGCGATTTCGGCTTCGCACTCGGCATCTTCCTCGTGTTCTGGCTGACCGGCTCGGTCGCCTATGACCAGATCTTCGCCCGTATTCCGGAACTGGCCACGACCACCTTCCGCTTCATCGGCTTCGAGTGGAATGCGATCACGCTGGCAAGCTTGCTGCTGTTCATGGGCGCGATGGGCAAGTCCGCGCAGTTTCTGCTGCACACGTGGCTGCCGGACGCGATGGAAGGTCCGACCCCGGTCTCTGCGCTGATTCACGCTGCGACCATGGTCACCGCTGGTGTGTTCATGGTGGCGCGCCTGTCGCCCGTCTTCGAATATTCGCCCACGGCGCTGATGGTCGTTGTCATCATCGGTGCGATCACGGCCTTCTTCGCCGCCACCGTCGGCCTCGTGCAGAACGACATCAAGCGCGTCATCGCCTACTCGACCTGCTCGCAACTCGGCTACATGTTCGTGGCGCTCGGCGTCGGGGCCTACGGGGCCGGCATCTTCCACCTGTTCACCCACGCCTTCTTCAAGGCGCTGCTGTTTCTGGGCGCAGGCTCAGTCATCCATGCCATGCACCACGAGCAGGACATGCGGAACATGGGCGGATTGCGCAAGCACATCCCGCTCACGGCTGCAGCCATGACCATCGGCACGCTGGCGCTGACCGGTTTTCCGTTCCTCGCGGGCTACTTCTCCAAGGATGCGATCATCGAGAGCGCCTTCGCCAAGGGCACCGGCATTGGCTCAATGGCCTTTGTGCTGCTCGTCGTGGCAGCAGCCTTCACCTCGTTCTATTCATGGCGGCTCTACTTCTTGACGTTTGAGGGCAAGCCGCGCTGGGGCGGGGACGCCCATCAGGACCACGGATCGGCCCCAACCATGCTGGCCGGCGCCCATCATGGCGCGCATGCCGACCATGACCACGACGCCGGTCATCACCACGCGCATGTTCCGCATGAAAGCCCATGGGTTATGCTGGTGCCGCTCGCGGTCCTGTCGATCGGGGCGATTGCTGCCGGTTTCGTCTTCAAGGAAGCCTTCATCGGCCACGGCTACGAGAGCTTCTGGAAGACGGCCCTGTTCACGGGCAAGGACAACCATATCATCCACGACTTCCACAAGGTGCCGAAATGGGTGGTCTGGTCGCCGTTCGTCGCCATGGTGCTGGGCTTTGCAGGCGCGTTCTATTGCTACGTGCTGAGGCCGCATGTGCCCGGCGAGATCGCGAAGCGGCATGAGTTCCTCTACCGGTTCCTGCTCAACAAGTGGTATTTCGACGAGCTTTACGACTGGCTCTTCGTCCGCCCGGCCAAGTGGCTCGGCCACTTCCTTTGGAAGAAGGGCGACGGCATGGTGATCGACGGCCTCGGCCCCGATGGCATTTCGGCGCGGGTGGTCGACATCACCAGCCGGGTCGTCCGGCTCCAGACCGGCTACGTCTACCACTACGCCTTCTCGATGATCATGGGCGTGGGTGGTCTGATCACCTGGTATCTGTTGACGCGCGGGTGATGTGATGTTCGGTTTCGGTATCCTCTCGGGTCTGCTCATCCTGCCGCTGGTCGGCGCGGCCTTCATCCTGACGCTGCGTGGCGATGAGGCGTCGGTGCGCTCGAACGCCCGCATGGCGGCGCTCATCACCACGATCATCACCTTCGGGCTGGCGCTGGTGGCATGGAACCGCTTTGACACGGCCAGCCCGCAATTCCAGTTGCTGGAGAGCCACGCCTGGCTGTCAGAGACGATCCGCTTCAAGCTCGGCGTTGACGGGTTCTCGATGCCGTTTGTGCTGCTCACTGCGTTTCTCATGCCATTCTGCATTCTCGCCTCGTGGGAGAGCATCGAACACCGCATGAAGGAATACATGGTGGCGTTCCTTGTGCTGGAAACGCTGATGATCGGCGTGTTTGTCTCGCTCGATCTGGTGCTGTTCTATATCTTCTTCGAAGCCGGCCTGATCCCGATGTTCCTGATCATCGGCATCTGGGGTGGCAAGCGCCGCATCTATGCCTCGTTCAAGTTCTTCCTCTACACGCTGCTTGGCTCGGTGCTGATGCTGCTCGCCATCATGGCGATGTATTGGAGCGCCGGTACAACCGACATCACCCAGCTTCTCGCGCACCGGTTTGGCAAGGACTTGCAGACCTGGCTCTGGCTGGCCTTCTTTGCATCGTTCGCCGTCAAGATGCCGATGTGGCCGGTGCATACCTGGCTGCCGGATGCCCACGTCGAGGCACCGACGGCAGGCTCGGTCATCCTTGCAGGCATCCTGCTCAAGATGGGCGGGTATGGCTTCATCCGGTTCTCGATCCCGATGTTCCCGGAAGCCTCGGCCATGTTCGCGCCGATGGTTTTTGCCCTCTCGGTGATCGCCATCATCTACACCTCGCTGGTGGCGCTGATGCAGGAGGACATCAAGAAGCTGATCGCCTATTCCTCGGTGGCGCACATGGGCTTCGTCACCATGGGCCTGTTCACCATGACAGCGCAGGGCATCCAGGGCGCCATGTTCCAGATGATCAGCCACGGGCTGGTCTCTGGCGCGCTCTTCCTGTGTGTCGGCGTGGTCTACGACCGCATGCACACGCGCGAGATCAAGGCCTATGGCGGCCTGACCAACCGGATGCCGATTTATGCCGTGCTGTTCATGGTGTTCACCATGGCCAATGTAGGCTTGCCAGGCACGGCAGGATTCGTCGGCGAGTTCCTCACGCTGCTGGGCGCGTTCAAGGCAAATCCCTGGGTGGCCTTCTTCGCCACCTTCGGCGTCATCCTGTCGGCAGCTTATGCGCTCTGGCTCTATCGCCGCGTGATGTTCGGCGAACTCGACAAGCCGGAACTCAAGGGCATCACCGATGTCAGCCGCCGCGAGATGGTACTGCTGGTCCCGCTGGCAGCGCTGACGGTCTACTACGGCGTGCGCCCTGGTCCAATCCTCGACGCCTTCGCCGCGCCTACCGATCTTCTGCTCAAGAACTATCAGGCCGCCGTCAGCGCTGCGAAGCTGGCGATGCTGGCCGCCCCGTGAGGATGTGACCCGATGGCGGCTGTTCCCGATCTGATGCCTGCCCTGCCGGAACTGGTGCTCGCCATCGGCGCGCTTGCCATGGTCCTGATCGGAGCCATGCAGGGCGAAAAGTCGCTGCGTCTGCTGGAAATGCTGGCCGTCATCCTGTTCGGCGTTGCCGGCCTCATGGTGCTGACCCAGACCGGCAAGACGGTGACCTTCAATGGCGCGTTCATGGTCGATGGTTTCGCGCGCTTCATGAAGGTGCTGACGCTGATCGGTGCAGCTGCCGCCGTGGTCATGTCATCGGACTATATCCGCCGCGAAGGCATAGCCCGCTTCGAATTCCCGATCCTCATCGTGCTCGCCACCATCGGCATGATGATGATGGTCTCCGCCAACGACCTGATCGCGCTCTATGTCGGCGTCGAATTGCAGTCGCTCGCGCTTTATGTCGTCGCGGCCATGAACCGCGACGATGCCAAGTCCTCGGAAGCCGGCCTCAAGTATTTCGTCCTCGGCGCCTTGTCCTCCGGTATGCTGCTCTATGGCATGTCGCTGGTCTATGGCTTCACCGGCACGGTCAGCTTTCAAGGCATTGCCGCATCGCTCAGCCATGGCGCGGAGGGCGGTCACAAGATCGGGCTGGGTCTGGTCTTCGGGCTGGTGTTCATCGCTGCCGGCCTCGCCTTCAAGATATCGGCCGTGCCCTTCCACATGTGGACGCCCGACGTCTACGAAGGCTCGCCGACCGCCGTCACGGCCTTCTTCGCCGCCGCGCCCAAGATGGCGGCGATGGCGATGACCGTGCGCGTGTTCGTCGGTGCATTCCCGGCGGCCATCGGTGACTGGCGACAGATCATCATCTTCGTGGCCATTGCCTCGATGATCCTCGGTGCCTTTGCCGCCATAGGCCAACGGAACATCAAGCGCCTGATGGCCTATTCCTCGATCGGACACATGGGCTTTGCGCTGGTCGGGCTCGCTGCCGGAACCGTTAACGGCGTGCAGGGTGTCGCCATCTATATGGCCATCTATCTGGTCATGACCCTCGGCACCTTCGCCTGCATCCTGTGCATGTGCCGCGACGGCCAGATGGTCGAGGACATCGAGGAACTCGGCGGCCTGTCGCGGTCGCACCCGCTGCTCGCCTTCTGCCTTGCGATGCTGCTGTTTTCTCTGGCGGGCATCCCGCCGCTGGCCGGGTTCTTCGCCAAGTTCTATGTCTTCACTGCGGCCATCGAGGCCAAGCTCTACTATGTCGCGGTCATCGGCGTGATCGCCAGCGTGGTCGGTGCCTATTACTACCTCCGCATCGTCAAGATCATCTACTTCGATGCGCCAAAGGGTGCCTTCGACACCATGACGCCGGCGCTGAAGGGTGTTCTCGCGGCATCGAGTGCGGCTGTGCTGCTGTTCTGGCTGGTGCCGGGCCCTCTTGTTTCCGCCGCGCAGGCTGCCGCCCGCTCGCTGTTCTGAGGGCAGGAGGCTCATGTTCTCGCTTGGCCCCGGTGCGCTCGCTGCCGGGTATGGACTGGTTCACCGCGCCTCGGTCGGCTCGACCATGGACGAGGCCCGCAACCATGTCGGCACCTCGCGCGATCCGTGCTGGTTCGTTGCCGACGAACAGACCGGTGGCCGGGGCCGCCATGGCCGCAACTGGGCGTCGCCGCCCGGCAATCTCTACGCCACGCTGGCGCTGACAGCGCCCTGCGAAGCGGCGCGCGCGGCGGAACTCAGCTTCGTGGCTGGCCTTGCCCTGAACGGGGCGGTATCCGTTGCAACCGGACTTTCCCATCCCAGGCTGGCCATCAAGTGGCCCAACGATCTCCTGCTTGGCCACGCCAAGGTGGCTGGCCTGTTGCTGGAAGGCGTGCAGGTTCAGGGGCGGTTCGCCGTGCTGATCGGTTTCGGCGTCAACATCGTCTCGGCACCGTCAGTGACGTCCTATCCGGCGGCGTGCCTTGCGGATGTCGCGCAGGCCGCTTCGCGCGATGCTGTCTTCGCGGCGTTGTGCGATCACTGGCTGGCCGCTATGGCGAAATGGCAGGACGGATTTTCCGCCACGCGGGCGGCCTGGCTCGCCTGCGCGCACGGTCTTGGTGCCCGCGTCCGCATCCGCCCGCCCGGCGGCGAGGTCAGCGGCATCATGCGCGGCATCGATAGTCGGGGCTGTCTGGTTCTGGACACAGCGGACGGCGAACGCACGTTTGACGCGGGCGATCTGTTCTTTGGTCATTGACCGCAGCGCCAATCCCCTTACTGACAAGCCCATGGCAAAACCAGATCAGCTCGTCTTCTGCCCACTTGGCGGCCTCGGCGAAATCGGCATGAACGCGGCGCTCTACGGCTTTGGCCCGGAGAAGACCCGCAAGTGGATCCTGGTCGATTGCGGCATGACCTTTGCCGGTCCGGAAGCGCCCGGCATCGACATTGTCCTGCCCGATCTGGGTTTCATCGAAGAGCGCCGCAAGGACCTGCTCGCGATCATCATAACCCACGCGCACGAGGACCACATCGGCGCATTGGCAACCTTCTGGCCAAAGCTGCGCGCGCCGGTCTACTGCACGCAGTTCGCCGCCGGCCTGATCTCTACCCGCAAGTTGCAGGAGCCCGGCTCGCCGAAGGTGCCGTTGCACGTTGTGGTGCCCGGCGTTCCGCTCGAACTCGGGCCTTTCTCGATCGAATTCATCAAGGTCGCACATTCCATTCCTCAGAGCTGTGGCCTTGCCATCCGCACGCCGGCCGGCCTCGTCGTGCACACCGGCGACTGGAAGATCGACGACACACGCCATGTCGGTTGGCCGACGGATTCCAAACGCCTCACCGAACTGGGTGACGAGGGCGTTCTCGCCATGATCTGCGATTCGACCAACGTCATGCGCGAGGGCGTCAGTCCCGGCGAGGCGGACGTGGCCAAGACGCTGGAAGAACTGATCCGGTCAGCGCCGGGCCGCGTCGCCGTCACCACATTCGCGTCGAACGTCGCGCGGCTTCGGTCTGTTGCGGAAGCAGCGATCGCCTGCGGGCGCGAGGTCGTGGTGGTTGGACGCGCCATGGAGCGCGTCATCGATGTGGCGCGTGATTGCGGCATGCTGGAAGGCCTGCCCGATTTCCGCTCCGCCCAGACCTTCGGCTACCTGCCGCGCGAGAAGGTCGTGGCTCTGCTCACCGGTAGCCAGGGCGAGCCGCGTGCGGCGCTGTCACGCATCGCTATGGATGAGCATCCCGAGATCGCGCTGTCGCCGGGCGACCGGGTGATCTTTTCGTCCCGCACGATTCCGGGCAACGAGAAGGCCGTGGGCGCGATCCACAATGCTCTTGCCGACCAGAACATCGAGATCATCACCGACAGGCAGGCCTTGGTGCATGTCTCCGGCCACCCGCGCCGCGAGGAGTTGAAGCAGATGTATGACTGGGTGCGCCCGCGCATCGCCATTCCGGCCCACGGCGAGCCTTTGCATCTGCACGAGCATGCCCGCCTTGCGACTGAACTGAAGGTGCCGCATGTGCTCGTCGTCACCAATGGGGACATGATCGCACTTGATCCATCCGGGCCGGTCAAGATCGACGATGTGCCATCCGGCCGCATCTTCCAGGATGGCGAATTGCGGATCGGGGCTGGCGAGAAGACGGTGCCTGACCGCCGCAAGCTCTCGTTCGCCGGCATCGTCTCTGTGGCGATCGCCATCGATGACAAGGGCAACATCGCCGGCGATCTGGAGATCGCCTGCATGGGCCTGCCGCCCAAGACGGTGGACGGTGATACCTTCGATGATGTCGTGAACGACGCCGTGCTTGATCTGGTTGAGAACATGCCGAAGCAGCGCCGCCGCGATCCGGAAGGCCTCCGCAACTCCATCGAGAAGGCCGTTCGCGGGGCTGTCGGCGAGGAGTGGGGCAAGAAGCCCGTCGTCCATGCTCTGGTGATCGAGGTCTGACGCGGCACTTGCCGGCAACTCTCGGTCTTGAGATGGCGGCGATGCCGGTGCAAAAGGCCTTCATTGGCAAGGGTGCGCGCCAGGCTGTCCGGCCGGGCCAGTTCGGGCGGGCCCATCAGTGTGCGGTCACATCAGCAGGAGGTTCCATGATCGGGCGTCTCAACCATGTCGCCATTGCGGTGCGCGACCTTGCTGCCGCTTCGGCGCGTTATCGCGACACGCTCGGGGCGCATGTCACCACGCCGCAGGCCTTGCCGGAACATGGCGTGACAGTGGTGTTCATCGAACTGCCGAACACCAAGATCGAGTTGCTCGAGCCGCTCGGAGACGCCTCTCCGATTACCCGCTTCCTCGACAAGAACCCCGATGGCGGCATCCACCACATCTGCTACGAGGTCGAGGACATCCTTGCGACACGGGACCGGATGCTGGCCGCGGGCGCGCGCGTTCTGGGTGATGGCGAGCCGAAGATTGGCGCTCATGGCAAACCGGTGCTGTTCCTGCATCCGAAGGATTTCTGCGGCACTCTGACCGAGTTGGAACAGGTCTGATCCGCCCCATATCTGCTTGAGGGGGAATCATCGATGTCCTTGCTTGCCGCATTCGCTGTCTATTTTGTCATCTGGTGGACGGTGCTGTTCTGTATCCTGCCGCTGGACATCCGCAGTCAGGCCGAAGCGGGCGAGATCACTCATGGCACGGAGCCCGGCGCGCCCGTGGCTCCGCAGCTTGCCCGCAAGGCCGTGATCACCAGCTTTGTTGCGCTTGTGGTCTTTGCCGGCGTCTATGTCGGCTGGAACTATCTCGACGTCTGAGCCCGGCCGGCCAGACATCTGACATCGCTCGGCTTTCTGAGCGAGCGGGGAGTCCGAAAAGAAAAAGCAAGGCCGGAGCCTTGCTTTGCGAATTTGTTTTTTATCCCGCCCCGTGGCGCGCTTGGACAGCGCGTTCTCACGACAAACGGGTGTTTGCTCCTCCCGAGACCTGGACCGCAAGACGCTTCCAAGAGCGACATCGCTGACCAATTCAAATCTGCTACATGAACTTTAGATGACTGTCATCTTTTTTAGCAGGCTTGCCTGAAATTTCCGCATGCCTGAACGTGATCCAATTCGTGGCACCAGATTTCAGGCGCGATGTGCCACACAGAATGCTCGAAACGGGCCTGTCCGCCTTGTCATGGCCCGGTTCAATCGCTACGCCACCTGCCAAAGCAAGATGCAAAGGATCATCGTCATGTCTGTGAAAGCCCTTGGTCTCACCATTGCCCTGCTCGTGGCCTCCGCCGTTGCCTGGCCTCCGTCCGCCAGTGCCCAGGCGCCGGACGATCCCCAGAACACCATCGTGCTGACCACCAAGGACGGCCCGGTGAAGATCCGGCTCCGGCCCGACCTTGCTCCGAAGCACGTCGAGCGCATCAAGGCGCTGACCAAGCGCGGTTTTTATGACGGCATCGTCTTCCACCGCGTGATCGACGGCTTCATGGCGCAGACCGGCGATCCGACCGGCACCGGCACCGGCCGCTCCGATTTGCCGAACCTGCCTGCCGAGTTCACCCGCGAGCCATACAAGGTGGGCTCTCTGGGCATGGCCCGTGCGCAGGATCCGAATTCGGCCAACTCCCAGTTCTTCATCTGCTTTGAAGGCTGTGGCCCGCTGACCGGCCAGTATACCTTGTTCGGTGAGGTCGTCTCGGGCATGGACAATGTCCGCAAGATCAAGAAGGGCGACAGCGCAGCCAATGGCGCCGTGCGCGGCCCCGACAAGATCATCAGCATGAAGCTTATGGCGGATGCTCGCTGAGCCGCCTCCCCATCCCGCCCCGCATCACCTCCTGAACAGAGAATTCCCATGAGCCTTGATCCCCAGAACACGCTTGTTGTCGAAACCACCAAGGGCAAGATCGTCATCGCGCTGCGGCCCGACCTTGCGCCCAACCATGTCGAGCGCATCAAGATGCTGGCACGCGCCGGCTTTTACGATGGCATCAAGTTCCATCGCGTGATCGACGGCTTCATGGCGCAGACCGGCTGCCCGCATGGCACCGGCACGGGCGGTTCCGACATGCCCTGTCTCAATCAGGAATTCTCGGCCGAGCCGCACGTCCGCGGCACCTGCTCGATGGCACGCTCCAGCAATCCGAACTCGGCTAATTCGCAGTTCTTCATCTGCTTCGAGGAATCGGTCTGGCTCAACAAGCAGTACACCGTCTGGGGCCAGGTGGTGGAAGGCATGGACAATGTCGACAAGATCAAGCGCGGCGAACCCGTGCGCGATCCTGACAGCATTGTCTCGATGAAGGTGATGGCGGACGCCTGATCCAGCGCGCGGACAAGGCCAGATTTCGGACAAGGTCCGGTCGCACCATGGATGTTGCCCTGTTCGATTTCGAACTTCCGGAAGACCGGATCGCGCTGAGGCCCGTCAGCCCGCGCGATTCGGCCCGACTACTCGTTGTGCGGCCCGAGGCTGGTTCGCAGCCCTTGATCGATGCCGTCGTATCGGACCTGCCGGGGTTGTTGCAAGCCGGCGATGTCCTGGTGCTCAACAATACCCGCGTGATTCCGTCTCGCCTGTATGGCATCCGCCAGAAGGGCGATGGCGGTGCGCGGGTTGAGATCATGCTGCACAAGCGCCAGTCCGCCTCCCGCTGGCTCGCGTTTGCGCGACCGGCGAAGAAGCTTGGGCTAGCAGACATCGTGCGCTTCAGCAGCAGCGACGCTGGCGAGGCCCCGCTCTCGGCCGAGGTCATCACCAAAGGCGAGGGCGGTGAAGTCGAGTTGGCGTTCGACGTTTCTGGCCCCGCACTGGACGAAGCGATCGCCCGTCTCGGCGAACTGCCACTGCCACCTTACATTGCCGGCAAACGCCAGCTCGATGCCAGAGACAAGGCCGACTACCAGACCGTGTTCGCCCGCGAGGATGGGGCCGTGGCGGCCCCGACCGCTGGCCTGCATCTCACAGATGAACTTCTGGTCGAACTGGCAGCGAAAAGCATCGATCACGTCTTTGTCACACTGCATGTCGGCGCCGGCACGTTCTTGCCGGTGAAGGCGGACAACACCGCTGATCATCGCATGCATGCCGAGTGGGGCTGCATTCCCGCGGCTGTTGCCGACCGCCTGAATGCGGCGCGTGCCCGCGGCGGGCGGATCATCGCAGTCGGCACGACCTCGCTCAGGCTGCTGGAAAGCGCCGCCGACGCATCGGGGCTGATCCAGCCCTTCTCCGGCGACACCGCGATTTTCATCACGCCCGGGCATCGGTTTTCCGGCGTTGATGTGCTGATGACCAATTTTCATCTGCCACGCTCGACCCTTTTCATGCTGGTCAGCGCCTTCAGTGGCCTTGCCACGATGCAGGCCGCCTATGCCCACGCCATTGCCCGGAGCTACCGCTTCTATTCCTATGGCGATGCGAGCCTGCTCTTTCCATCGCGCTGACGGCATGGCCCCGCCCCGCCGCATGCCCGTACATCGTTGCCTTGTCGCCATGCCGAAGGTTCTCGCGTTGCTCGGCTGGCTGTGCTAACCGCAGCTTCTGTCCTGCAAACCGGTTGCTTTCACTCCATGTCCGACAATTTTCTCCGCGAGATTGATGAAGAGGTCCGCCGCGACAAGGCGGCTGACCTCTGGAAGAAGTATGGCAATCTCGTCATCGTCCTGCTGGCGCTGCTGGTGGTTGCCGTCGGGGGCTGGCGCTTCTGGCAGTATCGCCAGGAGCAGGCCGCGCACGCCGTCAGCGCCCGTCTCGAAGAGGCACTGAAGGCCTCCCGGGAGAGCCGTGGCGAGGACGCCGAGAAGACTCTGACCGACCTCGCCAAGGAAGGCAGCGATGGCTACCGGCTGGTGGCCCGCTTCCGCCTTGCCGCCGAAGCTGCCCGCCGCGAGCCTGCCGACGGTGCCAAGGCCTTTGACGCGCTCGCCAATGATACGACCGTCGAGCAGGTGTTCCGTGATCTCGCTCGCATCCGGTCCAATCTCCTCAAGGTCGACAGCGCGCCTTATGCCGAAATCAGGGCTGCGGTCGAGCCGCTCGCGGCACCAGCCGGCACATGGCGGCATACCGCCCGCGAGATCCTGGGGCTTTCCGCGCTGAAGGGCGGCAATCTCGACGAGGCCGGCCGGTGGTTCGACCAGATCGTGGTCGATCCGCAAGCGCCGCAGGGTCTGCGGCAGCGGGCCGACCTGTATCTCGGGCTGGTCAAGGCCGGCGCGGTCGAGATCAAATAGACGCGCCTTCGGCGCGAACCGTGAAAGTGTGGCGTATCCAGGATGACCGCGACTATCGCCATCATCGGCCGGCCCAATGTCGGCAAGTCGACCCTGTTCAACCGGCTTGTCGGGCGCAAGCTTGCGCTGGTTGACGACACGCCCGGCGTCACCCGCGACCGGCGAGAAGGGGCGGCCACGCTCGGCCCGCTGCGCTTCACCATCATCGATACCGCAGGGCTGGAGGAAGCGCAGGAAGGCTCGCTCGCCCACCGCATGCGGGCCCAGACCGAAACCGCGATCGCCGATGCCGACATCATCCTGTTCGTGATCGATTCCCGCGCCGGCATCACCCCGACCGACCGGCCCTTTGCCGAACTGGTCCGCCGCTCTGGCAAACCCGTCATCCTGCTCGCCAACAAGGCGGAGGGCAGCAAGGGCGCGGCCGGCACCTACGAGGCCTATGAACTGGGCCTTGGCGAGCCAATCCCGTTTTCGGCCGAGCATGGCGAAGGCACGGCCGATCTGGCCCAGGCACTGATCCCGCTGATCGGTATCGAGGATGATGACGAGGCTGCCCAGGAGGATGATGGGCTGTTCGACGACGAGATCGTCGACGGCGACATCGAGATCAGCACGGCTCCGCCCGAGAAGCCGCTGCGCGTCGCCATCGTCGGCCGCCCCAATGCCGGCAAGTCGACGTTGATCAACGCTATGATCGGGGAAGAGCGCCTGCTGACGGGGCCGGAAGCCGGCATCACGCGGGATTCGATATCGGTCGACTGGGAATGGCGCAACCGCCGGATCAAGCTGTTCGATACGGCTGGCATGCGCAAGCGCGCCCGCGTCACCGAAAAGCTGGAAAAGCTTTCCGTGTCGGACGGGCTGCGGGCGGTCCGCTTTGCCGAGGTTGTCGTGGTTCTGCTCGACGCGACCATTCCCTTCGAGAAGCAGGATCTCACCATCGCCGATCTGTGCGAGCGTGAGGGCCGCGCCGTGGTGATCGGCCTCAACAAGTGGGATCTGGTCGCCGACCAGCCTGGACTGCTCAAGCAGCTCCGCGAGGAATGCGACCGCATGCTGGCCCAGTTGCGCGGCGTGCAATGCGTGCCGTTGTCAGGCCTGAGCGGGCAGGGCCTTGACCGGTTGATGGAGGCCGTGATCAAGGCCGCCGACACCTGGAACACCCGCATCTCGACCGCGCGGCTGAACAAGTGGCTGGCCGATGTGCTTTCGCACCATCCTCCGCCAGCGGTGTCCGGGCGGCGCATCAAGATCCGTTACATGACGCAGGCCAAATCCCGTCCGCCGACCTTCGTGCTCTTCGGCAATCAGCTGCTCGATCTGCCGAAGGCCTATTCGCGCTATCTGGTCAACGGCCTGCGCGAGACCTTCAACCTGCCCGGCGTGCCGATCCGCATCAACGTGCGGGCCAGCGACAATCCCTATTCGGACGGGCGCGGCAGCGGCAGCGATCGCGACAAGAACCGGTAAGGCCACAACCCGGCAAAACGGCCTCAGGCCGGCGCTTGCGGGGCCTTGATCATGCCGGTCGGCACGTCGTAGATCATGCCGCTCTTCGTCCAGCCAGGTGACAGGAGGTCGGCAATGCCGCCAGCCACCTCTTCGGGTGTGCGCAGGGTCTTGGGATCCTCGCCCGGCATCGCCTCTGCCCGCATGCGGGTTCGCAGTGGGCCGGGATTGACCAGCATCACGGTCATCGCGGTAGTGGCCGTTTCGGAGGCATAGGTCCGTGCCAGCGCCTCGACGGCGGCCTTGGAGACCGCGTAGGGGCCCCAATATGCCGTGCACTTGTGCGCCGCGCCGGAACTGACAAAGGCCGCGCGCCCTGCGTCAGACGCCCTGAGCAGGCCATCCATCGCCTTGATCAGACGCCAGTTCGCCGTGACATTTGTCTCCATCACGGCGTGCCACTCCTTGGGCAGCACATGGCCCAGCGGCGACAGCGGCCCCAGCATGCCGGCATTGCCGAACAGGATGTCGAGTCGGCCCCAGCGCGCGGCAATCGCCTCGGCCAACCGGTCGAGCGCCTCAAAATCGGTGAGGTTGAGCGGCACCAGGGTCGCACTGCCGCCCAGCGCGGTGATTTCGTCATCGAGGTCTTCCAGCGCGCCCTGGGTGCGGGCCAGCGCAACCACATGCGCCCCGCGGCGGGCAAGCTCCATTGCCACGGCGCGGCCGATGCCGCGCGATGCGCCGGTGACGAGGGCAACACGATCCTTGAGAATGGCCACTTTCTGCTGCTCCTCAGCCCGCTTCGGCCAGAAGGGACAATTGCTGCTTGCTGTCGCCGGTCTGGTCGGTCAGGCCGGTGGGATAGTCCCCCGTAAAGCAGTGGTCGGTGAACTGCGGGCGCAAGCTGTCCCGTCCGCCCGCATGGCCCATGGCGCGGTAGATGCCGTTGACCGACAGGAAGGCCAGCGTATCGCAGCCGATGAAGGCACGCATCTCTTCGAGCGAATGGGTTGCGGCGAGAAGGTTGTCCTTCTGCGGCGTGTCGATGCCGTAATAGTCAGGATGCGTGATCGGGGGCGATGAAATACGGAAATGCACTTCGCGGGCACCCGCCTCGCGCATCATCTTGACGATCTTGACCGAGGTCGTACCGCGCACGATGGAATCATCGAGCAGCACGATGCTCTTGCCGGCCACCACGCTGCGATTGGCGCTGTGCTTCATGCGCACGCCCAACTCGCGCACCGATTGGGTCGGCTGAATGAAGGTGCGGCCGACATAGTGGTTGCGGATGATGCCAAGCTCGAACGGGATGCCGCTGGCATGGGCATACCCCAACGCCGCGGGTACGCCGGAATCCGGCACCGGGACCACCACATCAGCATCGGCGGGAGCTTCGGCGGCCAGTTCCGCGCCCATTCGCTTGCGCCGTTCGTAAACACTGACGCCCTTCATCAGCGAGTCGGGCCGCGCAAAATAGATCGCTTCGAAAATGCACGGACGCTCCTGCACGGGCGGGAACGGCTTGTGGCTCTCGATGCCGTCATCGGAGATCACCACGGCCTCGCCATTCTCCACCTCGCGCACGAACTGCGCGCCGATGATGTCGAGGGCGCAGGTCTCGGAGGCGAGGATGAAGCGGCCATCGAGTTCGCCGATCACCAGCGGGCGGATGCCGAGCGGATCGCGCGCGCCGATCAGCTTCTTGTTGGTCAGGCCAACCAGCGAATAGGCGCCCTCGAGCTGGCGCAGCGCGTCGACGAAGCGGTCAATGAAATGCGCCTTGCGGCTGCGCGCCACCAGATGCAGCACGACTTCCGTATCCGAGGTCGACTGGTAGATCGCGCCGTCACGGATGAGTTGGCGGCGCAGGCTGAGCCCATTGGTCAGGTTGCCGTTGTGCGCCACCGCGAAGCCGCCCTGGTCGAGTTCGGCGAACAGCGGCTGGACATTGCGCAGGATGGTTTCGCCCGTGGTCGAATAACGTACATGGCCGATGGCTCCGAGGCCAGGAAGACGGTCGATAACCCTCTTGTCCGAGAACGTATCGCCCACCAGCCCAAGCCGGCGCTCGGAGTGGAAGCGGCCCGCATCGAAGCTGACGATGCCGGCTGCCTCCTGCCCACGGTGCTGGAGAGCGTGCAGGCCTAGAGCGGTGATTGCAGCGGCATCGGGATGGCCGAAGATGCCGAACACGCCGCACTCCTCGCGCAGCCTGTCGCCATCGACATCGCTTGCGGGATTGCCTGCCAGATTGCCTGCTCCTGCCATCAGATCCACCTCAACCCCCGCTTCAGTGATCATACCCATGTCCGATCGCACCGGTCATGGCGTGCCCGGATCAGGGCCGTGCCGGTTGGGCACCTTGCCTCTGCGCATTGTCGATGGTCCGCTGGAGAGCCGCGCGATCAACCTGCGCCCCTTGCGTCGGTGCCGGCGCTTCGGTGCGGCGCTGCGGCGGCGCAACCGTGCCGGGCGGGCGCGGCTCTTCCGTAGGTGCATCGGTCGGCGCGCCGGTCTTCGGTGCGAAATTCTTGATGAAGCTGGTATCGATATCCTGCGGCAGCATCGAAAGCAGCGACTTCCCGGATGATTCAAGCAGGGGCTTGGTCTTCGCGTCGCGCACCCAATCCGGCTGGCGGCTGTCCGGAACCAGCGTGGTCCACAGCAGGAAGCCGACAACGGCCAGCAGCACGCCGCGCGCCGCCCCGAAGGCCAGGCCCAAGGTGCGGTCCAGCGCGCCGATCCGCGAATCAAGCACGAAGTCCGAGATGCGCGCGGTGATCAGCGAAACGATCACAAGTGTGACGAGGAAGATCGCCGCAATCGCGATCACGAGAGCGATGGTGTCCTGCTTCACATGCTGCTTGACGAAGGGCAGCAGCATCGGGTGCAGGCTCCAGGCCGCGACAGCTGCCGCCACCCAGGAGGCAATCGACAGAACTTCGCGCGTGAAACCCCGCACGGCTGCCAGAAGAGCAGACAGTACGACCGCACCAAGGACGATCAGATCAAGAATGGTCAAGGACATGGGAAAGTTCGCCGCTTCTGGAACCGGGACACGCCAGCGCGTCGAAACCGGCGCTGCAACGTCTCGTCTATAACTGCTGTTCGGGTCTGCGTCACGTCTTGCCGCTTATGTTTCCTCATCTGTGCGTGATGTTCGCTGCGACCGCTTCGGGCTCCGTGCAGCGATCGACGCCACCAGTTCCGAGACATGCGGCGTCGCGGTCAGGCGCATGCCCCGCATGTCTGTCGCATCGGCGGCGGCCGGCGCAACGACGGCCGCAAAGCCGAGCTTGCCAGCCTCCTTGATGCGGGCGCTCGCCAGCGAAACAGGCCTGACCGCACCAGACAGCGCAATTTCGCCAAAGAACACGGCATCCGGCGGCAAGACCGCCCCGGTCATCGAGGAAATCAGCGCCGCCGCCACGGCGAGGTCGGCAGCGGGCTCCTGCACGCGCAGTCCGCCCGCCACGTTGAGATAGACATCGTGGCCGGACAGGCGCAGCCCGCCATGCGTTTCGAGCACGGCCAGAACCATAGCCAGCCGGCTCGGATCCCAGCCCACTACCGCACGGCGTGGCGTGCCGAGGGCTGTCGGTGCCACCAGCGCCTGGATTTCCACCAGAACGGGGCGGGTGCCCTCCATGCCGGCAAACACCGCAGCGCCCGGTGCCGAGAGGTCACGGCCAGCAAGGAACAGCGCCGAGGGGTTGGCGACCTCCGCCAGCCCGCGCCCGGTCATTTCGAACACGCCGATCTCGTCGGTCGGCCCGAAGCGGTTCTTCTGGGCGCGCAGGACCCGGAAGGCATGACCGCCTTCACCCTCGAAGGAAATCACCGCATCGACCATGTGCTCCACAACCCGGGGGCCGGCGATTTGCCCATCCTTGGTGACATGCCCGACAAGGATCAGGCAGGCCCCGCTGGTTTTGGCGAAGCGGATCAGCGCCTGCGCCGAGCCGCGCACCTGCGTCACCGTGCCGGGCGCGGATTCGACCTCGCCTGTCCACATGGTCTGGATCGAATCGATCACCACCAGCGCCGGCGCGCCGGCCTGTGACAGCGTGGCGATGATGTCCTCGACATTGGTCTCGGCGGCCAGTTCTACTGGCGCATCGATCAGGCCCAGCCGCTCGGCCCTGAGCCTGACCTGCGCCACCGCCTCTTCGCCGGATACATAGACAACCCTATGGCCGGCCTTGGCCAGCGCGCCGCAGGCCTGCGTCAGCAAGGTGGACTTGCCAATGCCGGGATCGCCGCCGATGAGCAGCACCGAGCCGCGCACGAAGCCGCCGCCCGTGACCCGGTCCAGCTCGGCCATGCCCGACAGGGTGCGCGGCGCATCTCGCGTCTCGCCCCTCAGGCTTTCGAGCGCGAACACCCGGCCCTTGGCCCGCCCGGAAGAAGAACGCCCGCCGCCCGGCAGGGGCGGTGCGGCTCCCTCCTCAACGATGGTGCTCCACTCGCCGCAGGCATCGCAGCGCCCCTGCCAGCGCTGGTAGACGGCCCCGCAGTTCTGGCAGTTGAAGGAGGGACCGCGCCGCGCCATCACTGGCCCGAGTAGCTGCGCTGGTAACGCCGGCCGAGGCTCGTCAGCATTTCATAGCCCACCGTCTTGGCGCCCGCAGCCACGGTGTCGAGATCGAGCCCGTCGCCGATCAGGACCACCTCGGCCCCGCGCACGCTGTCTGATGCCGGAACATCGCTGACGTCAAGGACGATCAGGTCCATCGAGATGGTGCCAGCAAACGGGCACAGCACGCCGGCGACCAGCGCGTGGCCACCAGGCAGGGCATCGGTATAGCTGGCATTGCGCGGGTAGCCATCAGCATAGCCCAAACAGATCGTGGCCAGCTTGCGTGAGCCGCGTGCGTGCCAGCGGCTGTTGTAGCCCACGCCCTCGCCGTCGGCGACGACGCGCGTTTGCAGGATACGCGCGGTCAGTCGCACCACCGGCTGCATCGGGTTCGGCTGCCCCGGCACCGGGTTGCCGCCATAGAGCGCATATCCCGGGCGGGTCAGGTCATAGGGCGGCGCGATGTCGAGGAAATGGCCCGACGAGTTGAGCAGCGACTTGCCAGCCCCCGGGAACACATCGGCTACGTTGGCAAATCGTGTCACTTGCCTGAGATTGGCCGGATCATCAGGCACTTCAGCTGCACTGAAATGGGTCATCACCAGCCTGATGTCGAGCCGTTCACGTACAGCGCTGTCGATCATGCGCTGCAGGTCACCGCTGCCGAGACCGAGCCGGTTCATGCCAGTATCGACGTGCAGGGCGCATCCCCGGCCGCGGCCTTCCAGCGCCCATTCCGCGATCTCTTCCGGCGCTCCCAACACGGGCCTGGCCCCGATGGCGTGGTAAGCGGATGCAGAGCCGGGCAGCAGGCCGTTGAGGACATAGATCGTGGCCGATGGCGCGACCTTGCGCACACGCCTGGCTTCAGAGAGATGCGCCACAAAGAAGGTGCGGCACCCGGCCCAGCCCAGCGCCGGCACCACCTCCTCGATCCCGCAGCCATAGGCATTGGCTTTGACCACGGCACCGCATTCGGCACTGGGCACACGGCGTGCAAGCCGTCGCCAGTTCTCGGCCAGCGCGTCAAGATCGATCGTCAGATGCGCGCCAAACTCGCTGCCGGAGGCCTGGCTCATGTCATTCGAGCCGCTCGGGCAGATGATCGGCAGCAGCCAGATCGGAGAAGCGCGTCACTTCCGCATCGAACTGGAGTTGCACCGTGCCGGTCGGGCCGTGGCGCTGCTTGCCGATGATCAACTCGGCTTTGCCGTGGATCGAATCCATCTCCGCCTGCCACTTGAAGTGCTCCTCGGTGCCGGGCTTCGGTTCGCGATTCTTCACGTAGTATTCCTCGCGGAACACGAACATGACCACATCGGCATCCTGTTCGATCGAACCTGACTCGCGCAGATCCTGCAATTGCGGGCGCTTGTCATCGCGCGATTCCACCCCGCGCGAAAGCTGGGACAGCGCGATCACCGGCACGTTGAGTTCCTTCGCCAACGCCTTCAGCCCGGTGGTGATCTCCGTTACCTCCTGGACGCGGTTGTCGCCCTTCTTGTTCGAGCCGGACAGCAGTTGCAGGTAATCGATGAACAGGATGTCGAGCCCGCGCTGTCGCTTCAGCCGCCGCGCCCGCGCCACCAACTGGGCGATCGAGATGCCGCCTGTCTGGTCGATGTAGAGCGGCATCTTCTCGATCTGCGCCGCCACATCGGAGAGGCGGAAGAACTCGCTCTCGGTGATCTTGCCCTGGCGGATCTTGTAGGACGAAATCGCCGACTGCTCCGCGACGATGCGGGTCGCCAACTGTTCCGCCGACATTTCGAGTGAGAAAAACCCGACAATCGCGCCGTTGGTGGTCTTCAGGGTGCCGTCGGGCAGGCGCTCGGAGGCATGCGCTTTGGCCATATTGAAGGCGATATTGGTGGCCAGCGAGGTCTTGCCCATGGCCGGGCGGCCCGCGATGATGATCAGGTCGGAATTCTGGAAGCCGCCCATGCGCTGGTCGAGATCGCGCAGTCCGGTGGCAATGCCAGACAGCCCGCCATCGCGCTCATAGGCCCGCGCCGCCATGTCGATCGCCGTGGTGATGGCGCTCGAAAACGGTTGGAAGCCACCCTCGTAGCGGCCCTTCTCGGCCAGAGCGAACAGCTTGCGCTCGGCCTCCTCGATCTGATCGCGCGGTGGGGCATCGACCGGTGAGTCATAGGCGGTGTTGACCAGTTCCTCGCCAACCGTGATCAGGTTGCGGCGAATGGCGAGATCATAGATCGTCTGGCCGTAATCTTGGGCGTTGATGACTGTCGTGGCCTCTGCCGCCAGACGGGCCAGATACTGAGAGACCTTGAGCCCGCCAAGATCGTCATCCTGCAGGAAGGTCTTGAGTGTGATCGGCGTGGCGATCTTGCCGGCGCGGATCAGGCTGGCCGTGGTCTCGTAGATCTTGAGATGAACGGGCTCGAAGAAGTGCTCCGGCAGCAGGAAGTCCGAAACCCGGTAGAAGGCGTCGTTGTTGACCAAGATCGCGCCCAGCAGCGCCTGCTCCGCCTCGATGTTGTGCGGCGCGACGCGATAGGTCTTCTCGTCAACTGAATCGAGTTTTGCCGCCAGAGCGGTCACGGTCGCCATTGTCCAGCCCAATCGCAGTTGTTGGTTCGAAGCCCGCGATGCTCAGACCATCCCTTGCGGCAAAAGGACAGTGAAAATCAGGGCCCATCGATTCGTGCCCGGTGATCCTACCGCAATCCACAGCCTGCGACTCGAAAGGCCGCCCGGAGGCGGCCTTTGCTGGAGTGTGGCCAATTCGCCGCATGGCCCTGAGGTATGGGGAGCAAAGCCATTGAGGTGGCTCCCGTTGCCTCACATTTCGGCGTTGGGGCCGGCTTCGGCAAGTGCAGCGCCGACTTCGAGGCCGAGATCGTCGAGGTTGAACTCCTCGCGTACCGAGGCCACTTCGCCGCGTGCCTGACGTTCGGCTTCCTCGGCGCTGCGGGCCACGTTGACGGTGATCTTGGCATCGACCTCCGGGTGCAGCACAACCGCGATTGTGTACAGGCCGAGGGTCTTGATCGGGGCATTGATCACCACCTGACCCTTGTCGACGCTGAAGCCGGCTTCGGTCAGCGAAGCGGCAATGTCACGCGCCGTGACCGAGCCGTAGAGCGAGCCGGATTCGCCAGCCTGACGAATCAGCACGTAGCTGGTGCCGTCGAGCTTCTCGGCGACTGCGGCTGCTTCGCCCTTCGCTTCGAGGTTGCGCGTTTCAAGCTGGGCGCGCTGATCGGCGAAGCGCTGCTTGTTGGCAGCGGTAGCGCGCAGCGCCTTGCCGCGCGGCAGCAGGAAATTGCGGCCATAGCCGTCACGGACGCGGACGACTTCGCCCATCTGGCCGAGCTTGGCAACGCGTTCGAGCAGGATCACTTCCATGGGGGTCTCTCCTTGGGGTTCGTCTGAAATCAGGTGTCGGATCAGATCGGGGTGGGGGTTGAAGGTGGCGGGGAGCTGCGCCGTGCCCTGAGGCGCAGCAGGCAATCGACAAAACCGAACACGGCAATCAGCGGCAGCAGGATGGTCCCGCCGATGACCAGCCCGAGATAGACAGCAACCAGCAACCCTCCGCGCATGGGCTTGCCCATGGACATCTCATGGATGCCGGCAAGGCCATTGAGCATGAAGCCCGAAAGGGCAGCGCCAAGGATGGCCATGCCGAAGAAGCCGAAGAAGCCGGGCAGGAAGGCCAGAACCAGCGCGGCAGCGGTGACGGCAAGCGCCTCCTGCGGCAGGTTCGTGGCGGGAAGGAGCGGCCATGGCCGTGGCAGGCGACCAGACAGGTGCACCGCCTTGGCCGCCATCCACAGGTTGGCCGCCAGCATCGGCACGAACGCCGCCCCGGCCACGAACGGGGCCCAGACCGCAAGCGCCGCTGCCACATCCTCGACGGTAAAGCCGGAAGGCAGGTTGGGCGGCGGCATGCCGGGCACGGCGCCGGACAGCACGGCGGTGATCGAACGCTGCATGGCAACACGGTAGGCCTCATGATCGCCGGCGACAGCGATGGCACCCATCAAGGTCACCAGGGCTGAGGTGCCGATCACCCAGAGCAGCAGTCGGCCGGCCGGATACCATTCGGTCGTGCCATTCTGATCGGTGCG
>Ga0164292_10000072_pt1 | contig 61787 bp, 52 predicted proteins | sample GEODES117metaG_FD_111486 | JGI IMG/M metagenome (GOLD analysis project Ga0164292, IMG submission 111486) | Eutrophic lake water microbial communities from Lake Mendota, Wisconsin, USA - GEODES117 metaG | ecosystem: Environmental > Aquatic > Freshwater > Lake | place: USA: Lake Mendota... | reverse complement strand
TCTGCGGCGCATGATGGAAAACCAATCCTGGTCGCTGGCCGCGCAGCCCGGCAAAGTTAGCCTGGTCGATGTGCTGCCGGCCTACCGCGAGCGCATTGCAGGCGATGTCAAGCTGGCCAGGCCCATGAAGATCGTGATCGACAGCGGCAACGGTATTGCCGGTGCGTCTGCACCTGGGATTTTCAGGGCCCTGGGCTGTGAAGTGAGCGAGCTTTTTAGCGAGGTCGATGGCCAGTTTCCCAACCACCACCCTGACCCCAGCAAGCCGGAGAACCTGCGCGATCTGATCGCCGCGCTGCAAAGTGGCGAGGCCGAAATCGGCCTTGCTTTCGACGGTGACGGTGACCGTCTGGGCATAGTGACCAAGGACGGCCAGAATATCTTCCCCGACCGGCAGCTGATGCTATTCGCCCGCGATGTCCTCAGCCGCGTACCCGGGGCCCCAATTTTGTTTGACGTTAAGTGCTCGCAGCGCCTGGCGCCCAGTATTGAGGCTGCTGGCGGCCAGCCCGTGATGTACAAGACCGGCCACTCGCTCATCAAGGCGCGCATGCGCGAGCTCAATTCACCTCTGGGCGGGGAGATGAGCGGGCATATGTTCTTCAAGGAGCGCTGGTACGGCTTTGACGATGGCACCTATGCCGGTGCGCGCCTGCTGGAAATCCTCAGCCGCAGTGCCGATGCCTGCGAGGTGCTCAATGCCTTGCCGAGCAGTCACAGCACGCCCGAGCTCAATGTGGGCTGCCAGGAGGGCGAGCCGCCGCGTCTGGTGGCCGAGCTGATCGCGCTGGGTCAGGCGCAGTTTGTGGCCCCGGCCCAGGTCTCGACCATCGATGGCTTGCGGGTGGACTGGCCCGACGGCTTTGGCCTGATCCGCGCTTCCAACACCACGCCGGTGCTGGTGCTGCGCTTTGAAGGGCAGACCAAACAGGCCTTGCAGCGCATCGAGGCCGAGATGCTGGCGCTGCTGCGCCGTGTCAAGCCTGATGCGCAGCTGCAAGGCGCGGCGCACTGAGCCCGCACTGAGCCCGCAGCGCATGCGCATCCTGCTCGTCAAGCTGTCCTCGCTGGGCGATGTGGTGCATGCCATGGCGGCGCTGCAAGATATACACAGCGCGCTGCCAAAGGCGCAAGTGGACTGGGTGGTCGAGCGCGGATTTGCGCCTCTGCTGGCGCGCTGCGCCGGACTGGAAAACATCATTGCCTGCGAGCTGCGCCGCTGGCGCCGCTCGCCACTGGCTGCCGATACCCGCGCACAGTGGCGCGCTTTCAAGGCAGAGCTGCAGCAGCAGGCCTATGACGCGGTCATAGACCTGCAGGGCCTGACCAAGTCAGCGGTGGTAGCGCGGCTTGCGCGGCTGGCCCCAGGGGGGCGGCGCTATGCCATGGCCAACCAGACGGAGGGCTCGAGCTATGAGGCGCCGACCCGCTGGCTGGCCGATGACGCGATTGCCATCGAGCCCCATGTGCATGCGGTGCAGCGCAGCCGTCTGCTGTGCGCGCGGGCCTTGGCTTACTCGCTGGCGAGCCAGGAGCAGTTTGGCTTGCAGGCCCGCGCGAGCGACCCCCAGCTTTGGCCCGCAGGGGCTGCGCCAAGCCGCAGCGATGTGGTACTGGCCCATGGCAGCTCGCGGGAGGACAAGCTCTGGCCTGATGCGCACTGGATCGCCCTGGGCCAGCGCTTGCAGGCCGCTGGCCTGCGCCCGGTGCTGCCCCATGGCAGCCAGGCCGAGCAGGCGCGCAGCGAACGGCTGGCGCGTCAGTTGCCGGGGGCGGTGGTCTGGCCGCGCCTGCCGCTCGATGCTTTGACAGATGCCCTGGGTGCCACGGCCGGTGTGATTGGCGTGGACAGTGGTCTGAGCCACATCGCGGTGGCGCTGAACCTTGCGCATGTGCAGATCTACAACTTCGACACCGCCTGGCGCACGGGGCCCGTCGATCGGCAGCGCCAGCGCAGCGTGTATGCGCAGCCCACGCCCACCCTAGAGCAGGTCTGGCAGGCCTGGCTGCAGGTCAGCCATCCATGATCTCTGGTCTGGTCGCCTGGCTTTACAGCGGTCTGACTGTTCTGGCCCAGCCCTTGCTCAGGCTCAAGCTGGCCCGGCGTGCGCGCACAGAGCCGGCTTACGGCCAGGCCATTGAGGAGCGCTTTGGCGCCTACACGCAGCAGCCCGAGCCGCGCAGCGAACTGCTGTGGATCCATGCTGTCTCCCTGGGCGAGACCCGCGCGGCGGCGATTTTGATCGCCGCCCTGCGGGAGCAACTGCCTGGCGTGCGCCTGCTGCTGACCCATGGCACCGCCACGGGCCGCGAACAGGGACAGGCGCTGCTGCGTCCCGGTGATGTGCAGGTCTGGCAGCCCTGGGATACGCCAGCGGCCACGGCCCGCTTCCTGAAACACTTTCGGCCCCGCCTGGGCGTTCTGATGGAGACCGAGGTCTGGCCCAATCTGCTGGCCCAGGCGCAGATGCATTCGGTGCCCGTGGTGCTGGCCAATGCCCGCATGTCGGAGACCTCGCTGCGTCGCGCACTGCGCCTGTCAGCGCTGGCGCGGCCGGCCTATTGCGCTTTGTCGGCCGTCTTGGCGCAGACCGAGGACGATGCCCAGCGACTGCGCCTGCTGGGCGCGCCGGTGCGGGCGGTGCTGGGTAACCTCAAGTTTGATGCCACGCCCGATGCGCGGCAATGCGCACTGGGTCAGCAGGCGCGCTCGGCCTTGGTGCGCCCAGTGCTCATGCTGGCCAGTTCGCGCGAGGGCGAGGAGGCGCTGCTGCTGCGGGCGCTGGCTGGGCTGCCTCGGCCCTGGCCCTTCGAGCTTTTGATCGTTGCGCGCCACCCACAGCGGTTTTCGCAAGTGGCCGAGCTGATCGAAAGCCAAGGCTATGCGGTGTCGCGGCGCAGCCAATGGGGTGCTGACATCTCAGCCTGGCCGCCGCCGGCCGGCTCGGTCTGGCTGGGCGACTCGCTGGGCGAGATGGCGCTTTATTGCAGTCTGGCTGACCTGGCTTTGCTGGGCGGCAGCTTTGAGCGGCTCGGGGGCCAGAACTTGATCGAGGCTGCGGCCTGCGGCTGTCCGGTCATCATGGGGCCGCACACCTTCAACTTCAGCGAAGCGGCCGAGCAGGCCAGACAGGAGCAGGCTGCCGCTCGGGTGGACGATATGCAGCAGGCCCTGCAACTGGCCCTGGAGCGCTTTGCCCGGGATGATCAGGGTGCTGGTTCACAGGCAGCTCGCGCCTTTGCGCAGCGCCACCGCGGAGCGGCTCTGGCCAGCGCCAGCGCGATCCGTGCAATCTGGGACAGTGCCGCGAGCGCGGCCGCACCTGAGCTCAGGGCTTGACCAGCATGCTGTTGATCGCCTGCAGGTCCTTGGGGCTCAGCACCCCGCTGGCCTGCCGAAGCCGCAGATCGCCCACCAGCACGTCGTAGCGAGCGACGGCCAGGTCGCGCCGCGACTGAAACAACTGGCTTTGGGCGTCCAGCACGTCCAGGTTGATGGTCACGCCCACCTGGTAGCCCAGCTTGGTGGAGTCCACCAGACTCTGCGCAGACGATTCGGCCGCTTGCAAGGCTTGGACCCGGCTCAAGCCAGAGGCCAGGTTGAAGTAAGCAGCGCGGGTGGCCTGGGCCGCGGTGCGCTTGGCGCCTTCGAGATCGCTGCGGGCCTTGTCGTCCAGCGCCAGGGTCTCGCGGATGCGGTTTTCAGTGGCGTAACCTGCAAACAGGGGCAGGTTGAAATTCAGGCCAATCACAGTAGCAGTCACCCTGCTGGTGGCCGCGTTCGCGGCGGTGCCGCTGGGGGTGCGGGTGATGCTCTGGCTGGCGGTGGCGTCCAGGGTCGGTCTGTGGCCGGCCTGGGCCTTGGTGACCTCCAGTCGGGCGATTTCAAGACTGCTTTGTGCGCTTCTCACATTGGGATGGAGGGTTTCGGCATCTTGCACCCAGCGGCTGACATCGCCAGCGACTGGGCTGAGCTTGACCGGTGCGGCCAGCGGCATGGGTTTGGTGCCGGTGCGGCCGACCAGTTGGTCCAGCGCCAGTCGGCGCACCGCCAAGTCATTCTCGGCCTGGATCGCAGCGGCCTGGATGCGGTCGAAAGTCGCCTGGGCCTGACGGGTGTCGACGATGGTGGAGGTGCCGACTTCAAATCGGCGCTTGGCCGCCGCCAGTTGCTCGGCCACAGCAGTGCGCTGGGCTTGCACTGCGGTCAGGTTGTCTTGCGCCGCCAGGACATCGAAGTAGGCCTGGCTGGTGCGAAGAATCAGCTCCTGCTCGGCCACATCCAGCAGGGCCTGGGCCTGTTGCATCTGCTTTGCAGCCTGGTCGTAGGCGGCCTGATTGGCTGGCCGGTACAGCGGATGGCTGGCCGAAGCGGTGATCGACTGTGTCTGGTAACCGCGGCTGAGTGATTGCGCGGCGGCCATCGCCTTGGCGTCGCTGGTGCTCAGTTGCTGGTCGGTGTAGTTCATGCCCGCCGCCAGGTTGGCTGTGGTGCGCATGCCGGCCCGGTTCTGCTCGGCCCTGGCCACGTTGGCCTCAAACTGCAGTCTGGCTGACAGGTAGTTGGCGTCAAAGCCGCGTGCGGCCTCGTAGAGTTCTACCAGGGATTGGGCCTGGGCTGCCACGCTCCAGCCCGCCCATATCGCCGTGCAGAGGACCAGTCTACAGAACCCGGGTTTGTTGAAATGATTTTTCATGGGTGTCCTGGTTTGCAATTCAGTAGCGTGCGACGCCGGGGTCCAGGCTGACCGACCATGCGTCGATGCCGCCTTGCAGATTGACCACATCGGGGTAGCCTTGCTGCTGGAGGAAATGGGCCACCTGCAGACTGCGCATGCCATGGTGGCACAGGCACGCGATCGGGCGGTCTTTGGGCAATTGGGCCAGTTGCGACGGAATCTCGCCCATGGCGATCACCCGCAGCTCGAATCCATCGGGGCGCACCGAGGCGGTTTGCACCTCCCAGGGCTCGCGCACATCGAGAACCAGCGGCTGGCGCGGAGCTTGGGCATCTCGCCATTGCGCAAACTGCGCGGCAGTTACTTGCTGCACCATCGGCATCAGAACCGGAAGGCCGATGGCTCGGGAAAGTGCTGCAACCGCGGTGCCACTGTTTCCCAATTCTGCTCGGTACGAAACTGGGACTCGCCGAGCCGGGTCAGCAAAGTGGCGCTCATCACCGGCTCGTTGCCGACGATGGCCATCAGGCGACCGCCCACCTTGAGCTTGGCCTTGAGCGAGGCCGGAATCTCGGCGACCGAAGCGCTGAGCAAGATCACGTCGAAGGAGCCGGCCAATTCAGGCGCGCTCAGCGGCTTGGAGCCGTCTTGCTCGAGCACCTGGGCGTTGTAGATGCCGGCTTGGCGCAGATGATCGCGCGCGCTGGCGGCCAGGCTGGGCTCGATCTCCAGGCTGATTACTTGCTGTGCCCGGTGCGCCAGCAAGGCCGCCATGTAGCCGCTGCCGGTACCAATCTCCAGCACCTTTTCATGCTTTTGGACGGCCAGATCCTGGAGCATCCGGGCCTCTACCTTGGGCGACAGCATGCACTGACTGGGATGGCTGTGGGGCGGCAGCGGAATTTCAAGGTCGGCAAAGGCCAGGGACTGGTGTGCCTTGGGCACAAAGTCTTCCCGTTTGACCATGGCCAGCAGGGACAGCACCTGGCTGTCGAGCACCTCCCAGGGGCGGATTTGCTGCTCGATCATATTGAATCGGGCTTGTTCGAAATTCATGGCAGCGGATCCTCAGGCTTTCAGGGGCGGTTGTCGCGGTAGACGAATTTAACAATTTTAGCGATCAGAGGCTCTTGGCGTCGGAAGCTGGGTCGCGAGCTGATCCGGTGTGGGCCGCCGCCGGGGGCAGACGGCGACGCAGCCACTGTGCCAGATCGTCCAGATAGCAGTAGACCACCGGCACCACCACCAGGGTGAGCAGCGAGGAAGTGATCACCCCGCCGATCACCGCCTGACCCATGGGTGCGCGCTGCTCCGAACCCTCGGTCAGCGCAAAGGCCAGGGGCACCATGCCGAAAATCATGGCCAAAGTGGTCATGAGTATGGGGCGCAGGCGCACCTTGGCGGCCAGCAAAAGGGCCTGCTCGCGCGCCAGGCCGTCGGCGCGGGCCCGAATGGCAAAGTCGACCAGCAAGATCGCGTTCTTGGTGACCAGACCCATGAGCATCACGATGCCGATGATGGAAAACATCGACAGGGTCGAGCCGAACATCAGCAGGGCCAGCACCACGCCGATCAGGGTCAGGGGCAGCGAGGTCATCAGGGCCAAGGGTTGCAAGAAGCTCTTGAACTGGCTGGCCAAGATCATGTAAATGAAGAGTACTGCCAGCAACAGTGAGGACAGGGCGTAGCTGAAGGATTCCTGCATGCTCTTGGTCGAGCCGCCAAAGCGGTAGCTGTAGCCCGGCGGAAATTGAATCTGGTTCAGCACCGCGGTGATGTCAGCTGAGACTTCTCCCATCGATCGGCCATAGACATTGCCATTGATAGAAACTTCGCGGGTCAGGTCGCGTCGGTTGATCTGGTTGGGGCCGCTCGAGGCCTCGATGCGCGCCACCTGGTTGAGCCGCACCAGGCTGCCTTCTGCGCCGGAGCCGGTGCTCATCAGGGGCAGGCGCTCCAGGTCGGCGATGGCGTCGCGCGCCTGCGGCGTCAGCCGCACCTGGATGTCATAGGTCTGGTCATCAGGCGCTCGCCAGGTGCCTACCGTCTGTCCAGCGATCAGCAGACGCAGCGCGTTGGCGACCTGACCCACCGACAGGCCCAGGTCGGAAGCCGCCTCGCGGGCGAGCGCCACATTGAGTGTGGGCTTGTTGGGCTTGTCGCTCGAATCAAGGTCAACCAAGCCGGGGATGTTGGAGATGCGTTGGCGCACCTGCAGCGCCAGTCGCTCGAGCTCGCGCAGGTCAGGCCCCTGTAGGGAAAATTCGATCTGCTTGTTGCCGCCGACGCTGTCGGTCAAGCCGGCCAGAGTCACCGTCATCCCCGGTACTTGTCGCAGGCGCTCGCGCAGCGCAGCAGACATCTGGTCGGCGTTGCGCTCACGCTGGTCTCGGTTGACCAGGCGCACATACATTGAGGCGTACATCTTGCCCTGGGCGTTGCCGCTGTTGATGGTCGTGACGGTGTAGCGCACCTCGGGAAATTCACGCACGATGGCATCGACCTGCCTGGCCTTGGCTTCTGTGGCCTCCAGCGACGAACCCACCGGGGTGTGGAAATTGACCGTCGTTTCAGAAAAATCAGCCTTGGGAACAAACTCGGTGCCCAGCAGCGGGACCATGAAGACGCTGCCGATGAAGATCACCAGCGCCATGATGACCGTCCACAGCCGGTGTCGCAAGGACCATCCCAGGATGGCTTGGTAGCCGTCGGCCAGCTTGTCGGTGGCTTTCTCGAACCCGCCGGTGACACGGCCTATGCTGCGGTCGTACCAGCTGCGTCCTGGGTTTTTCCCGTGCGCATGGATGGTCGGGTCGTGCCAGATCGAGGAGAGCATCGGGTCGAGCGTGAAGCTGACGAACATTGAAATCAGCACCGCAGCGACGATGGTGATGCCGAACTCATGGAAGAACTTGCCGATGATCCCGCCCATGAAACCGATCGGCAGAAACACGGCCACGATGGAGAAGGTGGTGGCCAGCACCGCCAGCCCGATTTCCTGCGTGCCTTCCAGGGAGGCGCGGAAAGTGTCCTTGCCCATTCGCACATGGCGAACAATGTTCTCGCGCACCACGATCGCATCGTCGATCAGTAGGCCCACGCACAGCGACAGCGCCATCAGGGTGACCATATTGATGCTAAAGCCGAAGGCGTACATGAACAGGAAAGTGCCGATGATGGAAATCGGTAGCGTCAGTCCGGTGATGACGGTTGAGCGCCAGGAGTTCAAAAACAGAAAGACGATCAGCACGGTCAGAAAGGCCCCTTCGACCATGGTGCGGCGCACGTTGTCGACCGCCACCCGGATCGGCCGCGATGTGTCGGTCACCGGCTCCAGCGCCACCCCTGAGGGCACCTGCGCACCGAGCTCAGCCAGCGCCTTGTTCAGGCCATCGACCACTTCAATGGTGTTTTCGTCCTGTGCCTTTTGCACCGTCAGCAGCAGGGTGCGCTGCCCGTTGCGCAGGGCCAGGCTGTCGACTTCCTGCGCCCCGTCCTGGATATCGGCCACCTGGGCCAGGGTCACGGGCACGCCGGCGCGTCGGGCCACGATGAGCCGGCCGAAGTCCTCAGGCCGCTTGACCCGCGCCTCGATCTTGACGGTGCGCTCCTGGGTCAGCGAGCGCACAGCCCCCAGCGGCAGATCCTGGTTTTCGCTGCGCACTGCATTGGCCACCTGCTCGGCGGTGATGCCCAGCGCTTCCAGAGCCTGCGGTTTGAGGTAGATGTTGATTTCCCGGCGGGTGCCGCCGACCAGGGTGACCGAGCCAACACCGCGCACGTTCTCCAGGCGCTTTTTGAGCACCTGATCGGCCCAATTGGTCAGCCGGACCGGGTCGGCATTGAGACCGCCATCTGCGGGGGGAACCACCGCCAGGCCCCAGACCGGGCGGCTGGCCGGATCGAAGCGCAGCACCCGGGGCTCCTTGACCTCGGTGCGCAGATTGGGCCGGATTGCGGCCACTTTTTCGCGCACATCCTCGGCCGCCTTGCGCCCATCGACGTGCAGTTGAAACTCGACCACCACCACAGCCGTGCCTTCATAGCTGCGCGAACTCAGGGCGTTGATGCCAGCGATGGAGTTGACACCTTCTTCAATCTTGCGGGCCACTTCGCTTTCGACGATTTCAGGCGAGGCACCCGGGTAATCGGCGGTGATGACCACCACGGGGAAGTCAATGTTGGGGAACTGGTCAACCCGCAGGCGCTGATAGGAAAACAGGCCCAGCACCACAATGGCCAACATGACCATGGTGGCAAAAACCGGGTTGTGCAAGCTGACGCGGGTAAACCACATGCGCTGAGGTGCTCGGGTAGGGGGGCCTGAACGGGCGCCTCAGGGCTGCCGAGGCTTTGGCTCGGGCAGGGCGGTCAGGCGGGCCGCCAGGCCGGCGCGCAGCAGGCCCACCGAGGCGCGCAGCAACTGGGTCCCTGCGCTCAGGTCAACCGCCACCATCACCTCGTCGCCGACCGTGCCTTGTACCCCGGCTTTCACCGGTTGGTGCACGATCTGGCCGCCCTCCAGCACCTGCACATAGGGCTGGGCCTGGTCGGTGCGCAGCGCCGACAGAGGCACTGCCAGCACCCGGCTGCGCCCTGTTCCCAACACACCCTGGGCATACAGGCCCTGGCGCAGCGCTGCGCCAGCGCCTCGCGAATCAATGCTCAGATAGGCCAGCACGCTGCGACTGGCCGCCTGCGCGCTGGGGTTGATGCGCACCAGCCTGGCACTGAGAACCGCGGGACTGCCCTCGATGCGCAATTGCCCGGTTTGTCCCAACTTGAGCTTGAGCGAGTCAACAGCGGCGATAGGGGCCTCCAGTTCGAGCCTGCTGCTGTCGACGATCTCCAGGATGCGCGCATCGACCGCCAGCCGCTCGCCGGGCTGGGCCAGGCGCTGCGCCACCTGGCCGGAGATGGGCGCGACCAGCGCCGTCTCGTCCAGGCTTTTGCGCGCCACATCGACCGCAGCCAGCGCTGCCCGGTAAGTGGCTTGGGCGGCCTGTAAATTGGACAGCGAAGCCTCCAGCGCGGTCTGAGATATGAAGTTTTGCGCCACCAGTGCCCGGTTGTTGTCCAACTGGCGCTGCGTGATATCGACCTGCGCGCGCGCTGCGTCAGCCTGCTGCTGCGCTTGCTGCAGCCGAGCGCGGTATTCGGTCGGGTCGATCTGTGCCAGCAACTGGCCGGCCTTGACCGCCTCGCCCTCACGCACCTTCAGGCCTTGCAGTTCGCCCGCGACCCGGGTTTTTAGCAGGGCTGAATGGACGGCTCGCAAGGTCCCCGAGACCGGCAGCCCCAGGGCCATATCCACCTCTTGCACCGCGACCAGATCGGTGGCAGCCAATTCCACGCTGCTGCTGACTGGCGCAGGTGGCGCTGCGCGGGTATTGCGCTTTTGCAGCAAGCGCTGGCCAGCCCAGGCCAGACCGAGCACGACGACGGCAGTAATTCCCCAGCCGATCAGGCGCGAGCGCTTCATGGCGCTTGTCCTTCGCCGTCCAAAAACACGACCAGACCGCAGGTCATTGGCTGGGTGGGGTGTCTGCGGCTAGCCTCGGGGTCCACAATCATGGGATAAGCATCATAAGCGCCTGAACACAGGCCAGGTGGGCCCGGAACATCAAGCTGAGGGGCCGTATCTTGGGCAGCTGGGTGATTGGCCCGGCGCTCAGGGTGGCTTCTGGTTCGATGGAGTTGAAGCGTGTTGGGCTCAATTTCATTGTAATGGCGTAAGGCGCTGCGTTCGATCGCCCCGTGCTCTGGTCCTTGTCCAAGCCGACTTGGGCTACAGTGTCGTCCCCCTACTGATTTTGCGCAGAGGTCGCGACAGCCATGAACAGTTCAACCGAGCCACAAAGCATCACCTTAGCTGGAGGTTGCTTTTGGTGCCTGGAGGCGGTCTACCTTCAGGTGCGAGGCGTGCTTGCGGTCGAGTCGGGTTACAGCAACGGGCACCTCAAGCAGCCTAGTTATGAAGAGGTCTGCACCGGTCAGACCGGATGCGCCGAGGTGGTGCAGGTGCAGTGGGATCCGGGCCAGTTGTCGCTGCAGGACATTTTGGAAATTTTCTTCCTGATTCACGACCCGACCTCCTTGAACCGCCAGGGCCATGATGTGGGCACACAGTACCGCAGCGGCATCTATTTTCACAACGAGGAGCAGGCTCGCCTGGTGGCCGACTTTGTATCCGCCTTAGGCAAGCAAGGTGTTTATGCCCAGCCCATCGTGACCGAGGTATTGCCTTTGACCGATTACTCGGCGGCTGAGGCCTATCACCAGAACTACTTTGCCCGTCACCCGCAGCAGGGCTACTGCGCCCATGTGGTTGCGCCCAAGGTGGATAAATTTCGGCGTACCCTGGCACGGCTGGTACGCACATGAGGGGGTGCACAGAGCATGGCGTTCAGCGAGGCCGCTGATCCTGCCTGCCTTTTGGGTGGTGCACCGTCGGCACCCGCATAATTTTGTCGATGAGATGGCGGTTTTCTACATCGGGCGCGTCGGTGGGGGTGTTCTCCTCGTGCTCAACATCGTGTTCTCCGCGTGAGCGCTTGGCTTCCTCGCGGCGCGGGTTGTGGGGCGGCGGTAACTGAAGTTCTTTCATGGTGGTGAGCTCTCCTTGAATCTCATCGTCGTCGAACTGTTGTCGCTGTGTCTTCAGATAAAACGCACGGCCGGTGTCAGAGAATTCTGAGCCGGCTCGTCTGTGTCCTAGAGATGCCAGCACAGGCTTGATGCCTCGGCGGCAAGCCCCCGGGCCTGCAGACTCTCGCGGTCGGTGGCAAGATGGAGGCCTGGGAAGAGAGCGGATCAGGCTGAGAGCGCAGGCACAAAAGGACATGGGAATGAATCATCAAACGGGCTCATCGGCGCTCATGCAGGCGCTTGAGGGCCTGAATGCCGAGCAGTTGAGAGGCATGCGGCGTGGCTTGGAGAAGGAAAGCCTACGGGTGCGCGCAGACGGCGCTTTGGCGCTCACGCCCCATCCGACTGCTTTAGGCTCTGCGCTGACGCATCCGAATATCACCACCGATTTCTCTGAATCGCAGCTTGAACTGGTCACCGGTGCCCATGGCAGCCCCGAGGCGGTGTTGCAGGAGCTCAGGCTGCTGCATCAGTTCACCTACAAGGTGCTGGCTGCCCAAGGCGACGAGATGCTGTGGGTCTCGAGCATGCCCTGCGGCCTGCCGACCGACGAGACCATTCCGATTGCCAGGTACGGCTCGTCGAATGTGGGGCGCGCCAAGAGCGTCTACCGCATGGGGCTGAGCCACCGCTACGGCCGACGCATGCAGACCATTTCGGGCATCCACTACAACTGGTCCTTGCCCGGCTTGAGCAACGCACAGTACTTTTCCTTGATTCGCAATTTCAGGCGCCATGCCTTCTTGCTGCTCTACCTCTTCGGCGCCTCGCCAGCGGTGTGCTCGAGCTTTGTGGCCGGGCGCCAGCATGAGTTGCAGACCCTTGAGGGCCCGACCATGCACATGCCCTATGGCACCAGCTTGCGCATGGGTCGCTTGGGTTATCAAAGCGATGCACAAGCCTCGCTGGCGGTGAGTTACAACAGCCTGGAAGGCTATGCCGCCTCCCTGCATGATGCGTTGAGCCGCTCCTACCCGGCTTACGAGGCGGTAGGCATACGTAACCCTGGTGGCGACTACAACCAGTTGGCCACCACCTTGCTACAGATCGAAAACGAGTTCTACGGCACCATCCGGCCCAAGCGGGTGATCTTCCCGGGGGAGCGCCCCTTGCATGCGCTGCGTGAGCGGGGTGTGGAGTATGTCGAGGTGCGCCTGATGGACCTCAACCCCTTTGAGCCCTTGGGCATAGACGCATCGACCATGCGTTTCCTGGATATTTTCCTATTGCACTGCTTGCTCAGTGCAAGCCCACCCGATACGCCCCAGGAAATTGCGGCACTGGCGCGTAACCAACATCGCACGGCAGCCCGTGGGCGCGAGCCTGGCCTGGAGCTCGAGCGCGAGGGCAGGCAGACGAGCTTGCTGCAGTGGGGGGGCGACTTGCTCGAGGCCTTTGAGCCGATTGCCCGCAGGCTGGACCTGGACCTGATGGGCTCGGCCCAGGAAGGCGCTTATGCGCAGTCCCTGGCGCAGGCGCGCGAGCGTCTGGCGCGGCCCGATGAGCTGCCATCGGCGCGGGTGCTCGATGCGATGGTGCGCGAGCATGGTCGCTCCTTTACCGCTTTTGCCCGCGCCCGCTCGGTCCAGACCCGCACTCTCATGCTCGAGCAGCCCTTGAGTCAGGTCGACGAACAGCGCTTGCTGGAGATGTCGGCCGAGTCGGTGCGCGAGCAGCAACGCATCGAATCGCTCGACAGCCTGCCTTTCGAGGTCTACCGCCAGCAATACACCTCGCCCGAGCGCCTGGGTCGGCCGCGGGCTGTGATGGCCTGAGTTGGCATGGCCATCCAGTGGTTCCCTGGCCACATGCACCTGACGCGTCAGGCCATGGCCGAGCGCATCAAGGCCATCGATGTGGTGATCGAACTGCTGGACGCCCGGCTACCAGGGTCGAGCGCCAATCCGATGCTCGCTCAGATCACCCGCGGCAAGCCCGCGCTTAAGATTCTCAACAAGCAGGACCTGGCCGATCCGGTGCGTACCGAGGGATGGCTGGACCATTACAACCGGCAGCCTGGCACGCGAGCTCTGGCGCTCGACGCCAGTGAGACGGCGCCGACACGGCGCCTGTTGGCCGCCTGCCGCGAGCTGGCGCCCACGCGCCAGGGGCTGGCACGGCCCATGCGTGTGCTCATCTGCGGCATTCCCAATGTGGGCAAGTCCACCTTGATCAACACCATGGTGGGAAAGCGGGCGGCTCGCACCGGTGACGAGGCCGGCATCACCCGCAGCGAGCAGCGTTTCGTGCTTGAAGACGGCTTTTATTTGTGGGACACGCCAGGTGTGCTGTGGCCACGCATCATCGTGGCGCAAAGCGGTTATCACCTGGCTGCCAGTGGTGCTATCGGCCGCAATGCCTACGATGAGCAAGAAGTGGCGCTGGAGCTGCTGCTAAGCCTGGCGCGGGGCTATCCGCAACTGCTGGCCGCGCGCTATGGGCTGGAGGCCGGCCTGAGCGATGAGCAGGCGCTGGAGGCCATTGCCCGCAAGCGGGGCGCTGTATCGGCCGGCGCTCGGCCCAATTTGCAAAAGGCGGCCGAGATCCTCATTCATGAGTTTCGCGGTGGCAGCATAGGCCGCATCACCTTGGAGACGGCCGACGAGTACGCGGCTTGGCTGGCTCAGGGCAAGGTCATGGAGGCTGAGCGTTTGCTGCGCAAGGAGCAGGCGGTGGCAGCCGGTCACATACGGCCGGCCCGGCGCCCTGCCGGCAGTGCGCGCAGCCGCTAGGCCCGGCCCCATACACCCGTCCCACATACCCGTCTGATATGGCCGGCGCTTGCAGCCGCTTGCCGCTAAGATGCTCCCGAAGTTTTATAAATCCTCGCGCGGCGACAGAGCAGCTGCTAGCGCGACAGTTTTTTCAGGAGATGCCTTGAGCGCCGATACCTCCCCCCTTTTTGAAGCCGGTCGTTTTGGCAGCGGCCAGAGCGTGGCCCGCATGGAAGACGACGCCTTGCTGCGTGGTCAGGGCCGTTTTACCGACGACTGGAGCGCGGCTCTGGCCGAATTGCCGCCCTCAGAGCTGGCCCATGTCGCTTTTGTGCGTTCCCCCTACGCCCATGCGGTGCTGCGCAGCATAGACGCCAGCGCTGCCCGGGCCATGCCCGGGGTCTTGCTGGTGCTGACCGGGCAGGAGATGGTCGATGCCGGCTGCAAGCCCATGGCCGGTGTGGCTGGCTTCACCCGCGCTGGCGGCGCGCCGGCCGCCTCCCCTGCGCGGCGGACCTTGGCCCATGAGCGGGTGCGCTTTGTGGGCGAACCGGTGGTGGCGGTGGTGGCGCTCAGCCGTGAGCAGGCTCGCGACGCGGCCGAGGCGGTAGTGATCGACTACGAAGAGCTGCCGGCGGTGGTGGACCTGGCGGGCGCTCTGGCCGGTCAGGCGGTGCTGTGCGAGGGGGTGAATGACAACATCGTGGCCGAGTCACGCTACGGCAAGGCCGATGAGGCGGCCCAGGCTTTTGCGGGGGCCGCGCATGTGGTTCGTTTGGAACTGGACAACCAGCGTCTGGCCGCGCTCACCTTGGAGCCGCGCTCGGTGTTGGCCTCCTGGCAGGCTACGAGCGGCCGGCTGATCGTGCGTTTGAGCTCGCAGATGCCTTCGGGCGCGCGCAACAGCATTGCCGATGTGATCGGCCTGGAGCGCTCTGCGGTTCGGGTGGTGGTCGGCGATGTGGGTGGCGGCTTTGGCATGAAGACCGGCGCCTACCCGGAGGACATCGTCACCGCTTTTTGCGCCCACAGGCTCAAGCGCTCGGTCAAGTGGATCGCCGAGCGCAGCGAAGAGTTTCTGGCCACCACTCACGGCCGCGACCTGCACACCCATGCCGAGCTCGCACTGGACGCCAAGGGCAAGGTGCTGGCCCTGCGGGTCAAGTCCGACGCCAATGTCGGCGCCTACCCGACCGGCACCGGGGTGGCGATTGCTCTGTTGATCGGCCCCTGGGTCTTGACCGGGGTCTATGACATTGGTTTGGTGGACTACCACTTCCGGGCGGTCATGAGCAACACCATGTCGACCGCTGCCTACCGCGGCGCAGGCCGGCCCGAGTCGATTTACATCATCGAGCGGCTGATGGACGAGGCGGCGCGCCAGATCGGCATCGACCGCATTGAATTGCGCCGGCGCAACTTTATCGCGCCTGAGCGCTTTCCCTACAAGAACGCCATGGGCCAGGTCTACGACGTGGGCGCCTTTGAATCCATGATGGATCAGGCGCTCAAGCTGGCTGACTGGTCCGGCTTTGAGGCGCGGGCGGCGCAGTCGGCCCAGCGAGGTCGATGGCGCGGTCTGGGCATCGCCACCTTCCTCGAGTGGACCGGCGGCAACCAGATGGAAGAACGGGTGACCCTGTCAGTGCAGTCCGACGGCACCATCGAGGTGTTTTCTGCCGTCATGCCCATGGGGCAGGGCATTGCCACCACCTTGGCGCAGTTGGTGGTCGATGCCTTTGGCGTGCCCATTGATCAGGTGCGCATTGTGCTGGGCGATACCGACCGTGGTGACGGCTTCGGCAGCGCGGGCTCGCGCTCGCTGTTTACCGGCGGCTCGGCGGTCAAGGTAGGGGCCGATCGCACCATTGCCCAGGGCAAGGCGCTGGCGGCCCAGGAATTCGAGGCCTCCGAGCAGGACATCGTCTATGCGGGCGGATGCTTCAGTGTGGCTGGCACCGATATGTCCATAGGTTTGTTCGATCTGGCCAGCAAGCAGCCCGAGCAGCGCATCTTCATGGATTCGACCAGCGCGGCATCCGGCCCGAGCTGGCCCAATGCCTGCCACATCACCGAGGTCGAAGTCGACCCCGCCAGCGGCGAGGTGGCGGTGGTGGCCTACGCCTCGGTCAACGATGTCGGCCGTGTGGTCAACCCCACCATCGTCCGCGGCCAGCTTGACGGCGGCGCGGTGCAGGGCATAGGCCAGGCCTTGCAGGAGGCGGTGATTTACGACGCGCAAAGCGGCCAGTTGCTCACCGGCAGTCTGATGGACTACACCGCACCGCGCGCCGGCGACTGCCCCGACTTCAAAACCGAGATGGATCCGAGCGTGCCTTCCACCAACAACCCCCTGGGTGTCAAAGGGGTGGGCGAGCTCGGCACCATTGGCGCTACGCCTGCTGTGGTCAATGCGGTGGCTGATGCGCTGGCGCGGGCTGGCCAGGGCCGGCTGGCACCTCAGCTGCAAATGCCGCTCACCCCAGCGCGGCTGTGGGAACTGCTGCAGCGCTGAAACTGCGTCTAGCGTCATCCGCTTGCGCCTTGGTGGAGGCATTAGGGTTTACCCTTTTTTAATGCATTTATCGATCGATGGCGGTCGATAGTCGATCGATTCCAGGCGGATTTAGGGGCTCACTTCGGCAGTGCGGGCTCGGCTACGCCTACAGTGCCGGGGGTCGGACTTGTTGGGCAGCTTGCCCGGGCCAGTTGTTCCTGAGCGGCCGGTGGCCATGAAACCGCAGCGTTTTTTCTTCGAGGTGACGATGAGCACAAGCACAAACCTGCCGCGAGAGGCGATTGCCGAGCCGGCCAATCCCCTGGGCCTCAACGGTATCGAGTTCATTGAATACGCTTGCTCCCGCCCCCAGGCTTTGGGGCAGGTGCTGGAGATGATGGGTTTCAAGCCGGTGGCCCGTCACCGATCGCGTGAGGTGATGCTTTACCGACAAGGCGGCATCAACATCATCGTCAATGCCCATCGGCCCAGCCTCACGCAGGAGCAGGCCGCCAGCGACAAACTCTGGCTGGCCGCCGTCGCGCTGCGGGTACGAGATGCCGGCGCAGCCTATCGCCGGGCGCTCGAGCGAGGCGCATGGGCGGTGCCTTCACAGGTCGAGGTGATGGAGCTCAATATTCCGGCCATCCATGGGGTGGGAGCGAGCCGTATTTACTTCGTGGACCGCTACGAGCAGTTCAGCATCTACGACGTGGACTTCGTGCCGATTCCTGGCGTCGACCCACATCCGCCCGCGCTGGCCGACCTGCATTTTTTTGGCGTGGTGCAGTACATCGGCAACGAGCGCACCGCCGACTGGAGCGAGTTCTATCGGGAGCTCCTGGGCTTTGCTGAGTTGCCGTCCGAGCAGCACTTCGGCATCTTGCCCAAGGGGCGCATCATGCAAAGCCCTTGCCCACCCGCCGCGAGGTTTTATATCCAGCTCATTGAGCCTGAGGCAGGTCTGCTCGATGTCGAAGGCCAGGAGCAGTTGCAGCGTGTCGCGCTCGGTACCGGCCAGGTCTTACAGACGGTGGCTCAACTGTCCCAGCGCGGCGTCGAGTTTTTGCAGTCCAAGTCGGTTCAGGCTGACCACCGTGGCGCGTTGACCCGAAGCTGGCAGGGCAGCGTGAGCTTCGAGCTGGTTCACGACGCCAGGACCTGAGCGCCATGGTCGATTACAGCGCCAATATCAGGGATTTCGGGATGGACACCATCTCGCTGGCTGGGCCGTTGGAGGCCAAACTGCTGGCCGTCCGCCAAGCCGGGTTTTCGCAGATCATGCTCTCGGCCCGCGATGTGGTGGGCCACCCCGGCGGCCTGGAGTCGGCCATGGCTGCGGTGCGTGCAAGTGGTTTGCGGGTCACCGGTTTTCAGGTGCTGCGCGACTTCGAAGGCCTGTCCGGGCACCTGCACGACTATAAGATCGATATCGCCAAGTCCATGCTGGAGATGTGCAGCGCCCTGGGCGCCAAGGTGCTCTTGGTGTGCTCTTCGACGTCGGTGCACGCCAGTGATGACCCGGATGCCCTGGCGCGCGATCTGCGCAAGCTGGCAATGCTGGCCATACCCCGGGGTATCAAGGTTGCCTACGAAGGTCTGTCCTGGGGGCGCACCATCAACGAGTTCCCCCAGGCCTGGGACATCGTCTGCCGCGCCGACATGCCCAATCTGGGCCTGGGATTGGACAGCTTTCACCTGTTTGCCACCAAGACGCCCTTGGACGATCTGGAAATGCTCGACGCAGACAAGATCTTCCTGGTGCAACTGGCCGACTTCATGTGGACCGAGATCAAGTCGGTTGAAGAGCGCATCAGTACGGCGCGGCATTTCCGGGTTTTTCCCGGCGAAGGTGTGCACAGCGCCGATCTGGCGGCGCTGGTGAGCAAGCTGCACAACCTGGGTTACCGCGGCGACTACAGCTTTGAGGTCTTCAACGACGACTACCAGCAGATCCCGCTGCCCACCGTGGCCGAGCGAGGTCGGCGTTCGGCCCTGTGGTTGGCCGAAGGGGTGCTGCGCCGGGCGGTGCCGCTGCCCAATCAGCTGCGGCTGCGCCGCGCCAATGCCTGAGCCTGAGCCTGAGCCTGAGCCTGAGCCTGAGCCTGAGACTGAGCCTGAGCCTGAGCCTGGCCGGCAGATCGGCTGCTATTCTTGGCGCATGAAGCATTTTTTGCCCAAGCTGAGCCCCGCCCTAGCTGAGGCCCAGCGATGAGTCGTTCTCACCTGCATTTCGTCTGCCAAGGCCAGGGGCCCTGTTTGGTCCTCAGCCATGCCCTGGGCTGCGACCTGAGCATGTGGGACGCTGTGGCCGAGCGCCTGCAGCAGCGCTACACCGTCTTGCGCTACGACCACCGTGGCCACGGCCGATCACCGGCGCCACCGGGCCTTTGGACCATGGACATGCTGGCCGACGATGCCCTGGCCTTGATCGAAGACCAATGTGATGGGCCGGTGCATTTTGCAGGTCTGAGCATGGGCGGCATGACCGGCCAGGCCCTGGCCAGCAAGGCACCGCAGCGCCTGCGCAGCCTGATCATCATCAACTCGGCCAGCCATTACGAGGAGGCCGCCCAGGCCATCTGGCAGGGGCGTATGCGCGCGGTGCGCGAGCAGGGCGTCGCCGCGATTGCCGACGGCGCCATGCAGCGCTGGTTCACCCCGGCCTTTCGCGCCGATCTGGCGGGAGGGCGGCAGGTGGCGGCGCTGCGCGAGCGGCTTGTGCGCATCCCCGCGCCTGCCTACGAGGCGGCCTGTGCGGCGGTGGCCGGCATCGACTTTCGTGCCAGCAACCCGCAGATCCGCTGCCCGACGCTGGTGATCGCCGGCTTGCGCGACGAAGCTACGCCGCTGGCGGCATCCGAAGCTATGGTGAGCCAGATTCCCGGTGCGCAGCTGCGCACCATCGACGCAGCCCATTTGAGCGCAGTTGAGCGACCGGCCGAACTGGCCGAGCTGATCGACGCCTTCATCGCGCCCTTGTGAGGGCCTGTGCGCGGGCTGCACAATGGCGCATGGCCGGCGAAAGTCTTTATCCGATTGATGAGCGTGAGGTGCAGTGCAGCGCGATCCGCGCCCAGGGCGCGGGCGGCCAGAACGTTAACAAGGTCTCCTCGGCCATCCACCTGCGCTTTGACATACCGGCCTCGTCGCTACCCGACGAGGTCAAGCAGCGTTTGCTGGCCAGCGGCGACAGCCGCATCTCACAGGACGGTGTGCTAGTGCTCAAGGCCCAGCAGCACCGCACACAGGAACAAAACCGCACGGCGGCGCTGCTTCGACTGCAAGCCATCGTCGATGCGGCTGCGCTGCCGCCCAAGCCCAGGCGCCCGACCCGGCCTACTGCAGCTTCCAAGCGCAAGCGCTTGCAGGGCAAGAGCGAGCGCTCGGCGCTCAAGAGCCAGCGCGGCAAGGTAGGGGATCTCTCGTCTTGATGCCCTCAGCCAGATCGGTGGAGCAGCCCCCCGAAGTGCTGCAGTTGCTGGCCAGCAGTCGGCGCGTTCACACGGCCTGTGGCGCCGGTGAGCTGGTCTGGCATCTGTGGGGACAGACTAGCCCCCAGGGGCCGCCGCTGGTGCTGCTGCATGGCGGCAGTGGCAGCTGGACCCATTGGCTGCGCAATATCGAGGCCTTGGTGGCCGCAGGGCGGCAGCTCCTGGTGCCTGATCTGCCCGGCTTCGGCGATTCAGCTTTGCCGCCAGCGGGCCGCGACGCCGATGCCATGCCTGCACCGCTGGAGCAGGGCCTGCAAAGTCTGCTTGGAAGCACGGTGTGTGAGCTGGTGGGTTTTTCCTTTGGCGGCATGGTGGCGGGTTTGTGGGCCCAGGCTTATGCGAAGCGGTTCTCTCGCCTGGTATTGCTGGCGCCGCCCGGCCTGGGACGGCCGGCGATTGAGCGCATTCGTCCGCTGGCCTGGCGGCATCTGGACGAGCCACAGGCTCGGCTGCGCATACACACCCATAATTTGCGCGAGCTGATGTTGCACCATGAAGACGCTGTCTGTCCCCTGGCTTGCCGGCTGCAACAGCTCAATGCCGAGCGAGACCGCTTGCCCAGCCGCCGTCTGGCCCGCACCGACGTTCTGGCGCGCGCGCTGCAGCAGCTGCGCCTTCCGGTGCAGCTGATTTACGGAGAGCATGATCGCTACTACCTGCATCAAGTGGCCGAGATCGAGGCGGTGATGCGCCGCTGCGCGGGCTTTGAGCGGATGCAGGCGGTTGCCGGCGCTGGCCACTGGGTGCAATTCGAGCAGCCGCAAGGCTTTCACGCGGTTTTGGCGGTGGCGCTGGATGACCCCGCCCTTGGCCGACAATAGCAGCCATGGCTTTGAATTGGTATCTCGTGCACAGCAAGCCGCGCCAGGAAAAGGTGGCGCTGGAGAACCTGCAAAGGCAGGCGTTTGAGAGCTACCTGCCTTTGATGCGGCTCGAAAAGCTCCGCCGCGGTGTGCTGACCGTGGTTGAGGAGCCACTGTTCACCCGCTATCTCTTTGTCCAGCTTGATACCGACAGTCATGCGCGCAGCTGGGCACCGATTCATTCGACCCGCGGTGTGGCCCGCTTGGTGCGTTTTGGTAACGATCCCGCGCGGGTCGATGATAGATTGATCGAGACCCTGCGTGAGCAGGAGTCGCAGGCGGGTTTGGCACGGCGCCTGTTCGAGCCGGGGCAGAAGGTCTTGGTCAGCGAGGGACCGTTTGCCGGGGTTGAGGCCATCTTCGAACTCAACGACGGGCAGGCACGCGCCATGGTGCTGATTGAACTGATCGGTCGGCAGGTGAGTCTTGCGGTTCACCCTGCCGCCTTGCGCGCTGTGAACTGAGCAGCTTGTCCGCTGAGAATTCTTCCGGCCGTGCTTGCTGCCTATGAGGCTAGGCCCCTAAAATAGCGACAGGACGCTGCTATGGTCCTCATCTTTTCCGGCCCTATTTTCCTAAGCCGGAGCCCGAGCTACCCGATTGCCTCTCTTACACATGAACTATCCCGAAAAGTCCTTTCATCGCCCGCCCGTCGCCGAGGGTCTGACCGTTGCCTTGGTCGATGCCCGTTATCTGCGCTGGCTGACCCGGCAGGACGGGGGCGAAGGGCAGTCCCAGGGCCCGCTGGCCCGCGATGGCTGGAATGAGTTGTTGCGTCATCTGCTGCACCGCCACGGCCTGCGCGGTACTTTGCTGCGCACCTATTGGTACGCGGTGCAAGATGACCAAGCGGTCCATGATGACCAAACCCTGCGGGTGCTCTCCAGCGCTGATACCGACGGGGTTGCCCTGGTGCGCCAAATGACCGCCGACCTTCAGGCCTTGGTGTCGGGCGGTCGGGTCGACACCCTGTGCATCGCCAGCGACGACGACCGCTTGATGACCATCATCGATACAGCCAAACTGGCCGGTATCACGGTCTGCCTGGTGGCTGATGAGCGGGCGCTGTCCATGCCGCGCCTGATGCAGCAAGACCCCAGTTGGGCACGTTTGCTGCGCGAGGCCGATCGGCGCATTGTCTTGCGTGCATCAGAGCTGAGCCAAGCCTTGTTGGCGCGTTCGCAGATGGCGGCCGACGGCCCGGTCAGCGCCGACCTTGACGCCAGGCTGCAGGCAGTGGTGCAGGCCTGGTGGGATGATCTGGTCGAGGACGACCGTGATTCTCTGCGCGAGGAATTGCCCGGGCAGCGTGGTTTGCCGCCTGAAGTCGACAGGGAGTTGTTGGTGCGGGCCAAGAACGCGATTGGTCGCAGCCTCAACTTTCAGGAAAAGCGGGTCTTGCGCTCACAGGCACGGCAGCAGGCCACCGGCGAGAGCCAGGATGCTGGCGCTGCTGCGCATGAGGAGGCCTGATCTGGGGGCATGGCACTTCGTTGATAACCCCGACAGGGATTGATCTGACCGAAGGTCCTTTTGCCAGCTCAGAACCTGAGCTTCAGCGGTCTTGTTCGATCAGTTCGCCAGGGCAACGCTTGCTGCCCCACTTGAAGCGCACCAGCATTTGGTAGAACAGGTGGTAAAGCAGGCCGCTGGCCAGCAGCCCAGCCACCAGGAAGGTGGAGTCTTTGGCATAAACCACCGCCCAAGTGGTGCTCAGCAGACTGGCCGGCCACATCAGCACACCGGTCACCGAGTTAAGGCTCAAGGCACTCGCGCGAGGTAGCCAGAAGCCGGTGATGCGTCGACGTACCAGGCTGTGCAGATGCAGTCGGTCGGCCTGACCGGGACTGTGACGACGCTGACGCCTTCTGGCAATGCTGAAAAACAACTCAAGCACGGGATAGGCGCAGACCATGATCGGTGCCCAGCTTGATATCCCAGGGTTGCGAGCCGTCAGGGCCACGCCTATCCATCCCAGCACAAAGCCGGCGAAGTAGGCGCCGCCGTCGCCCAGAAATATTTTTCCCATGGGCCAGTTGAGCACCGCAAAGCCGAGCACGGCCGAAGCCAGCACCAAGCTCAGCAACACCAGGTCCTGATCACCGGCGCCCGCAGCTATCAGCGCCATACCTACAAACATGATGATGAGTGAGCCAGCCGACAGGCCGTTGAAGCCGTCGATCATGTTGATCGCATTGGCCATGGTGCCTATGCTCAGCGCGGTAAACAGCAAGGACACCAGGCCAAAGCTCAGCAGCCAGTCCAGTCCCCAGACACCGGTGTTGGCCACTGAGTAGCCGGTCAGGAGGCTGGCCAGTACGCCCGAGCCTATGGTGCACACCAGCCGGGTCCGAACCCCTACGGTTTTGGTGATGTCCTCAATGAAGCCCGAGCCGAAGGCTGGAATGGCAGCCAGCAGCATAGGCGTGAGCAGGGTCTGCAATTTGGCCGGCATCAGCGTCCACGCCACCAGCACGCCCACCAGCACCGGCAGACCGCCCACGCGCGGCGTTGCCTGCGTGTGAAATTTTTGAATCCCGCTGTCCTGGTCCAGGCTCAGATGGGCGTGCCAGCGCTGGGTCAGCAAAAGCGTCAGGGTGACCACCAAGGACACACCGGCCGCCACCAGTGCTGGCAAGGCGCTTTCGATACCGTTTTGGAAAATCATGATCTGGAGGGCAGGACCGCTGGCTGACAGCCGCAACTTGGATAAACCAAATTCTGACGAGATTTCGAGTTTAGCCGCAGCACAAAGTTATTGTGCGACGAGATCCGCAGATTTGCGATAACTTATGTGTTAACAGATGTCAGAGAGGCGCTGAAAATTAATGCATGGATAGTTTCGAACTGTTCTCGAAAGCTTTTCACCAGAATAAGGCCCACAGCAGCCCACCGATCAGCAGCCATTTTCCAAAGTAGTAGAGCGTCTTGTTGCTGGTTTTCACGCGCTTTGCCGCTAGCCTGACCTTGTAGATCTGGCCAAAAACCCGATTGATAACGCCCACGCTTTCGACCTCGGTGTTTTGCGAGGACGCGGCGGCCATGATGTGGCGGGCGAACAGTCGGTTAAAGGCGCGCACCGGGGCAAAGGCCAATGGCCTTTCGATGTCGCAAAACAGAATGATTCTCTGAGCCTGGGTGCTGTTTTGTGCGTGGTGGATGTAGGTCTCGTCAAACATCACCGCTTCGCCGTCTTTCCAGCTGTAGCGCTGACCGTCCACCTCGATAAAGCAGTGCGCCTTGTCATCGGGCGTGATCAGCCCCAGGTGGTAGCGCAGCGAGCCGGCATAGGGGTCGCGGTGCCTTTGCAGGTGGGCGCCCGGCGGCAGCGACGCGAACATCGCCGCCTTGACGCTGGGCAGGCCCTTGAGCAAGGCCGCGGTTCGTGGAGCCAGAGCCTGGGCCGATGGCAAATCCTTGCCGTACCAGCTCAGGTAAAAGCGGGTCCAGCCGGTGCGAAAGAAGAAATTGAATCCGATGTCGTTGTAGGCGTTGGCGGCGCGGATTGCGCCCTCATCAGACAGGCGCAGGGCCTCTTCGCGAATTTCCTGCCAGTGCTCTTGCAGCACCTTGAGCTCAGGAAAGCTTGCGGGGTCCAGGTAGGCGGTCTTGGGTACCCGCGAGAACAGGTACATCAGCGCGTTGATGGGCGCCAGAACAATCGTGAAGTCCAGCATGCGCTTGGTCTCGAAGCGCACCTTGCCGCGCAGATGAATGTACAGCCCCGAGGCGAGGAAAGTCAGCAGCACCCAGTGGCGGGGCTCAAGGGGGGTTATACCCATGCGCTTAATTTTAAGTGCTGTGATCAGGTCCGGCGCCGGCTCAGCGCCGCTGAAGGTAGGCGTACAGAGCCAGCATGGGCTCCCCCTGATCCAGCCGCAGCGGCGCCTGATGGTGGCTGTGCCAGTCAAAGCCGTGGGCCTGGGCGCAGGCTTGCAAATAGCGCAGCGGGTGGGCGTAACGCAGGCTGGGCAAGAGGCGCGGCTTATCCTGCTCCTGGCCAGACTCGTCCAACTCTGCGGTGAAGGCGAGCCAGCTGTGCGACGGCATGAGCCGGGCCAGTTGCTCAAACAGCGGCTCCAGAGCGCCGATGTAGATGAACACGTCGGCGGCCAGCACCAACTGCCAGGGCTGTTGGCAACTGCTGAGAAACTGCGTGGCGTCGGCCTGCTGCAAGTGGTCGTAGACGCCTGTCTGCCGTGCCTGATCGATCATGCCCTGGGCCAGGTCTATGCCCCACAGCTCGCCTGCGCGCGGCCGGATCAGCGGCCCGCACAGGCCAGTACCGCAGCCCAGGTCGAGCACCCGTGCGAAATGCTCTGGGGCCTGCGCCGGCAACTGTTCGATCAGATGGCTGTGGCCGCGGTATTGCAGCGGCCCCAGCAGGTGGGGCTCGAAATCATCGGCGTATTGCTCGAACAGGCTTTGCACATAGGCCCGAGGTGGCTGTGCCGGCCCGCCCTGGCCGCGCAGGGCGCTCAGGTAATAACGGTAAAGCTCATGGTCGGGTTCTATCGCCAGGGCGCGCTCGTAGCAGGTGGCCGCTTCGTCCAGTCGATGCATCTCGCGCAGCAGGCTTGCGGCTTCGCCCCAGCCCTGGGCCTGCCGCGGCGCCAAGCGCTGTACCTGCTGGTAAGCCTGTAAGGCCTCCTCAAGCTCGCCCAGGCGGTTCAGGGCCATGCCCAGGGCCACCCAGCCATCGAGCTGATCGGACTGGCTTTTTAAGCTCTCTTGCAAGGGCGCGACCGCCTCCTGCCAGCGCCCCAACTGCATGCGGGTGATGCCCAGATTGAGCAGCACCGAGGGTCGGCCTGGGGCCAGCACCAGGGCTTGCTCGAAACGGCCGTGAGCGGCTTCGAGCTGGCCGCCTTCAAACAGCTCCACACCCTGGAAGAAAAGGTCTTTGGCTTGCTGGAGATCACGCATGGCAGCTGTTGGGATGGAGGGGTATGGTTGAGAATCGACCCTATCCTTTTGGATGGGGGAGCTAGACGATGAAGAAAATCTTGTTGGTCACTGGTGGCGGCCGGGGCATCGGTGCGGCCACCGCGGCTTTGGCGGCCGAACAGGGCTGGGCTGTCGCTGTCGGCTACAGCAAGGACGAGGCTTCAGCCCATGCGGTGGTGCGCAACATTGTCGATCATGGCGGCCAGGCCATGGCGGTGCAGGCCGATGTGGGCCAGCCCGAGCAGGTGCTGCGCATGTTCGAACACATCGACCATCACTGGGGGCCCGTCAGCGGTCTGGTCAATAACGCCGGTGTGGTCGATGTTGCCGCCCGCCTGGACGAGATGGATTGGGCCCGCTGGCGCCGCATGTTCGACATCAATGTGCTGGGCAGTTTCCTGTGTGCGCGCGAGGCGGTGCGGCGCATGAGCACCCGCCATGGGGGCTCTGGCGGCAGCATCGTCAACCTCTCTAGTGCGGCAGCCCGTCTGGGCTCACCCGGCCAGTATGTGGATTACGCCGCCGCAAAAGCGGCTATCGATGCCCTGACGGTGGGCCTGGCCAAGGAGGTGGGCGCCGAAGGCATACGGGTCAATGCGGTACGTCCTGGCCTGATCGAGACCGAGATTCACGCCTCGGGCGGCCAGCCCGACCGGGTCCGGCATCTGGTACATCAGGTACCCATGCAGCGCGGCGGTCAGGCCCAGGAGGTGGCTCAAGCCATCGTCTGGCTGCTCTCGGATGCGGCCAGCTACACCACCATGGCCTTGCTCGATGTCACCGGCGGGCGCTAGGGCTAATGGGTAGACCGTCAGATTGCCGCAAGACCCTTCCTGATAATGCCGCTCGGTTCGAGACTTCTAAAAAATAATCTGCTGGAGTAGCAGGAGACAAGCCATGTTTAAGGCCTTGCAGCTGAGCAAACAAGATGAATTGTTCACCGCCGGCGTGGTGGACATCGACGAGGCCGCCTTGCCGCCTGGCGATGTGCAGGTGCGGGTGGAATACTCCACCCTCAATTACAAGGACGGCCTGGCCATCACCCAGAAAAGCCCGGTGGTGCGCAGCTGGCCCATGGTCGCTGGCGTGGATGGTGCCGGCGTGGTTCTGTCGTCCTCCCACCCTGATTGGCAGGCCGGCGAGCGCTTCATTCACAACGGCTGGGGCCTGGGCGAGACCCGCTGGGGCTTGCTGGCCGAGCGCGCGAGCCTGCTGGGGCATTGGCTGGTCAAATTGCCGGTAGGGCTGAGTGCCCGCCAGGCCATGGCCATAGGCACAGCCGGCTACACCGCCATGCTCTGCGTCATGGCCCTGGAGGACCATGGCCTGAAGCCAGGCGATGGCGAGGTGCTGGTCACCGGCGCCACCGGCGGAGTCGGCAGCATTGCCGTGGCCCTGCTGGCCGGCCTGGGCCATACTGTGGTTGCTGCCACCGGCAAGGGCGATCAACAGGCCTATCTGCAGCAACTGGGCGCGGCCAGCGTGATCGACCGAGCCAGCTTGTCAGCCGCGGGCAAGCCGCTGCAAAAAGAACGCTGGGCGGCGGTCGTCGATGCGGTGGGCTCACACACCTTGGCCAATGCTTGCGCCCAGACCCGCTATGGCGGCGTGGTGGCCGCCTGCGGTCTGGCCCAGGGCGCGGATTTTCCGGCCACGGTCATGCCTTTCATTTTGCGCGGCATCAGCCTGATCGGCATCGACAGTGTCATGGCCCCGCTGGCAAGGCGTCAGCAGGCCTGGCAGCGCCTGGCCCGTGATCTCGATCGCGCCAAGCTCGAGAGCATGATCACTGAGATTTCCCTCGATCAGGCCGTCGACCAGGCCCAGGCCTTGATGGCCGGCCAGGTGCGCGGACGCATCGTCGTCAAGATTTGATTTGAATTCATGGAGAGCTTTGATGAGCCAGCCCGCCCCGACCTACGCCGATTTCTACCGCCGCTCTGTGGAACAGCCTGACGCCTTTTGGGCCGAGCAGGCCGGCCTGATTGACTGGTTTTCGCAGCCCCAGCGGGTGTGTAACTGGGACAGGCCGCCTTTTGCCCAATGGTTCGAGGGCGGCAAGCTCAACCTGTGCCACAACGCGGTCGACCGGCACCTGAAGCACCGGGGGCAGCACAGTGCCCTGATTGCGGTGTCGACCGAGACGGGCAGCGAGCGGGTCTACAGCTTCGAGCAACTGCATGCGGAGGTGCAGCGCATGGCGGCGGCGCTGCGCGCCCTCGGCGTGGTCAAGGGTGACCGGGTGCTGATCTACATGCCCATGATTGCTGAGGCGGCTTTTGCCATGCTGGCTTGCGCCCGCATCGGCGCGATCCACTGTGTGGTCTTCGGCGGTTTTGCCAGCGGCTCGCTGGCCTCGCGCATCGAGGACGCCGAGCCCAAGCTGATTGTGAGCGCCGACGGTGGTTCGCGCGGCGGCAAGGCCATTGCCTACAAGCCTTTGCTGGACGAGGCCATCCGCCTGTCTTCACACAAGCCGCAGGCGGTGCTGCTGGCCGATCGCGGCCTGGCCCCTATGGATCTGGTGCCGGGGCGCGATCACCTGTGGGCCCAACTGCGCGAGCAGCACCTGAGCACTGAGGTGGCTTGCGAGCCCATGGACAGCACCGATATCAGCTACACCATCTACACCAGCGGCACCACCGGCAAGCCCAAGGGGGTACAGCGCGATACCGGCGGCTATGCGGTGGCGCTGGCTGCGTCGATGAAGCATATTTTCGACGGTCGGGCCGGTGAAACCTATTTCTCGACCAGCGACATCGGCTGGGTGGTCGGCCACAGCTACATCATTTACGGGCCGCTGATCGCCGGCATGGCCACCATCATGTACGAGGGGCTGCCGACGCAGGGGCTAGACGGTCAGCCCAATGGCGCGATCTGGTGGAGTCTGGTCGAGAAATACAAGGTCACCGCCATGTTCAGCGCCCCCACTGCGGTGCGTGTGCTCAAGAAGCAGGACCCTGCGCTGCTCAAAAAGCACGACCTGAGCTCGCTGCGCGCCCTGTTTCTGGCCGGCGAGCCTCTGGACGAGCCTACTGCCCGCTGGATCAGCGAAGGGCTGCAGGTGCCCATCATTGACAACTACTGGCAAACCGAGTCCGGCTGGCCCATTCTCACGCTGGCCAATGCGGTCGAGCGCAAGGAGCCGCGCTTTGGCAGCCCTGGCATCGCCATGTATGGCTACAAGGTCAAGCTGCTGCATGAAGCCACGGGTGAGGAGCTGACCGAGCCCAACCAGAAAGGCGTGGTCTGCATTGAGGGGCCGACGCCGCCGGGCTTCATGCAGACCGTCTGGCGCGACGACGCGCGTTACCTCAAGACCTACTGGCAAAGCGTGCCGGGCAAGATGGTCTACAGCACCTTCGACTGGGGCATACGCGATGCCGACGGCTATTTCTTCATTTTGGGTCGCACCGACGACGTGATCAACGTCGCCGGCCACCGCCTGGGCACCCGGGAGATTGAAGAGAGCATTTCTGGCCATCCGATGGTGGCCGAGGTGGCGGTGGTCGGCGTCGCTGATCAGCTCAAGGGCCAGGTGGCCATGGCCTTTGCCGTCCTCAAGGACGCCTCCCTTGCCGGTGACGCCCAGGCCAGTATGAAGCTCGAGGGCGAGATCATGAAGCGCGTGGACGGCGACCTGGGCGCCGTGGCCCGCCCGGCGCGGGTGCGCTTTGTGACCGTTCTGCCCAAGACCCGCAGCGGCAAGCTGCTGCGCCGCGCCATACAGGCGGTCTGCGAAGGCCGCGATCCTGGTGACCTGACCACGCTGGACGATGCCTCCTCGCTGGAGCAGATCCGCCAGCGGCTGGCCAGCTGAAAGCCGGGCAGGGGGCGCCTGCCCTCCGGCGCAGTTCGTGGCTTGTAGCTTGATGACCCTAGGGTATTTCCCGAGGGATTGCTTGCTTGCGTGGGCTGATGGGCTCCTCATTCGTCATCCCCGCGTCAACATCGGCTCGCTACAATGCGCTTTGCAACGTGTCTGCAACAGGTCCTTCCTAAGCCACAGTCGCATCCGCCAACCGGTTTAGCCGTGCCGCGGAAGGTGTTTTTAACCAGCTAATGTTCCCTGTAGGGGAACGGAGGTCAGCGAATCATGAGCGAGACTACGTCCGTCTACGCCGCCTATCAAGGCAATACCTATCTCTTCGGCGGCAATGCGCCCTATGTCGAAGAGATGTACGAGAACTACCTGGCCAATCCAGGCAGCGTTCCCGATAACTGGCGCGGTTACTTCGACGCCCTTCAGCATGTTCCCGCTGTCGACGGCAGTCAGACCAAGGATGTGCCGCACCTGCCGGTGGTCAATGCCTTTGCCGAGCGGGCCAAGCAAGGCGGCACCCGGGTGGTCATGGCCAGCGCCGACGCCGAGATGGGCCGCAAACGCACCGCCGTCCAGCAGTTGATTGCTGCCTACCGCAACGTGGGCCAGCGCTGGGCCGATCTGGACCCGCTCAAGCGTGCAGAGCGCCCACCGATTCCCGAGCTCGAGCCGTCTTTCTACGGCTTTACCGATGCCGATCAGGAAACGGTGTTTGACATCAGCAACACCTTCTTCGGCAAGGACCGCATGAGCCTGCGCGAACTGATGAACGCGCTGCGCGAGACCTATTGCGGCACCCTGGGCGTGGAGTACATGTACACCACCGATATGGGGCAAAAGCGCTGGTGGCAGCAAAAACTGGAATCGTTGCGCAGCAAGCCGACTTTTGACGCCCAGAAGAAAAAGCACATCCTTGACCGGCTGACGGCAGCCGAAGGTCTGGAGCGCTATCTGCACACCAAGTACGTGGGCCAAAAGCGCTTTTCGCTCGAAGGCGGCGAGAGCTTTATTGCTGCGATGGACGAGTTGATCCAGCAGGCCGGCGCGCAGGGCGTGCAGGAAATCGTTATTGGCATGGCCCACCGCGGCCGCCTCAATGTGCTGGTCAACACCCTGGGCAAGATGCCCGGCGATCTGTTTGCCGAGTTCGACCACACCGCCCCGGAAGACCTGCCGGCCGGTGACGTGAAGTACCACCAGGGCTTTTCCTCGGATGTCACCACCCCTGGTGGCCCGGTCCACTTGAGTTTGGCGTTCAACCCTTCGCACTTGGAAATTGTCAACCCGGTGGTCGAGGGCTCGGTCAGGGCCCGCATGGACCGCAGGGGCGATCCCAAGGGCAAGCAGGTGCTGCCGGTGCTGGTGCACGGCGATGCCGCTTTTGGTGGCCAGGGCGTCAACCAGGAAACCCTGGCGCTGGCCCAGACCCGGGGCTATGCCACCGGCGGTACGGTGCACATCATCATCAACAACCAGATCGGTTTTACCACCTCCGATCCGCGCGATATGCGCTCGACCGTGTTTTGCACCGACATCGTCAAGATGGTCGAGGCCCCGGTGCTGCATGTCAACGGCGACGATCCGGAGGCAGTGGTGCTGGCCACCCAGCTGGCGCTCGAGTATCGTATGAGCTTCGGTCAGGATGTAGTGGTCGACATCACCTGCTTCAGGAAGCTCGGTCACAACGAGCAAGACACCCCCAGCCTGACCCAGCCGCTGATGTACAAGAAGATTGCCCAGCATCCGGGTACCCGCAAGCTGTATGCCGACAAGCTGGCAGCACAAGGCTTGGGAGCCTCTTTGGGCGACGACATGGTCAAAGCCTACCGGGCTGCCATGGACGCAGGCAAGCACACCGTCGATCCGGTGCTGACCAATTTCAAGAGCAAGTACGCGGTCGACTGGTCGCCCTTTCTCGGCAAGAAGTGGACCGATGCGGGCGACACCGCCATTCCCCTGGCGGAGTGGAAACGCTTGGCAGAGAAGATCACCACCATCCCGCCCTCGGTGACGCCGCACCAATTGGTCAAAAAGGTCTATGACGACCGTGCGGCCATGGGCCGGGGCGATATCAATGTGGACTGGGGCATGGGCGAGCACATGGCCTTTGCCTCGCTGGTGGCTTCGGGCTATCCGGTGCGCCTGTCGGGTGAAGACTGCGGTCGCGGCACCTTCACCCACCGCCATGCGGTGATTCACGACCAGAACCGTGAGAAGTGGGACACCGGCACCTATGTGCCGCTGGAGAACGTTGCCGACAACCAGGCGCCTTTCATGGTGATCGATTCCATCCTGTCGGAGGAGGCGGTGCTGGCCTACGAGTACGGTTACGCGTCCAACGATCCCAACACCCTGGTGATCTGGGAAGCGCAGTTTGGTGATTTTGCCAATGGCGCGCAGGTGGTGATCGACCAGTTCATCGCCTCTGGTGAGGTCAAGTGGGGCCGCGTTAACGGTATCACTTTGATGCTGCCGCACGGCTATGAAGGCCAGGGCCCCGAGCACAGCTCGGCCCGTGTCGAGCGCTTCATGCAGTTGGCGGCCGATACCAATATGCAAATCGTGCAGCCGACCACGGCCAGCCAGATCTTCCATGTGCTGCGCCGGCAGATGGTGCGCAATTTGCGCAAGCCCCTGATCATCTTCACGCCCAAGTCCCTGCTGCGCAACAAAGACGCCACCTCGCCGGTGTCCGAGTTCACCAAAGGGGGCTTCCAAACGGTGATCCCTGAAAACAAGGCCCTCAAGGCCGACAAGGTCAAGCGGGTGATCGCCTGCTCGGGCAAGGTGTATTACGACCTGGTGAAAAAGCGCGAGGACAAGGGCGCTGACGATGTGGCGATTTTGCGCGTCGAGCAGCTCTATCCCTTCCCGCACAAAGCCTTTGCCGCTGAGCTCAAGAAGTACCCGAACGCCACCGAGTTGGTCTGGTGCCAAGACGAGCCGCAAAACCAGGGCGCCTGGTTCTTCATCCAGCACAACCTGCACGAGAACATGCACGAGGGCCAGCGCCTGGGCTATGCCGGCCGCGCTGCCTCGGCCTCGCCAGCGGTGGGCTACTCGCACCTGCATCAGGACCAGCAAAAGGCGCTCATTGAAGCAGCTTTCGGCAAGCTCAAGGGCTTTGTGCTGTCCAAGTGATCCGCGTGGATCGAAACCAATAACCTAGCGTTCAAGTCATACAAAGACCCTCATATGTCAATCGTAGAAGTCAAGGTTCCGCAGCTGTCCGAATCCGTGGCCGAGGCCACTTTGCTGCAATGGAAGAAGCAGGTCGGCCAGGCGGTGGCCGTCGATGAGATCCTGATCGAGATCGAGACCGACAAGGTCGTGATGGAAGTGCCGGCCCCGGCAGCCGGCGTGCTGACCGAGGTGGTGGTGGCCGATGGCGGCACCGTGGTGGCCCTGCAGGTGATTGCCCGCATCGATACCGCTGCGGTGGCCGGTGCTGCTGCACCGGCTGCCGCCCCGGCCGCTGCAGCCCCCGCTCCCGCAGCGGCTCCCGCCGCTGCGGCGCCTGCTACAGCGACGCCTGCCATGGCCGGCGTGGCCATGCCGGCGGCTGCCAAGCTGATGGCCGATAACAACCTAGCCACAGGCTCTGTGGCTGGCTCCGGCAAGGATGGCCGCGTCACCAAGGGCGATGTGCTGGCTGCGGTGGCTGGCGGCGCCAAGCCTGCGGTGGCCGCAGCCTCGCCCATCCCGACGGGCGTGCCGACCCAGGCCCTGCCGCAGGTGGCCGGCCCCAGCGTGGACCTGGGCCAGCGCCCGGAGCAGCGCGTGCCCATGACGCGCCTGCGCGCCCGCATTGCCGAGCGCCTGCTGCAGTCGCAGGCCACCAACGCGATCCTGACGACCTTCAACGAAATCAACATGGCCCCGGTCATGGAGATGCGCAAGCGCATGCAGGAGCGCTTCGAGAAGGAGCACGGCGTCAAACTCGGTTTCATGAGCTTTTTCGTCAAGGCTGCAGTGCACGCGCTCAAGAAATTCCCGGTGCTCAACGCCTCGGTCGATGGCAACGACATCGTCTATCACGGCTACTTCGACATCGGCATCGCGGTGGGTTCGCCCCGGGGTCTGGTGGTGCCGATTTTGCGCAACGCCGATCAGATGAGCTTTGCTGATATCGAAAAGAAAATCGCCGAGTACGGACAGAAGGCCAAGGACGGCAAGCTGGGCATCGAGGAGATGACTGGCGGCACCTTCTCGATTTCCAATGGCGGCACCTTCGGCTCCATGCTGTCGACCCCTATCATCAACCCGCCGCAGTCGGCCATCCTGGGCGTACACGCCACCAAGGATCGCGCCGTGGTGGAAAACGGCCAGGTGGTGGTTCGCCCCATGAACTACTTCGCCATGTCGTATGACCACCGCATCATCGACGGCCGTGAAGCCGTGCTGGGCCTGGTGGCGATGAAGGAAGCGCTGGAAGACCCAGCTCGACTGCTGTTCGACATCTGACCGCCTCATGGCCTTCCCGTCGGGAGGCCTCGATGGGGGCTTGAGGATGGGCACCTCGGCCCCCATTTACATCTCCTCGCCGCAATCTTGCGGGTGAGGGCGCCAAGAACAAACGGAACACACCATGAGCAAACAATTCGACGTCATCGTCATCGGCGGCGGCCCTGGTGGCTACATTGCGGCCATCCGTGCAGCCCAATTGGGTATGAATGTGGCTTGTATCGACGAGTGGAAGAACGCTGCCGGCGGACCGGCACCGGGCGGGACCTGCACCAACATCGGCTGCATCCCGTCCAAGGCCTTGCTGCAATCTAGCGAGCATTTCGAGCATGCCAACAAGCATTTCGAGGAGCACGGGATCAGCACCGGCAAGGTGTCCATGGATGTGGCCAAGATGCTGGCTCGCAAGGACAACGTTGTTAAGCAGAACAACGACGGCATCTTGTACCTGTTCAAGAAGAACAAGGTCACCTTCTTCCACGGCCGCGGTTCCTTCGTGAAGGCCGTAGAAGGCGGCTATGAGATCAAGGTGGCCGGCAAGACTGAAGAGAACATCACCGGCAAGCAGATCATCGTCGCCACCGGCTCGAACGCTCGCGCCTTGCCTGGCGTGCCTTTTGACGAGGAAACGGTGCTGTCCAACGACGGCGCGCTGTGCATTGAGACCATTCCTAATAAGCTCGCGCTCATAGGCTCAGGCGTGATCGGCCTGGAGATGGGCTCGGTCTGGCGCCGCCTGGGTGCAGAGGTCACCATCCTCGAAGGACTGCCCACGTTCCTGGGTGCTGTCGATGAGCAGATTGCCAAAGAGGCGAAAAAGGCTTTCGACAAGCAGGGCCTGAAGATCGAACTGGGCGTGAAGGTCGGTGAGGTCAAGGCCGGCAAGAAGGGCGTGAGCATTGCCTACACCAACGCCAAGGGCGAGGCGCAGACCCTGGAAGCCGACAAGCTGATCGTCTCCATCGGCCGTGTGCCCAACACCATAGGCCTCAATACCGAGGCCGTGGGCTTGAAGCTCGACGAGCGCGGCGCCGTCGTGGTCGACGGCGACTGCAAGACCAACCTGCCTGGCGTTTGGGCCGTCGGTGACGTGGTGCGTGGCCCCATGCTGGCGCACAAGGCCGAGGAAGAGGGCGTGGCGGTGGCCGAGCGGATCGCGGGTCAGCACGGCCATGTGAACTTCAACACCATTCCCTGGGTGATCTACACCAGCCCCGAGATCGCCTGGGTGGGGCGCACCGAGCAGCAGCTCAAAGCCGATGGCGTGGCCTACAAGGCCGGCACCTTCCCCTTCCTGGCCAACGGCCGTGCGCGCGCACTGGGGGACACCACCGGCATGGTCAAGTTCCTGGCCGATGCCAAGACCGATGAAATCTTGGGCGTGCACATTGTTGGCCCCATGGCCAGCGAGCTGATTTCTGAGGCCGTGGTGGCCATGGAGTTCCGCGCTTCGTCCGAAGATATCGCACGGATCTGCCATGCGCATCCGTCCCTGTCGGAAGCCACCAAGGAAGCGGCCCTGGCCGTGGACAAGCGTACCCTCAATTTTTGAGGGCCCTGGAGCCTGCTCGCGCAGTGCGAGGCAGGTATGCCTTGCGCTTTGGGGGTAAAGTCACAAGCCCGGGCCCGCCCCGGGCTTGGCTGTTTTTGAGCTGAAACGATTATGTCTGTCCTCGCCGCCTACGAGTCCGAGCTTCGCAGCCGTGGCTTCCAAAGCGATCCCGCCCAACTGCGTGCGGTGGCGGCGCTTGAGCGCTGCGCCAGCGAATGGGCCGCCTATAAGGCAAAGCGGTCCAATGCTTTTAAAAAGCTGATCAGCCACCCCGAAATTCCTCGCGGTGTTTACATGTACGGCGGAGTCGGGCGGGGCAAGAGCTTTTTGATGGACTGCTTTTTCAATGCGGTACCCATCAAGCGCAAGACCCGCTTGCACTTTCATGAGTTCATGCGCGAGGTGCACCGTGAGTTGCGCGATCTACAGGGCACGGTCAATCCCCTGGACGAGTTGGGCAAACGGATTGCGCAGCGCTACAAGCTGATTTGCTTTGACGAGTTCCATGTGGCCGATATCACCGATGCCATGATCCTGCACCGACTGCTGGCGGCCCTGTTCAACAACGGTGTGGGCTTTGTGACCACCTCAAATTTCCCGCCCGACGGCCTCTACCCAGGCGGCTTGCACCGGGAGCGACTGCTGCCGGCCATTGCCATGCTCAACGAGCGGCTGGAAGTCGTCAATGTGGACAACGGCACCGACTACCGAAGGCGCACGCTGGAGCAGCTGCAGCTTTACCTGTCCCCGCTGGGCCCCGAGGCTGATGCGGCCATGAGCTCTGCCTTTGAACGCCTGGCCGAGCGTCAGGACGAGGATCCGCTGCTGCTGATTGAGGCGCGTGAGATTCGCGCGCGCCGGCGCGCCGGCGGCGTGGTCTGGTTTGACTTTCGACAGCTCTGCGGCGGGCCGCGCTCGCACAACGACTACCTGGAAATCGCCAACCAGTTTCACACCGTATTGCTCTCCGATGTGCCGCACATGCCGGTGCGCATGGCTTCGGAGGCCAGGCGCTTTACCTGGCTGGTCGATGTGCTTTATGACCGGCGGGTCAAACTCATCATCTCGGCTGCGACCCAGCCCGAGGGGCTCTATACCGAAGGGCCATTGGCGCACGAATTTCCGCGCACCGCCTCCCGCCTGCACGAGATGCAGTCGGCCGAGTTCATGGCGCTCGAACGCCGTACGGTGGACACTGGTTTGACATGAGACTCCTTGTTGCCTGCGGCCTGGGTCTGCTGCTGGTGCAGGCGCAGGCCCAAACCGGAACGGACTCGGGTAGCGCTGGCGGGCAGGCGGCTTGGGCCGAGCCGGTCGGCAGCGAGCTGCAGCGTATCGAGCGCGAGCGTGCGAGGGTGCACGCTGTCTGGCTCGATGAACAAAAGGCCTGTCGCCAGGGTTTTTGGGTGAACGATTGCCTCAAGGAGGCCCAGGCCCGGCACAGGCAGTCGCTGGCACAGCTCACGCGTCAGCAAGTGCAGATCGAGCAGGCCCTGTCGCAGCAGCGCAGCCAGGCGGCCCTCGAGCGGGTGCAGGACAAGCTGCAGACTCAAAGCCAGCGTTCCGCTGTAGCCACTACAGAGCAAGCTCAGCCTCCGATGTCTGAGGCCGCAGAGCGCGAGGCGCAGGCCCGCGAGCGGGTTTTGCGTCAGCAGCAACGCACCGAGGCGGCGCAGCTGCGTCAGCAGCAGCGTGAGCGACAAGCTGCCGCGCGCCAGCGCGCGGACGAGACGGGCGCAGCACCCGCGGTAGCGCCCTAAGCCATGTCCCTGCAGCACAAGGTTCTCGCCGCCTTCGAGCCTGGGGGGGCGATTGGGCGGGCTGCCGATCATTTCCAGCCGCGCCAAGGCCAGATCGATATGGCCTTGGCGGTGGCTGAGGTGGTCGAGCAGGGGGGGGCGCTGGTGGTGGAGGCCAGCACCGGGGTCGGCAAGACCTTCTCCTATTTGGTGCCCGCCCTGCTCAGCGGCGAGCGGGTGCTGTTGTCGACGGCCACCAAGACCTTGCAGGATCAGCTCTTTGGGCGCGATCTGCCGCGGCTGGTCGATGCGCTGCGCCTGCCGGTGAGCATGGCCCTGCTCAAGGGACGCGCCAGCTATCTGTGCCTGCACCGCATGGAGCAGGCGCCCTACACCGAAGCCGGGCGTGAGCGGGCATCGGCCCGCCTCTTGGCACGTGTGCAGGCTTGGGCCCAGGCCACCGAGACCGGCGATCTGGCCGAGTTGCCCGATATCGACGAACGCTCGCCGGTCTTGCCTCTGATCACCTCCACCCGCGAGAACTGCCTGGGCTCGACCTGTCCGAGTTTCAAGACCTGCCATGTCGTCCATGCCCGGCGCGAGGCCATGGCCGCTGACGTGGTGGTCATCAACCATCATCTTTTCTTTGCCGACCTGGCGGTGCGTGAGTCGGGCATGGCCGAATTGCTGCCCACGGTGAGGGTAGTGATCTTCGACGAGGCGCATCAGCTCAACGAGACCGGGATACAGTTTCTGGGCAGCAATTTGGGGACATCGCAATTGCTCGATCTGGTGCGCGATGTGCTTGCCGCCGGCCTGCAAATGGCGCGCGGCCTGGCCGATTGGCAGGCTGTAGCCGGCCGGCTCGAGCGTGCCACGCGCGAGCTCAGGCTCGCCATCGGCAAGCAGGGGGCCAGCGCCCGCCTGGGTTGGCATGGTCTGACCCCCGAAGGACTGGAGCCCGAAGCCTGGAGTCGGGCCCTGGCCGATGTGCAGGCTGCTTGCGAGGCTGCTGCCAAGGCGCTCGATACCGTCAGTGAACTGGCGCCCGATTTTGTGCGCCTGCACGAGCGCACCTTGCTGTTTGCCTCCCAGTTGGCGCACTTTTCAGCACCGGGCGCGCCCGAGTTGGTGCGCTGGCTGGAGGTGGGTCAGCACGCCCGGCTGGTCGAGTCGCCGCTGGACATTGCGCAGGCCGTCACTGCACGAATACTCGGCCCTGAGCCCCAGTCGCGCAGCTGGGTATTTACCTCGGCCACCTTGGGCGATGACGATCAGCTGTCCTGGTTCACCGGCCCCTGCGGTCTGGGCAATGCCCGCATCCTGCGGGTGGGCAGTCCTTTTGACTACCCGCGTCAGGCTGCCCTTTATTTGCCCCGCGATCTGCCCCGGCCTTCTGATCCGGCGCACCCGCTGCGGGTGGCAGACCTGGTGGGCGACTGGGCCGCCAGTTTGGGCGGCCGCACCATGGTGCTGACCACCAGCCTGAAGGCCCTGCGGCAGATCGCCCAGGCTCTGCAGGACCGGTTTGAGTCCCAAGGCGAGCTCGACGTCCTGGTGCAGGGGCAGTTGACCCGGCGTGAACTGATCGAACGGTTTCGGCGCGGCGCCCAGCAGCCCGGGCGGGGCTGTGTGCTGGTGGGCTCAGCCTCTTTCTGGGAGGGCATTGATGTGGCCGGTGATGCCCTGCAGCTGGTGGTGATCGACAAGCTGCCTTTCCCGCCGCCCAACGACCCGCTGGCGCAGGCGCGCTCCAGGAGCCTGGAGGATCAGGGTCGCAGTCCATTTAACGACTATTTCTTGCCTGAGGCTGCAGTGGCGCTCAAGCAGGGCGCCGGCCGGCTGATCCGCCGCGAGAGCGACCGGGGTGCTTTGGTGGTTTGCGATACCCGCTTGCTGGAAAAAGGCTATGGCGCCCGTTTGCTCAGGGCCTTGCCGCCCATGCGGCGCCTGCAAAGCCCGCAAGAGATGCAGGCCTGGCTGGACGAGCTCACCAGAGGCGATACCAGGGCCGCTTGCTAGCGCCTGGCCCGCCCTGCGCCAGCCAGCTGCTTTGCGGATAGGTGCGCTGCATCACCCGCAGGGTGTCATCGCGCAGATCGTTCATGCCCAGCGCGTCATAGGACTTGTAGAGGATGTACATCGCTTCCTCAACGGCTGGCACGTCGCGAAACTCCTGCACCGCCGTCTGTGCCCGGTTGATGGCGGCCACATAGGCGCCGCGCGAGTGGTAGAAGCGGGCTACATTGACTTCGGACTGCGCCAGCGAGTTGACGATATAGGCCATGCGCAGCCGCGCATCGGGCGTGTACTTGGAATCCGGAAAGCGACGGGCCAGCTCTTTGAAGGCCTCGTAAGACTCTTTAGCGGCCCTTTGATCGCTTTCGGACAGGTCCTTGCGCACAAGTCCGCCGAACAAACCGAGGTTGTCGTTGAAGTTGGCCAGACCCTTGAGGTAGAGCGCATAGTCCATGGCTGGGCTCGCCGGGTGCAGGCGCATGAAGCGATCGAGCGTGGCGGTGGCCTGGGCCGGCTCACCGGCACGGTAATGGACGTGGGCTTTTTCGAGCTGGGCCTGCTGAGCCAGGGGTGTCCCGGCGGCGCGGCCCTCGAGTTTGTCGAACAGCGCCACGGCCTTGTCGTAGGCTGCATTAGCGGCCTCGTCACGTGCCTCGCTGTAAATCTTGTTCGGGCTCCAGCCTGCGGTGGGATCTTTCGGTTCTGTGGCGCAGCCGGCCAAAGCCAGGGCGGCAGCCAAGCAGCCGATGCGCGCGGTCGATAATCCTGCAAACACCATGCTGATGACCTTTAGTTTGATCTTGTGAATACCGGCTTGCGAACCAGCCCCGAAATTATAGAACCCGGTCATGCCGAGGAAGTGCTGTGGACGGACGAATCCGAGGAGGCGGATACACAGCCCGAATCGGGCTGGCCTGGCCAATGGCGGCAGGCTGCGGTGGCCGCCGCCGAGCATGGGCAGCGGCTCGATCGGGCCCTGGCCATTTTGGTGCCTGAGTTCTCGCGCAGTTATTTGCAGCAGCTGATCGAGGCTGGCGCGGTACAGCTCAATGGGCAGGCGGCCCAGCGTTCGGCTGCCAAGGTGAAGGTGGGTGACCTGCTGGGCATAGAGCTCAAGCCAACGCCGCAGAGTCAGGCCTTCCAGAGCGAGATCATGGCGCTGGCGGTGGTGCATGAGGACGAGCACCTGCTGGTGATCGACAAGCCGGCCGGCCTGGTGGTGCATCCGGCGCCCGGTCATTGGAGCGGCACCTTGCTCAACGGCCTGCTGGCCCATCATGAGGCGGCTCGCAGCCTACCCAGGGCCGGCATCGTGCACAGGCTGGACAAGGACACCAGTGGCTTGATGGTGGTGGCCAAGACCCGCAGCGCGATGGATGCGCTGGTAGCAGCCATCGCAGAGCGACAGGTCCGGCGCGAATACCTGGCCCTGGCGCACAAGCGCTGGCAGGGTCCACAGACGGTGCAGGTCGATCAGCCTCTGGGGCGCGACCCGCGCTTGCGCACCCGCATGGCGGTGGTCGATCTTCAGCGCCACAGTGGCAAGACCGCGCGTACCGATGTGAGGCTGCTGGGCAATTCGGATTCGGCCTGCTGGGTCCATTGCCAATTACATACCGGTCGCACCCACCAGATTCGGGTGCACATGCAGCACTTGGGCCATCCCTTGCTCGCCGACGAGCTCTACGGCGGTCGGCCCATGGCCGGGTTGCAGCGCCAGGCTTTGCACGCCTGGCGGCTGTCTTTGCAGCACCCGGTCTCGGGCCAGGCGTGGACCTGGCAGCGCACGCCGCCGCCCGATATGGCTTGCGCCTTGGCTGAGCTGCGGCTGGGGCCCCAGACGCCGGATGACGCTGAGCTACAATGAGCGCCCGCAGCCCCTTCGCCCGAAACCGCCTCGGCTGAATGCAGCGCCCCTGTCTCCCAGCGGCTGCGTCTGATTCCCTTCGCGCGCTGCCCAGGATTTAGCCCAGGGCCCGGTCTTGGAGCCTTCCGACTTCGGATATAGATCACATGAACACGACGGATGCCAAGCGCGTCCTCGAAACAGCACTGATTTGCGCGCCCCAGGCCTTGCCTGTGCGTGACATGGAGGTGTTGTTCGACGCGCAGGTGGGCCCTGACACGGTCAAGCGCCTGCTGTCCGAGCTACAGGACGAATGGGCCGGTCGCGGTGTCGAGCTGGTGCAGGTGGCCTCGGGCTGGCGCTTTCAGAGCCGCCCCGAGATGCGTCCTTATCTGGATCGCCTGCACCCCGAGAAGCCGCCCAAATACACCCGGGCCACACTCGAGACCCTGGCCATCATCGCCTACCGCCAGCCGGTCACCCGCGGCGACATGGAAGATATTCGTGGAGTGACCATCAACTCGGTGTTGCTCAAGCAGTTGGAGGACCGGGGCTGGGTGGAGGTGATCGGTCACCGCGAGACGGTGGGCCGGCCTGCCTTGTATGCCACCACCCGCCAGTTTCTCGATGATCTGGGCCTGCTCTCGCTCGACCAGTTGCCTACTTTGGACGAGGGCATGCTGGAAACGGCAGCGCTCGATCAGATCGAATTTGGCTTGTCCGAGGGACCCGTGCCCGCTGCACTTGGCCATGCTGCGGACCTCGCTGAACCTGGGGTCGGCGATGCGCCGTTCTCGGACCAGAGCGCTGCAGCCGAGCCTGAGCCCGGCGCCACAGACGAATCTGGGCCCGCCCCGGTCCCCGCACACACAGATACGCCGGTGGCGCAAAATCCTGCGCCCGCGCCCAGGGAGGGCGATGCCTCCTCGACTGGCGAGCCTTTGGCTCCCTGAAACCTATGCAGTCTAACGACCCTTCCGAGCCGCAAGCGATTCCTTCATCGGCTGACCGTGCCGCCCCAGCGCCTGCTGCCCTTGCCTCTGAACCAGGACAGGACAGGCCCGGGCCAGAGCCATCGGCGCAGGGCGAGCCTGGCGAGGCCGGGCTGCGCAAGCGGCCGAACCGGCGGCGCAGCCGCCGTTCGCGTCCGGACGCGGAGTCCGGTGCACCCCATGGGGGCGGCAAGGCCGAGGGCGGCGCTCCCCGGCCTAAGCCGGGTGCCGCGCCCAGGCAAGGCTATCGCTTTGAAGACGTGGTCGCCGGACAACTCGACGCCGACGAGCAAGACCCGGCGGTTCAATTGCACAAGCGGGTGCTGGCGCCGCAGCCCGAGAGCCCCAAGCTGCACAAGGTCTTGGCCCAGGCTGGCCTGGGCTCGCGCCTGGAGATGGAGCAGCTTATTCTTGAAGGCCGCATTTCGGTCAACAACGAGCCGGCGCACATCGGCCAGCGCATCCAGTTCGGCGATGCCGTCAAGGTCAACGGCAAGCCCTTGCGCCTGCGCATTGCGCCGCCGCCCCCCCGGGTGATCGCTTATCACAAGCCCGTGGGCGAGGTGGTCACTCATGATGACCCCCAAAACCGGCCAACGGTATTTCGCAAGCTGCCCCGGCTGCAGCAAGGCAAGTGGCAGTCGGTCGGCCGTCTCGACCTCAATACCGAAGGCTTGCTGCTGCTCACCAGCTCGGGCGAACTGGCCAACAAGCTCATGCATCCGCGCTTCGGTCTGGAGCGCGAGTACGCGGTGCGAGTGCTCGGCGCGCTAAGCAATGAGGAAAAGCAGCGACTGCTCGAGGGCGTGGCCCTGGAGGACGGACAAGCTCAATTCGGCGCGATCGAGGAAGCCGGCGGCGGGGAGGGTGTCAACTGCTGGTATCGGGTGACGATCGCCGAGGGTCGTAACCGCGAAGTCCGGCGCATGTTTGAGGCGGTTGGCCATGCGGTCAGCCGACTGATCCGTATCCGCTACGGCGCTTTCTTACTGCCGCGCGGCTTGCGGCGCGGTGCTTTTGTCGAACTTGACGAGCGCGACATCGCCCAGTTGACCCGGGTTTTGCGTCAGGCCGAGCAGCAGGCTCAGCGGGACAAGCGCCAGCCCAGAGCTGCGCAGGCTCCGGCCGGGGCCCCTTCGCAAGGCCTGCCCGAGGGCGAGCCGGACTCGGAAAACCTGGGCCTTGTGCAGCCTTCGGATCCGATGGAGGCCGGGCTGGACCGGTCGGTGCAAGCCGCGGACGTGGAAGATCCGGATGCGGAGCCTATCGGGCCTTATGAATTTCAGCCGCCTCCCGGGCGCCACGAGGCTGGCCGCATCGACGGCCAAGGCAAGCGCCGCGGCGGCCGTGCCCGCGGCAAGGGCCCCCGGCCTTCGAGCCCGCAGCCGGGCTTCAACATGAATGCCCAGCCTGCTGCCAGGAAGCGGCCCGGCCGCAATTCGGGCGGGGCAGGCGGCGGGGGGGGCTCAGGGGGAGGGGCGGGCCAGCCCGATCCGATGAAAACTTCCTTCGGCTACATCGGTGCCGATACCTTCACCCGTCAGCGCCCGGGGCAGGGTCAGGGTCAGGGTCCAGGGCCAGGCCGTGGGGGGCGCGGTGGTCGCAAGGGCGGCCGCGGATAAAGCTCGGTCTTTCAAGCCCCGCTTGGGTTTGGGACCATGAGGGCTGCGCCGATGCTGGCCTTGATAGGCTTTAGAATATAGGGCTTTGCCCCCCGTGGCAGCCATTTTTAGAGAAAACCAAAGGAAAGTTCATGGCCATCGAGCGCACCCTCTCCATCATCAAGCCTGACGCAGTTGCCAAGAATGTGATTGGCCAGATCTATGCCCGTTTCGAGGCCGCGGGCCTGAAGGTCGTTGCCGCCAAAATGGCTCACCTGTCGCGCGGCGAGGCCGAGGCTTTTTACGCCGTTCACAAGGCCCGGCCTTTTTTCAAGGACTTGGTGGAGTTCATGATCTCGGGTCCCGTCATGATCCAAGCGCTGGAAGGCGAGAACGCCATCCTGAAGAACCGTGACCTGATGGGCGCCACCGATCCCAAGAAAGCCGCTGCAGGCACCATCCGCGCCGACTTTGCTGACAGCATTGATGCCAACGCCGTGCATGGTTCAGACGCCCCTGAGACGGCTGCCCAGGAAATTGCGTTCTTCTTCCCTGGCATGAACGTTTATTCGCGCTGAGCAGGGCGCCGGACGCGTCAGCAGCGGGGCCCTCGGGCCCCGCTGTGCTTTCAAGCGCTGCTCTGGTCCAGGATTGCCGCCTTGTTTTTTTGCCGGCCCGCGCTAAGCTCGGACCCAAGCTACTGACTGCCATGAGCACCCCCTTGCTAGGACTCGATCTGGATGCGCTCTCCCGGTTCTGCGAAGGACTCGGAGAAAAGCGCTTTCGCGCTACCCAACTGTTTCGCTGGATCCATCAGCGTGGGGCCAGCGAGTTTTCCCAGATGAGTGACCTGGCCAAATCGCTGCGCGAAAAGCTCGCCGGCGTGGCCCATATCAGTGCCTTGCCGGTGGTCTCGACCCAGCGCTCTGCCGATGGCACGATCAAATGGCTGTTTGACGTGGGCGATGGCAATCTGATCGAGACGGTCTATATCCCCGAAACCGACCGCGGTACCTTGTGCGTGTCCTCGCAGGCCGGTTGCGCCGTCGGTTGCCGTTTTTGCTCGACCGGGCATCAGGGCTTTAGCCGCAATCTGGAAACCGCTGAAATCGTCGCCCAGCTCTGGTATGCCGAGCATGCGCTGCGCCGCGAGCTTGGTCGCTCCGATCGGGTGATCACCAATGTGGTCATGATGGGCATGGGCGAGCCGCTGCAAAACTACGACCGCCTGCTGCCGGCCCTCAAGATCATGCTCGATGACCACGCCTATGGTCTTTCGCGCCGCCGGGTCACCGTGTCCACCTCCGGGGTGGTGCCCATGATGGAGCGCTTATCGCAGGACCTGCCGGTGGCCCTGGCCGTTTCCCTGCACGCGCCGGGCGATGCCTTGCGTGACCAACTGGTGCCACTCAACCGCAAGTACCCGATCGAAGAGCTGCTCAGTGCCTGCACCGCCTACCAAGGCTTTGCGCCGCGTGACTTCATCACCTTTGAATACTGCATGCTCGACGGCGTCAACGACACCCCCGCGCATGCGCGTGAGCTGATCGAGTTGATGCGCCGCCATGCCGTCTCGGGCCTGTCGGCCAAGTTCAACCTGATTCCCTTCAACCCTTTTGAGGCCTCAGGCCTCAAGCGTTCCAGCCAGGCGCAGGTTCAGGCCTTTGCAAAGATTTTGCTGGACGCGGGCATTGTCACAACGGTGCGCAAGACCCGGGGCGACGACATCGACGCTGCTTGTGGCCAACTCGCCGGCGACGTCAAGGACCGCACCGATGTGGGCCAGCGCATGGCCAGCCAGCGGCTGGGCATGATAGGCGGCATACCGGTGGTGCAGGGCGCGCGTTCGTGAGTCAGCTGCCAGCCCTCGCATCAGCGGCCAGCCCGCGCCGCTGGTTCTTGGGTTTCTGGCTTGCCCTTGCCCTTGCCCTTCTGGGGGGAGTCTTGGGAGGGTGCGCTGCCCCGTCTGAGGATCTGGTTGCGCTGGCCGACCGGTCGACCGAGTCGGACCTGACGCCCGAGCGCAGGCGCGCCCAGCTTCGGCTGGAACTGGCGCGCGCCTATTTGGAGCAAGGGCAGACTTGGGTCGCTCTTGATGAGGTCAAGCAGGCGCTGAGCCTCAGTCCTGACATCGTTGGGGGCTGGAACCTGCGCGGCGTGGTGTATGCCCAGCTCGGCGATGCTCCGAGGGCCCAGGCCAGCTTCGAGCGAGCGCTGGCGCTGGCTCCCAATGACGTCGAAGCTGCCTACAACCAGGCCTGGCTGGCCTGCCAGCATCCCGGTGTGGCTCAAGATCGCAAGGGGCAGGCTCAGACGCTACTGGCGCGGGTGCTGGCTCAGGCGGGGGCGGACGGTGCATCGAGCAGTCGGCTCTGGTTGGCCCTGGCCACCTGTCAGGCCAGGGCCGGGCAGGCCGATCGTGCTCTCGACAGCCTGGGTCAGCCAGGCCTGCACAAGGCCGATGTCCCCGAGACGCTCTGGCTGGCGGCCAAGCTGGCCCGCAGGTTGGATAATGGCCTGCTGGCGCAGCAGCTGGGAGGCCAGCTTCGCCAGCGGTTCGGCCGTTCGCCGCAGGCAGCGGCATTCGACAAGGGTGCTTGGGATGAATGAAAACCAAGGTCAAGCAGCGGCCGAGGGCGTTGGCGATAGCGCGGGCGCCCGTTTGCGCCGCGCCCGCGAGCAGTCGGGCTTGCATATTGCAGCTCTGGCAGTGACCCTGAAGGTGCCGGTCAAGCGGCTGGAAGCGTTGGAGGCCGACCGGTATGACCTTCTGCCCGGCCCGGTCTTCACCCGGGCCTTGGCTGCCTCCGTATGCCGCAGCCTCAAGCTTGATGCTGCGGCCGTGCTGGCCTTGCTGCCGCGAGCCGGTCATCATGATCTGGTGGTTGACGGCTCTCTCAATCAGCCTTTCCGGGCTTACAGCCGTCCCTCGGTGAGCAGCGCCTGGCCGGCGGTATCGCGGCCTGCATTGATCGCCGCCGCCCTGATCCTATTGGCGGCCGTTTTGGTCTATCTGATGCCTGAGACCGGTTTTTTCACCCGCTTGCCCGCGCCGGCTGCCAGCGCGCCTGCTGGCGAGGTGACCGAAGCGGTGGCCCCGGTCAATCGGGCTGAGCCTTCCCCGCCGGCAGCAGCGGTTCCGATGGCAGTGCCGGCAGCCTCTGCCAGTGTCGCAGCGCCAGCCTCCACAGCGCCCCTTGCAGCTCAAACTGTGGCGATCAACGGCGAGCCGATTCTTGTTTTCAGTGTGCAGCGCAGCAGTTGGGTGGAAGTCGTCGATGCCACGGGTAATGCGGTCCTGCGTCGCACGCTCAATGCGGGCGAGCAAGTGTCGGTGGCCGGCAAACCGGTGATGCGTGTGGTGGTCGGCAATGCCGGCGCTGTGCAGGTCAAGGTACGCGGCCAGGAGCTCGATGTGAAAGCCCTGGCTCAAGACAATGTAGCTCGATTTGAGGTGAAGTGATGGCAGAAGGCAAACCGATTGATTCCGCGCAGCCGCGCCCCCGCCGCTCGGCCCAGGCCCGCATCGTCTGGGGCCCCCGGGTGGTCACTGTTGGCGGCGACGCGCCGGTGCGGGTGCAGTCGATGACCAACACCGATACCGCCGATGTGATTGCTACCGCGATCCAGGTCAAGGAGCTGGCTCAAGCCGGCTCCGAGGTGGTGCGCATCACGGTCAACACGCCCGAGGCGGCCCAAGCCGTGCCCCATGTGCGCGAGCAGCTCGACCGCATGGGCGTCGATGTGCCGCTGATCGGCGACTTTCACTACAACGGCCATACCTTGCTCACCCAGTATCCGGCCTGCGCCGAGACACTGTCCAAGTACCGCATCAACCCGGGTAATGTGGGTAAGGGCGATAAACACGACAGGCAGTTCAGCCAGATGATCGAGGCGGCCATGCGCTGGGACAAGCCGGTGCGCATCGGCGTCAACTGGGGCAGTCTGGATCAGGAACTGCTGGCCCAGATGATGGATGACAACAGCCGCCGCGCTCAGCCTTGGGACGCCAAGCAGGTGATGTACGAGGCCCTGATCAGCTCAGCCCTGCAGTCGGCCGCGCGCGCCGAGGAGCTGGGCATGGCGCATGAACAGATCTTGCTGTCGTGCAAGGTCTCGGGCGTGCAGGACCTGATTGCGGTCTACCGCGAGCTGGCCAAGCGTACCGACCATGCCCTTCACCTGGGCCTGACCGAAGCCGGTATGGCCACCAAGGGCACGGTGGCTTCAGCCACTGCGCTGTCCATCTTGCTGCAAGAGGGGATAGGCGACACGATTCGCGTCTCGCTCACGCCCCAGCCGGGCGAGTCGCGCACGCAGGAGGTGGTGATCGCTTCCGAAATTTTGCAGGCCCTGGGCCTGCGCATCTTCGTGCCCAGCGTCACCGCCTGCCCGGGTTGCGGCCGCACCACCAGCACCACCTTCCAGGAGTTGGCCAAGCAGATCGACGATTTTCTGCGCCTGCAGATGCCGCTGTGGCGCAAGCAGTACCCCGGCGTCGAGCAGCTCAAGGTGGCGGTCATGGGCTGCATCGTCAACGGACCGGGCGAGAGCAAGCATGCAGACATTGGCATCAGCCTGCCCGGCACCGGCGAGGCGCCGGCTGCGCCGGTGTTCATCGACGGCGAAAAGCGGCTGACCCTGCGCGGCGAAGGCATCGCCACCGAGTTCCAGGCCCTGGTCGAGAAATACATCCGCGAGCGTTTTGGCGCCGAACAGACGGCCTGAGCTTTCCTCACCCGAACAACACGGGCGCCCCAAGCCCGGTAGCAAGTACAACATGGCTGAAAAACTGAGCGCCGTCAAAGGCATGAACGACATCCTGCCGCCGGAATCGGCGCGCTGGGAATGGCTGGAAGAAAAAGTGCGTGCGCTGATGGCGCGCTACGCCTACCGCAATATCCGTACCCCCATCCTGGAGCACACCCGCCTCTTTGTGCGCAGCATCGGCGAAGTGACCGACATCGTTGAAAAGGAGATGTACTCCTTCGAGGACCGCGCTGACAAACACGGCGATGCCGAGCACCTGAGCATGCGGCCTGAAAACACCGCCTCGGTGGTGCGCGCGATCACCGAGCACAACCTGCTCTACGACGGCGGCAAGCGCCTGTATTACATGGGGCCCATGTTCCGGCGCGAGCGCCCGCAGCGCGGCCGTTATCGCCAGTTCCACCAGATCGGCGCGGAAGCCCTGGGCTTTGCCGGCCCCGAGGTCGACGCCGAGCTGATCCTGCTGGCCGTGGCCCTCTGGCGTGAATTGGGCCTGAGCGACTGGCGCCTGGAGATCAATAGCCTGGGCCAGCCGCAGGAGCGCGCACAGCACCGTGCCCAGCTGATCGCCTACTTGGAGCAGCACGCCGAGCAGCTCGACGAGGAAGCGCGCCGGCGCCTGCACAGCAACCCGCTGCGCATACTGGACACCAAGAACCCAGCCATGCAGGATCTGGTCAATGGCGCGCCGCGGCTGATCGATTTTCTGGACACCGCTTCGCTGGCCCATTTTGAAGGCCTCAAGGCCATGCTCGACGCCAACGGCGTGCCCTGGACACTCAATTCCCGGCTGGTGCGCGGCCTCGATTACTACAACCTGAGCGTGTTCGAATTCGTCACCGACCGGCTGGGCGCGCAAGGCACGATCTGCGCCGGCGGCCGTTACGACTATCTAATCGGTCAGATGGGTGGCAAGGCCGCGCCTGCCGTGGGTTGGGCCCTGGGTGTGGAGCGGGTGCTGGATCTGCTCAAGCAGCAGGGCGCCGAGCCGCCCTTACCAGCCCCCGATGCGTATGCGGTGGTGCCCGAAGCCAGCGCGCTGCCGCAGGTCCTCAAGTGCCTGCAGGCCCTGCGCGCGGTCGGCATCAGTGTGCAGATGCATGCGCCGGCAGCCGGCGGCGAAGGCATGGGCTCCATGAAGTCGCAGTTCAAGCGGGCCGATGCCAGCGGGGCGGCCTTTGCGCTGATTTTTGGGCAGGACGAACTGGCCCAGGGCTGTGTGGCGCTCAAGCCGCTGCGCGCCGGTCAGGAGCAGGCGCAGCAACTCCAACCCCTGGCCGATGTGGCGGCCTGGGCAGAGCGTCTGCGGCCCTTAGCCTGAAGGCAGTCCGTGCCGGCCTGCCGCCGAGGCTGCCGGCGCCGCCTACAATCGCGCCTCGCGCAGCGACCGGCCTTTGATGCCGGCCGCACCCCCTCTTTCTCGACCCGGGCGGGATCCGCCCACAAATAGCCATGGCCAGCCAACTCGACCTTGAAGAGCAGGAACAACTCGACCAGCTCAAGCACTTCTGGAAGCGCTACGGCAACGCCATCACCTGGCTGTTGATTGTGGTGCTGGGCGCTTTTGCAGCCTACAACGGCTGGCAGTACTGGCAGCGCAAGCAGGCCGCTGAGGCGGCGGTGATGTACGAGCAGATCGAGTCGGCGGCCAAGGCCGGCGATCTGCCCCGGCTCGAGCGAGCCTTGGCCGATATGCAAGAGCGTTACGCGGGCGCCACCTATGCTCATCAGGCGGCGCTGCTGGCCGCCCGTGTGTTCTATGACAAGGACAAGGCCGACCGTGCCAAAGCCGCGCTGGCCTGGGTGGTCGATAAGGCCGGCGATGAGGGCCTGCAGGCGGTGGCCCGCTTGCGCCTGGCCGGCATCGCCCTGGAGGCCAAGGCCTATGACGAGGCCCTGGCCCAGCTCAGCGCCAAGTTGCCGGGCGAATTTGCCGCCCTGGCCGACGACCGCCGCGGTGATGTCTTTCTGGCACAAGGCAAAAAGGCCGAGGCCCAGGCCGAATATCGCAAGGCCTACAAGGGGATGGACGAGCGCGCCGAGTACCGCCGCTTGGTCGAGGTCAAGCTCAATGCCCTGGGTGTCGATGTGTCTGAGCCCGCTGCGGCCGAGGTGAAGAAATGATGCGCGCAGCAGCCGCAGCGTTGCTGCTGGCCCTGTTGGCCGCCTGCGGCACCGGTTCGCCCCGACCCAAGCCGGCTGAGTTGCAGGCCCTCACGCCCAGCCTGGCGGTGCGCCAGGTCTGGCAGGCCAAGCTGGGCGCGGTGGAATTTCCCGCTCAGGTGCATGCCAGTGACAGCAGCGTCACGCTGGCGGCCAGCGACGGCACTGTGCTTGAGCTCGATGCGGCCAGTGGCCGTGAAATCTGGCGCCTGTCCTTGGGCACCGCGCTGGCTTCTGGCGTGGGCAGTGACGGCAGCACTGCGGCTGTGGTGACCCGTGACAATGAGTTACTGGCCCTCAAGCAGGGCAAGGTGCTGTGGCGCCAACGGCTGGCGGCGCAAGCTTATTCTGCGCCCTTGGTGGCCGGCGGCCGAGTCTTCCTGCTGACCGCCGACCGGGCGGTCAGCGCCTACGACGGGGCCAGTGGCAGGCGCTTGTGGCTGCAGCAGCGCACGGGCGACGAGCCTTTGGTGCTGCGCCAGTCGGGCGTGATGCTGGCAGTGGGCGACACCCTGCTGGCCGGTGTTGGCGGTCGACTCAACGGCCTGGACCCCCAAAGCGGGCTGGCACGCTGGAATGCGGCTATCGCCACACCGCGCGGCATCAATGAAATCGAGCGCCTGGTTGATCTGGTTGGGCCAGCAGCCCGGCAGGGCAAGCAGGTCTGCGTGCGCGCCTTCCAGGCTGCAGTAGCTTGTGTGGATACCGAACGCGGCGCTGTTCAGTGGAGCCGTACGGCCGACGGCCAGGTGGGACTGGCGGGCGACGACAGGCTGCTGTTCGGCGTTGAGGCCGATGGCCGGGTGCAGGCCTGGCGCCTGGCCGACGGAGAAAAAGCCTGGAACAACGAGCAACTGCGCTTTCGTGATCTGAGCGCGCCGCTGGTCATAGGCCGTTCGGTAGCGGTCGGCGACTTGCAGGGCTATGTGCACATGCTCTCCCGTGACGACGGCAAGGTTCTGGCCCGCCTGAGCACCGATGGCTCGGCCATCAGCAGTCGCCCGGTACTGGCAGGCAATACCCTGGTGGTGCTGACCCGCAGCGGTGGCGTGTTCGGCTTCGTGCCGCAATGAGGCTGGCCCGCAGGCGCGGACCTGAGATTCGGACCCGATGAAACCTGTGATCGCCCTGGTGGGCCGGCCCAATGTGGGCAAGTCCACCCTGTTCAACCGCCTGACCAAGTCGCGCGATGCCATCGTGGCCGACCATGTCGGCTTGACGCGCGATCGGCACTATGGCCAGGCGCGCCTGGGTTCACAGGCCTATATCGTCATCGATACTGGTGGGTTTGAGCCTAGCGCCGAGTCCGGCATCTACAAGGAAATGGCCAGACAGACCCGGCAGGCGGTGGCCGAGGCCGATGTGGTGGTTTTTGTCGTCGATGCGCGCGAAGGTCTGTCGGCGCAGGACCACGACATCGCCCGTTATTTGCGCAAACTGGGCAAGCCCTCCTTGCTGGTGGCCAACAAGGCCGAGGGCATGAAGGCCGGCGCCCAGTTGGTTGAGTTTTTTGAGCTGGGCCTGGGCGATGTGTTGGCGGTTTCAGCCTCCCATGGCCAGGGTGTGCGCAGCATGGTCGAGGCCGCGCTCGGGCGCCTGGCGCTGCCGCCCCTGGATGAAGAAGCTGACGCGCAGGAGCAGTCCCTGGTGGTCAAGCTGGCCGTTGCCGGCCGACCCAATGTGGGCAAGTCCACCCTGATCAACACCTGGCTGGGCGAAGAGCGTCTGGTCGCTTTTGACCTGCCCGGCACCACCCGCGATGCGATTTCGGTGCCTTTTGAGCGTGACGGTCAGCGCTTCGAGCTGATCGACACCGCCGGCCTGCGCCGTCGGGGCAAGGTGTTTGAAGCCATCGAGAAATTTTCGGTGGTCAAGACCCTGCAGGCCATTGAAAACGCCAATGTGGTGCTCTTGCTGCTCGACGCCACCCAGGGGGTGACTGATCAGGACGCGCATATTGCGGGCTACGTGCTGGAGAGTGGGCGTGCAGTGGTGCTGGCGGTCAACAAATGGGATGCGATCGACAGCTACCAGCGCCAGCAGCTCGAGCGATCGATCGAGACCCGCTTGCCCTTCATGAAGTTTGCCAGCTTGCACCGGATTTCTGCCATCAAGCGGCAGGGCCTGGGGCCGCTGTGGGCGTCCATCGTGCAGGCCCATGCGGCGGCTTTTCGCAAGATGCCCACACCGGTGCTCACCCGTCTGCTGCAGGAGGCGGTGCAGTTCCAGCAGCCCCAGCGCTCGGGGCTGTCGCGTCCCAAGATGCGCTACGCCCACCAGGGCGGCATGAATCCGCCGGTCATCGTCATCCACGGCAATTCGCTGGACCAGGTCAGTGAGTCTTACAAGCGCTTCTTGGAGGGACGGTTTCGCAAGGAATTCGATCTGGTGGGTACCCCCCTGCGGATCCAGATGAAATCGGCCCTGAACCCCTACGCTGACAAGACGCCGGGCTGATCGGACGGCCAGACGGCCTCGGGCTGTGGTAATGTGTTGGTCTTCTCAACCCATTTTTGAACACGGAAAATATCGTGAGCAATAACAAAGGTCAGCTTTTGCAGGATCCCTTTCTCAACACACTGCGCCGCGAGCATGTACCGGTGTCGATTTATCTGGTCAACGGCATCAAGCTGCAAGGTCAGATCGAGTCCTTTGATCAGTACGTGGTCCTGCTGCGCAACACGGTCACCCAGATGGTCTACAAGCACGCCATCTCCACCATCGTCCCCGGCAGAGCAGTCAACTTCTCTTCCGCGGAAGAAAGTCCGGCCGCCTGAGTTCCTTGGATGCCTCCCGCAAAGCGCCGCCCTCGGTGCTGCTGGTTGGGGTCGATCTGGGCTTGCCCCATTTCGACGCCCAGTTGCATGAACTCGCACTGTTGGCGCAGACCGCCGGCCTGCAGCCGGTGGCCCGCATCACCTGCAAACGGCGTGCGCCTGACGCCGCCTTGTATGTGGGCAGCGGCAAGGCTGAGGAAATTCGCGCCCTGGCCCTGGACAGTGGAGCCACAGAGGTTCTGTTCGACCAGTCGCTCAGCCCGGCCCAGCAGCGCAACCTCGAGCGCAGCCTGGAAATGCCGGTCAATGACCGCACTTTGCTGATCCTCGAAATCTTTGCCCAGCGTGCGCGCAGCCATGAAGGCAAGCTGCAGGTCGAGCTGGCCCGGCTGCAATACCTGTCGACCCGGCTGGTGCGCCGCTGGTCGCACCTGGAACGTCAGACCGGCGGGGCCGGGTTGCGCGGTGGTCCGGGCGAGAAGCAGATCGAACTGGACAAGCGCATGATCAGCGAGGCCATCAAGCGCACCAAGGAGCGCCTGGTGCGCATCAAGCGTCAGCGGCAGACCCAGCGCAAGCAGCGCCTGAGGCGCGATACCTTCACCATTTCTCTGGTCGGGTACACCAATGCCGGCAAGAGCACGCTCTTTAATGCGTTGGTCAAGGCCCGTGCTTATGCCGCAGACCAGTTGTTTGCCACCCTGGACACCACCACCCGGCAGCTTTATCTGGGCAGCGCCGACGAGCAAGAGCCCCTGGCCGGGCGCACCGTCTCGCTGTCCGATACGGTTGGCTTCATCCGCGACTTGCCCCACGGGCTGATCGACGCCTTTGAGGCCACTTTGCAGGAAGCGGCCGATGCCGACCTGCTGCTGCACGTGGTCGATGCGTCCAGCCCCGAGCATGGCCAGCAGATGCAGGAGGTGCTCAAGGTCTTGGCCGATATCGGTGCGGATCAGGTGCCGCAGGTGCTGGTGTTCAACAAGCTCGATGCCATCGAGCCGCAGCGCCGGCCGCGCCGCTTGCTTGACAGCACCGAACTGCCCGATCCGTCTGGCTCGGGCGCTCGTCCGTTTGAACGGGTGTTCGTCAGTGCCCGAAGCGGTCTAGGGCTGCCTGGCTTGCGTGAGTTGTTATTGCGCCACGCCCAGGCTGGTCAAGCCCCTCATCTCTCCCTGCTGGCGCAAGGGCAAAGCACTATGCTGGCCGACGACCTGGCCTGATTAGGCACAATGGCGTCATCAGAAGAAAAATCCGGTCCATCCATGATGAATCCCTATCCCCTGCTGCAGTCTTTCCGCACCTTGCCTGAGCGGCTGTTTCGCGGCGCGCGCGGCATGTTCAACCTCAACGATTCGCGCTGGGGCCGGGACGAGGGCGGCGCCGGCGGACAGAGTCACCCTGAAGGGTCGCCGCCTCCTGCGACTCCCGGGCCGGCGGCTCAGCCTCCGGCTGCGCCGCCATCACCCCCGCCTGCGGCAGCGCCCCCGCGGCCCCGCAACACCGGCCCTCAAGGTCAGACCCAGGGCCCACCCGACCTGGACGAACTCTGGCGCGACTTCAACCGCAAGCTCGGTGGCCTGTTTGGCGGCCGCAAGGGCACAGGTGGCCCGGGGCGCAACGGTGGCGGCGGGTCGGGGCGGGGCGGTTTTGAGCCACCGAGTCTAAAAAACGCAGGTCTGGGCGCGGGCCTGGTGGCGGTAGTGGCCCTGCTGATCTGGCTAGGCACTGGTTTTTTCATCGTGCAAGAGGGCCAGCAGGCCGTGATTACCCAGTTTGGCCGTTACCACAGCACGGTCGGGGCTGGCTTTAACTGGCGACTGCCCTATCCGGTACAGCGCCATGAGATGGTGGTGGTCACGCAGATCCGCTCGGTCGATGTGGGCCGTGACACCGTTATCAAGGCCACCGGTCTGCGTGATTCGGCCATGCTCACTGAAGACGAGAACATCGTCGAGATCAAGTTTGCGGTGCAGTACCGGCTGAGCGATGCCCGGGCCTTCCTGTTCGAAAGCAAGGACCCTTCGGCCACCGTGGTGCAGGCTGCTGAGACCGCGGTCCGCGAGGTGGTGGGCAAGATGAAGATGGACTCGGCCCTGGCCGAGGAGCGCGACCAGATTGCGCCGCGGGTGCGCAAGCTGATGCAGACCATTTTGGACCGCTACAAGGTTGGCATTGAGGTGGTGGGGATCAATTTGCAGCAGAGCGGCGTGCGCCCGCCCGAGCAGGTCCAAGCCGCCTTTGACGACGTGCTCAAGGCCGGTCAGGAGCGCGAGCGGGCCAAAAACGAGGCCCAGGCCTATGCCAACGACGTGGTGCCGCGGGCGGTCGGTGCCGCCTCGCGCCTGGACGAAGAGGCCCAGGGCTACAAGTCTCGCATCGTGGCGCAGGCTCAGGGTGATGCCCAGCGCTTCCGTTCGGTGCTCTCCGAATATGAGAAGGCGCCGCAGGTCACCCGCGACCGCATGTACACCGATGCGATGCAGCAGGTCTTTAGCAGCGTGACCAAGATCATGGTCGAGTCGCGCCAGGGCTCCAACTTGCTGTACCTGCCGCTGGACAAGCTGATGCAGGCCACCGGCACCGGCTCCGGCGCAGTCGGCGAGACGGCGATGCCGCCCCTGACTTTGCCGCCGCCGAGTTCGGCGCCCTCGTCCGGGGCAGGCGCTGATTCGCGCAGCCGCGATTCGACCCGTACCCGCGACCGCGACAGCCGCTAAAGGAGTTGGCCGTGAACCGCCTAGGATTTTTCGTCTCTTCCGCTCTGGTGCTGCTGGCTTTGCTCGGCTCCATGTTGTTTGTGGTTGACCAGCGCCAGTTCGGCGTGGTCTATGCGCTCGGTCAGATCAAGGAAGTGATCACCGAGCCTGGCTTGAATTTCAAGCTGCCCCCGCCTTTCCAAAACGTCTCCTACATCGACAAGCGCCTGCTCACGCTCGACAGCACCGACCCGGAGCCCATGTTGACCGCCGAGAAGCAGCGGGTGGTGATCGACTGGTATGTGCGCTGGCGCATTACTGAGCCCAGCGACTACATCCGCACTGTGGGTCTTGATGAGCGCACCGGAGCCAACCAGCTCAGCCGTGTGGTGCGCAATGCCTTCCAGGAGGAAATCAACAAGCGCACCGTCAAGGACTTGCTCTCGCTCAAGCGCGAGCAGCTCATGACTGACGTGCGCACCGAGGTGCAGCAGGCGGTCAAGGGCAGCAAGTCCTGGGGCGTGGAAATCGTCGATGTGCGCATCACTCGGGTTGATTATGTGGAGGCGATTACCGAGTCGGTGTACCGTCGTATGGAGGCCGAGCGCAAGCGGGTGGCCAATGAGCTGCGTTCGACGGGTGCGGCCGAGGGCGAGAAAATTCGTGCCGATGCCGACCGTCAGCGCGAGGTGACTCTGGCCAACGCTTACCGGGACGCACAAAAAATCAAGGGGGAGGGCGATGCCGCAGCAGCTCGCCTCTACAACGAGTCTTTCGGACGCGATCCGCAGTTTGCCCAGTTCTACCGCAGCCTGGAAGCGTACAAGTCCACCTTCAGCAAGAAGTCCGACGTCATGGTGCTTGACTCCTCCACGGATTTCTTTCGCGTGATGCGCGGACCCGGAGCGGCGCCGAACCCACCGCGCCGCTGAGCTCCGGTGGTGTTCGAGGGCAGCACCCTGTTGCAGGCGCTGGCGCTGGTTCTCGTGATCGAGGGCCTGCTGCCTATGCTGGTGCCTGGCCGCTGGCGGCGTACTTTCGAGCAGTTGCTGCGCCTCAACGATGGGCAGCTGCGCTTTTTCGGACTGCTCAGCGTGGGCCTGGGGCTGATGGCCTTGTGGCTGCTCAGCTGAGCCCTTCGGGGCCGGCCGAGCGCGACGCAGGCGAGATCGCCGCGTTCGGCCGGTAAAATCTCGTCTTTAACCGCTTACCTGGCCCCTTCCGAATGCCCGCTTGGTCTTCGTCCTGGCAACTGCCGGACCAAATTGCCGATGTCCTGCCCTCCGAGGCGCGGCACATCGAAGAGCTCAGGCGCATGCTGCTCGATGCTGCCCGTAGTTACGGTTACGAGCTGGTCATGCCGCCGCTGTTGGAGCATCTCGAGTCCCTGCTGACCGGCACCGGTGAGGCCCTGGGCCTTCAGACCTTCAAGCTGGTCGACCAGTTGTCGGGCCGCACCCTGGGTCTGCGTGCCGACAGCACGCCTCAGGTCGCCCGCATCGATGCCCATCTGCTCAACCGCCAAGGCGTAACCCGTTTGTGTTACTGCGGGCCGGTTTTGCACACCCGGGCTGACCGGCCGCATGCCACCCGCGAGCCACTGCAATTTGGCGCCGAAATTTTCGGTCATGCCGGCCTAGAGGCCGACCTGGAGGTGCAATGTTTGGCCATTGAGGCCTTGCGCGCTGCAGGCTTTGGTCCGCTGCAGTTGGATATGGCGGATGTGCGTATCGTCAATGCGCTGCTGGCCGGTGCTGCTTTGAGTAGCTCGGCGCTCGGCCGCATTCACGCGGCCTTGGCCAACAAGGATGCGGCCGAGTTGGCGGCCCTGCTGCGCGCGCAGGCGGGGCTCTCGGCCAAGGCTGTCGCTGGCCTGCAGGCCTTGCCGCAGCTCTATGGGGATCGTGCTGTGCTGGCCCAAGCTCGGCGCGATCTCGCGGGCATTGAAGGTGTTTCGGAGGCGCTCGATGAATTGGAGCGCCTGGACCGTCAACTTGCCAGCCTCTATCCGCAGCTCTCGCTGAGCTTCGATCTGGCCGATCTGCGCGGCTATGCCTACTACAGCGGCATCCGCTTTGCGATTTACGGCAGCGGTGATGAGCTGGCGCGCGGTGGGCGCTATGACGAGGTCGGCGCGGTGTTCGGCCGCAAGCGGCCGGCCGCCGGTTTCAGCCTGGACCTCAAGGAGCTGGTCAGTGTGTTGCCGGCGCGGCCCTTACGCCCGGCGGTGCGTGCCCCCTGGGGCGCAGACCCGCAGCTGCGGCGGGCCATCGCCGGCCTGCGGGCCGAGGGTCAGACCGTGGTTTGCGTGCTGCCGGGCCATGAGCATGAGGTCCATGAATTCGAATGCGACCGCGAACTGGTCCGCGTCGCCGAGCACTGGGTGGTGCAGGCCCTCGATCGCTCGGCCTGAGGGCCAGAGCGTCTCTATTTTCTGAACTGAAGTATCCAAATGACACAAGTGCAATCGGCCACCCCTGGCCGCAACGTGGTGGTGGTCGGCACCCAGTGGGGCGACGAGGGCAAGGGCAAGCTGGTCGACTGGCTGACTGAAAAATCCCAGGGCGTGGTGCGCTTTCAGGGCGGCCATAACGCCGGCCATACCCTGGTCATCAACGGCGTCAAGACGGCCCTGCACCTGATTCCCAGCGGCATCATGCGCGCCGGCGTCAGGTGCTACATCGGCAATGGCGTGGTGCTGTCGGCGGCCAAGCTGCTCGAAGAGATCGAAGGCCTGGAGAAGGTCGGTGTGGAGGTACGCTCGCGCCTGCGCATCAGCGAAAGCTGTCCGCTGATCTTGCCCTTTCATGCCGCCATCGACATCGCCCGCGAGGCCGCCAAAGAAAAAGCCGGCACGGCCAAGATTGGCACCACCGGCCGGGGCATCGGCCCGGCTTATGAAGACAAGATCGCCCGCCGGGCATTGCGGGTGCAGGACCTCAAATACCCCGAACGTTTTGCCACCAAGCTGCGCGAACTGCTGGATCTGCACAACTTCGTGTTGACCCAGTATCTGCATGCGCCTGCGATCGACTTCGACACGGTCTACACCGAAGCCATGCGCCATGCTGAGCTGCTCAAGCCTATGATGGCCGACGTCTCGCGTGAGCTCAATGACGCCCACCGCGACGGCGCCAACTTGCTGTTCGAAGGAGCGCAGGGCACGCTTTTGGACATCGACCACGGCACCTACCCCTTCGTGACCTCCAGCAACTGTGTGGCTGGCAATGCTGCCGCGGGCGCCGGCGTTGGACCAGGCATGCTGCACTACATCCTGGGCATCACCAAGGCCTACTGCACCCGCGTCGGTGGCGGCCCTTTCCCGACCGAGCTGGACTGGGAAGTGCCGGGCACGCCCGGCTATCACATGAGCACTGTGGGCGCCGAAAAAGGCGTGACCACCGGCCGCTCGCGACGTTGCGGCTGGTTCGACGCGGCGCTGCTCAAGCGCTCGGCCCAGGTCAATGGCCTGAGCGGGCTGTGCATCACCAAGCTCGATGTGCTCGACGGCCTCAAGGAGCTCAAGCTGTGTGTGGGTTATCAGCTCGACGGCCAGACCATCGACATCCTGCCCATGGGGGCCGACGACATCTCCCGCTGCGAGCCCATCTATGAAACCCTGCCGGGCTGGAGCCAGACCACGGTGGGCGTGACCGACCGGGCCCTGCTGCCCGATGCGGCGCGCAGCTACCTACAGCGCATTGAAGAGACCACCGGCGTGCCCATCGCTATCATCTCGACCAGTCCCGACCGCGACCACACCATCGTGTTGCGCGATCCTTTTGTGGCCTGATTGTTCCGACTGATTTCCTGCGCAGGAGAACCACCCCATGTTGACTGAAGACGGCAAGCATCTGTATGTGAGCTATGACGAGTATCACAACCTGATCGAAAAGCTCGCCATCCGCGTGCACCAGTCGGGCTGGGAATTCGACACCATCTTGTGCCTGGCCCGTGGTGGCATGCGGCCCGGCGACATCCTCTCACGCATCTTCGACAAGCCCCTGGCCATCATGTCGACCAGCTCCTATCGGGCTGAGGCTGGCACGGTGCAAGGTGCGCTCGACATCGCCCGCTACATCACCACGCCCAAGGGCGAGATCGCTGGCCGGGTGCTGCTGGTCGACGACCTGGCCGACTCGGGCCATACCCTCAAAGCCGTGGTCGAACAACTGCGCAACAACTACCGGCCCATCACCGAACTGCGCACCGCCGTCATCTGGACCAAGGGCCTGTCGACTTTCAAGGCAGACTATTCGGTGGACTTTCTCCCCACCAACCCCTGGATCCATCAGCCCTTCGAGAGCTACGACGCGCTCGGGCCGGAGAAGCTGCTCGAGAAGTGGAAGGTCTGAGGCCGCAAGGGAGCGCTGCGCTGCGGTACCGGAGCTGCGCGTCGGGCGGACTGGCCGTCCGCGCCGGCGGACTCGTCCTCAGCAAGAGTGGAGCTCAGGGATTGTTCTAAGATTGCGGTATGTCTGAACTGAGCACCCAGCTGATCCATCACCCCTACCGGCCGCCGGCCGGCTTCGAGGCCATCACGGCGCCTGTGCACAAGGCTTCGACGGTCATTTTTCCCAATGTGCAGGCGCTGCGTGAGCGCGACTGGACGCATCAGCGCGGCTACTCCTACGGCCTGGCCGGCACGCCCACCAGCTTCATGCTCGAAGAGCGCATCGCCACCTTGGAGGGCGGACGATATTGCGCCCTCGCCCCCAGTGGGCTGGCGGCCTTGAGCCTGGTGGACATGGCGTTTCTGTCAGCCGGCGATGAGGTGCTGATTCCGGATAACGCCTATGGACCCAACAAGGCTTTTGCACAGCATGAGCTCAAGCGCTGGGGCATTGCCTGCGCCTTCTATGACCCGATGAACCCGGCCGATTTGGCGGCCAAGCTCAGCCCGCGTACCCGCTTGGTCTGGCTGGAGGCGGCGGGCTCCATCACCCTGGAATTTCCGGACCTGCCGGCTTTGGTGGCGGCGGTACGGTCGCAGGCGCCGGCCCACACCCAGGGCATCGTGATCGCGCTGGACAATACGTGGGGCGCGGGCCTGGCCTTCAAGGCCTTTGAGATGGGTGTGGATGTGAGCATGCAGGCGCTGACCAAATACCCCTCGGGCGGCGCCGACGTGCTCATGGGCTCGGTGGTCACCCGCGACGAGGCGCTGCATCACCAGGTGCTGCTGTGCCACACCCGGCTGGGCCTGGGCGTGGCGGCCAACGACATCGAACTGGTCTTGCGCGGCCTGCCTTCCATGGCGGTGCGCTATGCCGCTCAGGACGCCAGCACCCGCAGCCTGGCCAACTGGCTGCAGACGCTGCCGCATTTCGATCAGGTGCTGCACCCAGCACTGCCGGGTTCGCCCGGCCATGCCGCCTGGAAGCGCGATTGCAGCGGTGCGGCCTGCTTGCTCAGCCTGGCGTTTCGCCCTGAGATCAGCCAGGCCCAGGTCGATCTGTTTTGCGACAGCCTGCGCCTGTTCAAGATCGGCCACAGCTGG